>Ga0315282_10002556_pt1 | contig 33311 bp, 30 predicted proteins | sample YL17G07_20_MG_FD_203693 | JGI IMG/M metagenome (GOLD analysis project Ga0315282, IMG submission 203693) | Sediment microbial communities from Yellowstone Lake, YNP, Wyoming, USA - YL17G07_20 | ecosystem: Environmental > Aquatic > Freshwater > Lake > Sediment | place: USA: Wyoming | collected...
ATTAATCTATATTTCAATTACTGGCAGGTTTCCGGCGATTTCAAGTATTATATAAGGAAGCCGTTCTATCTGGATTTTACGGGCATTTACAAGCAGGATACCTATAATCGGGAAAACCTGGACCTGGAAAATGTCTGGCGGCACAACCGTGTGGACAATGTCGGCATCGCCAGCATAGCTCTGGTATGGGATGCTCTGCGCAAAGCCGAAACGCCTTACCTCTCATTCAATCTCGGCTATCAATTCCAGAACCGCGACTCCAGCATCGACAAAGCCGAAGATTATGTGGCGGCCTGGCCCGGGCTGTATACCTCCTATAACACCCAGGTCAATACCGTTGCTTTCCAGCTGATATTTAACCCCTCGGTGTTAATCGGCCCCCGGTAATGAGCGGTTCCAGATTCAGGCTGGCAGTTTTTGGCCTGACCCTCCTGACGCTCGCGCTCCATCCCGTACAGGCCCAGGAAGATTATGTGCTCGGAACCGGAGACAAAATTCATATCGAGGTGGTGGGCGAAAAAGATTTGACCACCGATGCCGATATCTCTCCCCAGGGAACCATCACCTTCTGGGTCCTGGGAGATATCAAGGCCGCGGGTAAAACCCTGGGCGCCTTCAAGGACGAACTCACTGCGGTCCTGGGCGAGAAATATCTGCAGAAGCCCGTGGTCAAGCTTGAGGTCAGGGACTATCATTCCAAGGAAGTGGTCATCCAGGGAGCGGTGGAAAAACCCGGCAACTATTACCTCCAGACCAACTGGACCACCATTCTCAAGCTGATTTCCGAGGCCGGAGGAGCGACCGCGAATATCGGAACCCGCGCCTACATCATCAGGAGCTATTTGGCCCCCGGGCAGCAGCCCAAGCTTGAGGAGAGCCAGGTTCAGGAACAATCCAACCGCGTGGAAGTGGACCTCAAAAAACTCCTGGTCGAGGGGGAGGTGACCGAGGACAAGCCGGTTTACGGCGGAGATTTCGTCTTCATCGCCAGCACCGAGTCCGAGGCCCTCCAGAAAAATTTCATCTGGGTCGAGGGCGCAATCAGAACCCCGGGCAAAATCAATTACCAGGCGGGACTGACCGCATTTGCCGCAGCCATCCAGGCCGGCGGCTTCACCGAATACGCCTCTCCCAACCGCGCCACCATTCACCGCCTGATGCCGGACGGAAAAAGCGTAACCATCAAGGTCAAACTCCTCAATATCCGCAAGGGCAAAATACCAGATGTGCCCCTCCAGCCCGGAGACCGTCTGACCGTGCCGGAAGCCATCTTCTAGTCCTCGCGCTGCCCCTCAATTCTGCGACTATGAAATGCGCCCTCCATATTCACACCACCTTTTCCGACGGCCAGCTTTCGCCCGAGGATATGATTCAGGCCTACCGCGACCAGGGATTCAAATGCCTGGCCATCACCGACCACCAATTCATGGTTCCGGCCAATTATCATAACTATCTCGAATTGCTCGCCCAAAAGCTCAAAAAGGAAATCATGCTGCTCATCGGGTTCGAGCTTGATTATGAACCCTGGTCCCATCAGCACCTCCTCGAAATCCTCGGAAAAAAAGATGTCCTCCACGTCCTCTGCCACCCCAGAAATTACCTGCTCACCCCGGAAGAAATCAACCAGAGAATCCGCTCCTCCACCGTCCCCATCGATGCCATCGAAGTATCCCAGCGCGGATTCTACACCCCGGAATACAATGTCTCCCGCATCCCCTTTCCCCAAATCGCCACCGATGATTCCCACGAACTCCGCGATGTCGCCAGATGCTGGATCGAAACCCGGGAGTGCAAAAACCCCGACCAGCTCTTCAAAGCCATCCGCGCCTCCCAATTCCAAATCAAAATGGCCTAGAACGGGGTCAGACCTTGACTTTTCGACTTTACTCAATTTGGTAATTCAGTAAAATAAATTTATGCCGAGAATTATTCAGATGACAGGGAACAAGATAGGACTTGGCTCTGGCGATAGCGCTTCCAAAGCTTAGCATACGAATTCGGTCCGGAGCCGGGTTTTCTTGGAATCAATGCGCGCTAATGATTTCCTCCTTAGTTTTGGCAAACCGGTAAAACGGCCAGATGACCACCGGCCCGAACAGTCCGCTCGGCGAGGGTTTGGCCAGCAGATTGGCCGCGGTGTTGGAAACGATGAATTCCACCCGATTTTTTCCCGCCTGGGTGATTTCCCGGAGGGGAAACCGGCAAACCGGGCCGATGCTTCTCCCGGCTGGCTGGCCGTTGATGAGCAGCTCAACCTGTTCCCGCACCTCGCCGCAGTCCAAAAGCAAATAATAATCAAGATGCTTTTGCTCAAGATTGACCTCAACCGCATACTTAACCTTGCCGCTGTAATGAGGATACCCGAGCTGGCACAGGTCTCCGGCCGGCTTGGACCTGGCCGGGGCAATGATGGCATTTTTTCTGCTCACCTCAAAGGGACCGCGCAGAACCACTGGCTCCAGGGTGTGGAAGCTCGGAAACAGGCACGGGAACGAGAGCTGCCTGCTCGTGAAGACCAGATGATTTTTTCCGCGCCTCACATATTGGACCAGGTCCAGAACCAGATTACAGTCATCCCAAACTTTTTCCCGCCGCGGCTTGTCCGCAATCTCCCGACCGTTCAGCTTCATCACTACCGGCTCTCCCAAGTCCTCAAAAACCAGCTCCAAATGCTCCGGGATATGCTCCAGAACGAAATTCGTCTCCGCCTGAAAAATCGTCCCCGCCGGAGGGAAGACCCGGAAAATATCCCGCAGCGGGAGGTAGTCCGCAAACCGGAACAGCGTGTCAATGGTCTGGTAAAATCCCATGCGCTTAAAATCTACGCCCAAGGCCCGCGAGGCCCGGTCCAGCTCTTCTTCAATTTCTCCGAAATCCTCATACCGCAGCCCGCGGTATTTGGACTCGGGCCGGAGCAAAATATTAAGCAATGAAACCACAGGCCGAAGAATCCGAACCATGGCCCGGGTCTGGCGCGAAAACAAAAATTCATCCTTCAGGCGCCAAAGCTCAAGCGGGGAGGCCCGCTCCGACCTGACACGCCACGGCCCGAGGCGCAAGCTATTGAGCGAGAGCGCTTCAAAAGCAAACGGGCCTTCAATCGCAATCGGCGTTGGCGGCGGCTGCTCAACCGGCAGAATTATTTCTTTTCCCCTAACCTTCAGCCTGGCGCCCTGCGGAGAATAAAACCCGGAAATTCTTTCCTCGTCTAAACCCGTAACCGAGAGCTCCGTGTCCTGAACCCAGCTCTCCGCGATTTGCTCCGAAGCCAAGAGCACGATGGACTCCAGCGGCGCAAACTCCAAACTGAATGCCAGCCGGTCGCCTTTTCTCTGGAAGGGCATTCCCCGCGATGCTCCGCTCCAGGGGAAAAAAATCCGCAGGCCGCGCTTATTGGTTTGCAAAAGGGCCTGCATCCGCAAATGCGACGAGGAAAGATTGGCCAGGAAATAAACTTCGTCATCGCCAATCTGGCGGGAACAAAAAACCACTGACGCGGAAAGCGCAGCCTTAAGTTGCAGCCTCCCGGCCGCGATTCTCGCCAGCGCTTCGACCACAGCCGCGGAAGCTGTCGCGCTGTCCGCATAAATTATCATCTGGTCCTTGAAATCGATTACGCGTTCCTGCCAGGCTGCCAGCGACTCGCCCTGCTCGTCGTATGCCGGGAGCGGGCCGAGGAAAAAAATTTTGCCTCCTTGTTCCAGGAATTTTTCAATCAAGTTGAGCGAGTCCTGCCGAAAGACCGGCGCTGCGGGAACCAGAAGCCATTCATAGCTTGAACCCGCAAGCCGCATCCGGCCTTTCTCAACCGAGACCTTGCCCTCGCTGACCGCCTCTTCAAAAATATAGTCGTGCTCCCGCTGGCATTGAATAAGTCCGCGCGAAAGCTCCTCAATCTGAACCGACAGCGCGGACAATTCCTCACTCTGGTTCCCCCGACCCCGGCTCAATGCCTGGAACGAACTGGTGGGAATCAAGACCGCGATTCCCGCCAGGCTCTGACCTTGCGACAAAAGCCCGCACACCCGGCTGACATAGCGCGAAAATTCCGGGTAAAACTCCCACCACGGCTCCTGCCCAAAATGGCTCGGCGGAAAATCGCGCTTGCGCAGACCCTTGATTGAAAGCAGGCAATGGTGCGGATTCAAAAAATTCACGCCCTGGCTGAACAGCCAGTCGCACATCCGCTTGTAATCATAAAGCGTCATCTGCCAGCCCGCGCCTCCGCCGGTCTCGCAAAGAACCCGGCTCGCGCCGTTTCCCGCGGCAACCGCAGCCGCCATCTTCACCGCATAATTCGGAGCCTCCATATTGCCCAGGCCCCCGCTGATGCCGTCCCCAACATTGAGCGCGTCAATCCCCGGCATCTGCATCTGCGAGAGGTGGCCATAAACCCCGCCCTGGTTGACCGCGACCTGCGTTATCCTTTCCTCCATCCCCAGATGACCCGTGAAAATCAACCCGCGCTCCCGGCACCAGCGCGAAATCCGCGCAAAATACCCCTCGGTCATCAGCCGCTCCGCCAGCCGGTAGTAATCAATCCTGAATTTGATGCAGTTCCCGCGGTCAAGCAAAAGCAGATAAATTTTCTCCGCCGGGTCAAATCCCTGTTCCTCCTTAAAACGCTCCCGCATTAGCGGCGACCACGGGAAGCCGTCATATTGCTGCGGCTCGTCCGTGAAAATCCCCGGAATGGTTTTGCCGAAATGAGCGGAAAATCTTTGCGCATATTGCTCGTGGGTGAGGCGAATGAACTCCTCCGCAGCCGCAGGATTCATCAGGTCGATGTATCCCGGCGCAGGCTTGAGCCATTCCGCGCAGGAATTGAAAAACATCCGGTCCCGGCAAAAAGCCTCGTAAAAAATCAACGCCCGCCCGGCCATGCGCGGAAGCAAAATCTCCCTGCCCCTGATTTCAACCTCCAGCGGCTCAACCTCGTCCTTGATGGCAAAAGCCGCAACCAATTCCCCGGCCAGCTTGACCTTTTTACCAGGCCGCGGCTTTTTCACCAGCAGGTAATCGAGATATTTCTGCCCGAATTCAGGATGCGCGAGCAAAAGCTTGCCCGCGGCCGGACCGCTCGGCCAGTTATATTCGTCATACAGCCAGGCCTTGATGCCCAGACGGGCGCAGCTCTCAATCGCCGCTCCGACTCTCGCAAAAAATTCCTCGCTCAAGTATTCGATTTCCAGCCCCGAGCGCGGATGCAGAAAAACCCCGGCCATTCCCGCTTCCGCGATTTGCTCAAGCGCCCGAGCCATGCGCTCCGGGTCCAGCTCGCAATTCAGCGCAAAAAAAGGCGTCGGCCCGAACTCCCTCCCCGGCTCCTCAAATTTTTTCATCATGGGGTCAACGCTTTACATTAAACTTAACTCTTTGAGTTTTTTCCTTAACGAGGGCTGCTTGCGCAGGATTTGCTCGAATCGTTTGATGCCCAGAGAGACCGCCATCGGGCTTATTTGCATTGCCCTGGCCAAGCTGCTCGTTCCCACTCCGCAGTTTTCCACCAGGTGATAATAGACCGCCAATCGTGCCGGGAAGTTTCTTCGTTTTTTACGGAGCTCATGGGCGCGCACGCCGAATATTCTGGCCACGCGCTCAATTTCATTTTGAATATTTGCTTCGCGGCGGGCGAGTTTTTTAAAATCTGTCACATCCTCCTTCCGGCCCGAAGGCCGGTATTTCCGCAAAATTTGTTCCACCAGTTCGCGCGAGCCGATAAGCGCGGCATTTTTCAAGCCGCTCCAGAATTCGGGAGATTGACTGATAAGCTCAAGAGCTTCTCGGCGATAGTTCCTGCGCCGGGCCGAGTCGCTGGAGCCATATCGAGCAAGAAGCTCTTCGCGAGCCAGCCATGCAAAGCGCGACCGCGGTCTCACATAATCGCGAAAGCTGGACCATTCAAAATTTTCCGGATCCCTCGTTATCCCCGCGCGAACCGGATTCAAATGAATGTAAAGGCTTAATCTCTGCCAATGCGCCTCCTCCGCAACCAGCACAGCCCGGTACCGGCCCTGGAAGAGATGCCCCGATTGCCCGTGCCTGTGGTGGAAGCGCGACACATAGATGGCGTTAAGCCACTGGAAGGCTTTGGCTAAATTGGCCTCCGGGGTTTGGAGGAAAAGGTGATAGTGATTATTCATCAGGCAGAACGCAAAAATTCTTAAATGGAAACGCGAAACGCATCGGCCAAGCAAATCCAAAAAATCCTGCCGGTCAGCATCATTCACAAAAATAGCCATCCGATTATTGCCCCGCCCGATGATATGATAGACCGCATCCTCATATTGTATGCGCCAAGGCCGCGACATGCCAGCCATACTAGCCAAATCAACGGCAGATGTCAAAAATTAAGTTTAAAGTAAAGCGTTGACCCCTAAAAGCGTTAAGTTTAAAGTAAAGCGTTGACCCCTAAAAGCGGAGGAGGGCGGTGATTTTGGATTGTAAATGAGCCAATTGATGTTAAAATAAATTTGATGTCCCTGGATATGGATTTGCTGCGCAAGACCGACCTGTTCAAGGGCTTGAGCAAGGAAGAGCTGGGCAAGCTCACGGGCATTTCCGCGAAGGAAACCTTTTCGGTCAACCATCCGATTTTCGCGGAAGGCGACAAGGGCGACAAGTTTTACCTGATTCTGAACGGCGAGGTCAGGATCAGCAAGCTCATCTCGGGCGTGGGCGAGGAGGCGCTCAAGGTTTTGAAAAAGGGGGAATATTTCGGGGAGATGAGCCTGATTGATGACGAGCCGAGGAGCGCGCACGCCATCTCCAACAGCGCGAGCGCGGAGCTCCTGGTCATTGACCGGCACGATTTCCTGAAGCTTTTGAGCGAGGACAAGGAGCTGGCCATCAAGCTGCTCTGGAGCCTGGTTCGCACCCTTTCCCAGCGGCTGCGCGAAACCAACGAGAAGATTAAGGGCTTCTTTGCCATGACCGGTCCTTTCAAATAATCGCAAATGGCTGCGCAAGAATTCAGGAGTTAGTTATGAGAAACTGGAAAGTCTTTCCCTTCAGCGCCATCGTCGGCCAGGACAAGATGAAGCTGGGGCTGATTCTCAACGCCATCAATCCCAAGCTCGGCGGGGTGCTGATTCGGGGGGAAAAAGGAACGGCCAAGAGCACTGCGGTGCGCGCGCTCGCGGCCCTGCTCCCGGAAATAGAGGTGGTCAAGGCTTGCAGGTTCGGATGCGACCCCTCGGTCAAGACCAGGCTCTGCCCGGATTGCCAGGCCCGGCTTTCAGCCGAGGGCCGGCTCGAAACCGAGCGCAAAAAAATGAGCGTGGTCGACCTTCCGATCAACGCCACCGAGGACCGCGTGGTCGGCACCCTTGACCTCGAACACGCGCTCAAGGAAGGCGAGAGAAAATTTGAGCCGGGAATTTTGGCCGAGTCCAACCGCGGCATCCTTTATGTGGACGAGGTCAACCTTTTAGATGACCACATCGTGGATGTGCTGCTCGATTCCGCGGCCATGGGCGTGAACATGGTGGAGCGCGAGGGCGTGAGCTATTCCCACCCCGCGGAGTTCATCCTGGTCGGAACCATGAACCCGGAAGAGGGCGAGCTTCGGCCCCAGCTCCTGGACCGCTTCGGCCTGTGCGTGAACATCCAGAGCATCCGCGATTTGGATGCGCGGGTGGAGATAGTTAAGCGCTGGGGCGCCTATGAGGAAAACCCGGAGGCCTTCATTGGGCAGTGGCAGTCCGAGGATGACAAGCTGTCCGAGCGCATCTCCGCGGCCAAGCGCATCCTGGCCGAGGTGGGAATCAACACCGAGATGCTCTTCCGCATCGCCAACATCTCGATAGCGCTCGGTGTGGACGGGCACCGCTCGGACCTGGTGCTCATGAAATCCGCCAAGACCCGCGCGGCGTTTTTCAGCCGCAAGCAGGTTATGGAAGAAGACATTGATTCCTGTATTGAGCTGGTGTTCGCGCACCGCATGCGGAGGAGGCCGTTTGAGGACCTGGTGATTGACTCCAAGAAAATTGAAGAGTTGCTCAACCACGGCAAGGGCACGGCCAGCGAGCGCGCCGGCTCAAGATACTAGGATGAAGCAAAACTACCGGCCGCCAGTTTTTCCCTTCTCCGCCCTGGTCGGACAGGAGCTCCTCAAGCTCGCCCTGCTCTTGAACGCGGTCAATCCTCGGCTCTGCGGCGTGCTGATTCGGGGCGACAAGGGGACGGCCAAGAGCACCGCGGTGAGAGCGCTGGCCGCGCTTCTGCCCGAAATTGAGGAGGTTGCGGACTGCCCCTTCCACTGCCACCCGGCCGACAAGTCGCAGATGTGCGAGAGCTGCCTGGCCCGGCGCGAATCCGGAGAGAAAATTCCCGTCCGCACCAGCCGGGTGCGCGTGGTGGACCTGCCGCTGAACTGCACCGAGGACCGCCTGGTCGGCGCCCTTGATTTCGAGCACGCGCTCAAGACCGGGAAGAAAAAATTCCTGCCCGGAATTTTGGCCGAGGCCAACCGCGGAATCGTCTATATCGACGAGGTCAACCTCCTGGAGGACCACCTGGTGGACATCCTGCTCGACACCGCGGTCAGCGGCGTCAACCTCGTGGAGCGCGAGGGAATAAGTTATGTGCATCCGAGCAGGTACATCCTGATTGCCACCATGAACCCGGAGGAAGGCGACATCCGGCCCCAGCTCCTGGACCGCTTCGGTCTGTGTGTCAGCGTCTCGGGAATTGATGACCCGGTCTCGCGTGTCTCGATTGCCATGCTCCGCGAAGAGTTTGACCAGAACCCGGACGCTTTCCTCAACCGCTGGCAGCCGATGGAAGAGCGGCTGCGGGAGAAAATCATTTGCGGCTCCAAGCTTTTGTCCCGGCCCGGCGGGATTAAAATCAGCCAGGACCAGCTCAAGGAAATAACCCTCATCTCCATGCGGCACCTGGTATCCGGCCACCGCTCGGATTTGCTGATGGAAAAAACCAGCCGCACCATTGCGGCATTTGAAGGAAGGACCGAGGTCCTTCCCAGGGACATCATGCTTGCCGCGGAACTGGTCTTGATTCATCGCGCCAAGACCCGGGTCCCCGGGGCGAAGGAAGAGAAGCGCGAGCAGGCGCAAATGAGCGAGAGCGAGCAGGGGGAGTCTGACCAAAAGGACGGCCAAGAGGAGCGCGAGGGCAGAAAGCAGGCATCATCCGCTTTCCAGAAGGCCGCGAACCAGAACCGGAGCGAAAGCGAGCGGCCGGCGCAGTCCCATCCCGGGAACGCGGATGACTGTTCAGGCCGGGGCGAGATGCCGGCCAAGGAACAGGTTTTCCAAATCGGAGGCCCGGTCAAGGTCAGCACCAGGGACATCCGCTTCGCGCGCGACACGCTCAAGCGCAACCAGTCCGGAAGACGCACCCGCACCCGGACCTCCAACCGGACCGGTCGTTATGTCCGCGCAACCTGCCAGAGGCTGAACGATGACATCGCGCTCGACGCCACGCTCCGCGCAGCCGCCCCCCACCAGCGCGCCCGGAAGAAGGGACACCTGGCCGTGAACATCGAAGAGCCGGACCTCCGCGAAAAGATTCGCATGAAAAAAACCTCCAACCTGCTCCTCTTCCTGGTTGATGCCTCGGGCTCCATGGGCACCAGGCTTATGACCGAGACCAAGGGCGCCATTTTCGCGCTTCTGCTCGAGGCCTACCAGAAGCGCGACAAGGTGGGGCTGATTGCCTTCCGGGGAATGAAATCCGAGCTCCTGCTCCCGCCAACCAACTCCATCGAGCTGGCCAAAAAATGCCTGGAGGAGCTGCCCACCGGGGGCAAGACCCCGCTCGGACACGGACTGCTCGAAGCCTACCAGGTGCTCCACCGCGAGCTTGGCAGAGAGGAAGATTTGCTTCCGCTTCTCATCGTGGTCACTGACGGCCGCGCCAATGTCGGGCTTTTTCAGGACAAGTATTATGAAGGCCCGCAGTTCGGAGAGATTTACCGCGAGATTTACGAGCTCTGCGAGCTGATTCGGCGCGAGGCCCGGGTCCGCTCGCTCGTGATTGACGCGGAGGAGAAGCGGCTGGGCAGTTTCGGAAGGAGCAAGAAGCTGGCCCAGGCTCTGGAAGCCAAATATTTCATCCTTGAGGAGCTGGCCAAGGAAGGCATTCTCAAGACCATTGAGAGCGAATTGAAAAAAAGCGAATAAATGATTATATCGAACTATGGGTTTTCTTTCATTCTGCTTCGCTCCCTGCTCGTGCTTCGCAGAGTAGCAAAGGGGAGCTGCGCAGAATGCCCTTCGTAGTCCCGCTTAGCGGGACGAAGTAGGGCATTAGTCCCGCTGCCAGCGGGACGGAGCCGGGCAATATTTTCATAGGAGGGCATGATGAAAATTGTGGTGGAGAAAAAGAGCTTGCTGGAGATGAAAGTGGATGCCATAGTCAATCCGGCCAATTCCTCCGGCCAGATGGGAGGAGGAGTTGCCGGTCTGCTCAAGAAGCTGGGCGGGGCGCAGATTGAGAAGGAAGCCATGGCCCAGGCGCCTATTGCGATAGGCGAAGCTGTGCTCACCAAGGCCGGAAGCCTTCCGGTCAAATGGGTTATTCACGCGCCAACCATGGAAAAGCCGGCCGAGAAGACCGACGCGGAAAAGGTCTTTCGCGCAGCCGCGGCCGCCATAGAGCTGGCCAAGAAAAAGGGAATCAAGACCCTGGCCATTCCCGGCCTGGGCACCGGAGTGGGCAAGGTTCCGGCCAAAGACGCCGCGCGCGCGATAGTGGATGCCATCCGCAATTTCTCGGATAAAAAGCTGGACGCCGTTTACCTCGTGGACCTCAATGACCAGATGGTCGCGGCTTTCAAAGACGCGGTGGAAACCTGAATTAAATTAGCAGCACAATTTCCGGGTTTTTTCTTACTACTCGGAGCGCTTAATAGATGACTTTTTCCCGCAACCTGGATTCCCGCGTTCGCGGGAATGACAATTGAAGGGGGAGCGGGAATGACAACCAAAGGCCCGCCCTTTTGTCATGCCTGCCCCCATTTTCATGTGGGTAAACGGAAGCAGGCATCCAGGTTCCTTTCCTATGATTAGCGAGCTCATCAGTAAGCGCAAATCATTTAGTGCTCCGAGTAATAATTGCGAGAAATTGCCAAAGCGCATACTGCCAATATTTGTCAGGTATTAACAAAATTTGCCGTGGTCTTGACTCGCCAAGAAAAGCCTTTTTAATATTTGCCTTATTTATCAAGAAAATAAAAAGCCTTGCGCTTGGCACTTTATTTGCTACCTTCTCATATTAGGGAGGTTTAGAGCCATGGAATGTGATAGTCAAGTTCAGGGATTCACACTTATAGAGTTAATGATTGTAGTTTCAATAATCGGGATTCTGTCAGCCATGGCCATACCCAATTTTCAAAAATTCCGCGCCAGAGCGATTCAAGCCGAGGCTCGCGCCAATCTCGGGGCGATCAACACCTGCCAGACTGTATATTTCGGCGATTTTGACACTTTTGCCGGAGGCCCGGAAGCCTTTCTGGACATCAGGTATATTCCGGTGACCGGCACCAAGCGCTACACTTACATACTCGGCCAGGACATTTTGCCCGCTGATTTTACAGTCAGCCCGCTCCCCAGCGGATGTAATTCAACCCCTAATGGTTTTACCGCTATTGCCGTGGGAAATATTGACAACGACCTTTTCCTCGATTTCTGGGCCGTGAACGACCAGCGCGCCATCAGAAACATCATCAATAACTGCAGTTCCTGGGGAGCCGACGGGTCAGACTTAGGAAATTAAATCGCCCCGCGGCAGCACGCGGGAGCCGTCAGGTTGCCAGGTCTTTCAGCTTCTCCCTTGGTCCTCCTGCTTTTTCTGGAGTGCCGGCAAAATCATAAAAGCCGTCAATTATGACCGAGATAAAAAATTCGTTCAATCCCGTGTCCGTTTTTGAGCTCGTGAACCTTTTCGCCCCCATCCTCTTGAAATTACATAAGTTTGAGGATATTCTTAATTGTCCTGTAGAGGTGCAAAATGTCTGCGCGAGCAAAGCAGCCAAAAAGAGGCCAAGACCTGAAAAGACTCCGCGCCCGCATCAACCGGATTGATGAAGCCATCCTGGAACTGATGAACCAGCGCGCATCCATGGCCAGGGCCATTGGCCGGCTCAAGGAGAGATTGGCGGACCGGATTTATCTTCCCAGCCGGGAAGAAGAAATCTTTGCCCGGCTGGAAAATATTAACCGGGGGCCCTTCCCCACGGATTCCATCAAACCGGTCTTCCGCGAGATGATCAGCGCCTGCCGTTCCCTCGAGCGAAGCCTGCGCGTTGCCTACCTGGGCCCGGAGGCCACCTTCACCCACATCGCCAGCCGCGAGCAGTTCGGCCATAAGACCCAATTTCTGTCCGAGCAGAGCGTGAAGGATGTCTTTGAGCGGGTGGAAAAAGGAGACGCGGATTTCGGGGTGGTGCCGGTGGAGAACTCCACCGAGGGAGTGGTCGCGCACACCCTGGACATGTTCCTGGATTCAAACCTGAACATCGGTGCGGAGATAATTCTCGGCATCCACCACTGCCTGCTAAGCCGGCTGAATTCGCAGGAAAAAATCAGGCGCATCTACTCGCATTCCCAGGCCCTGGCCCAGTGCCGGACCTGGCTGCGCAGGAACCTGCCCCGGACCCCGGTGGTTGAGGCCGCAAGCACTTCCGAGGCCGCCCGGCTTGCGGCCAAAGACCGGTCCGCCGCGGCAATTGCCAGCGCGTATGCCGCGGAGTTTTACGGCCTGAAGATTCTCGCCCGAAACATCGAGGACCTGCGCAACAATTTCACCCGGTTTTTCGTGGTCGGAAGGCAGGGAGGCGAGCGCACCGGAAGAGACCTGACCATGATTATGTTCTCGCTCAAGGACCAGCCCGGAGTGCTTTACCGCTCGCTCGAAGGTTTTGCCGCCCGCAAGATCAACCTCACCAAGATTGAGTCCCGGCCGCTCAAGGGCAAGGCCTGGGAATATATCTTCTTCGTGGAGATGGAAGGCCATATTGAGGACAGGAAGGTGGCGGAGGCGCTCAAGGACCTGGAGCAAAAATGCGTGTTCGTGAGGGTGCTGGGTTCATTTCCCAGAACCCGCAGGATTTCACAGGAGGTCGTTGTTTGATGAATTCAACAACTAAAACTAACCCCGCAGCCTGGGTCCCGGATTATATCCGCAGACTGGTCCCTTATGTCCCGGGCAAGCCCATTGAGGAGCTGGAAAGGGAGATGGGAATCAAGGACTCCATCAAGGTCGCCTCTAACGAGAATCCCCTTGGACCGTCTCCCAAGGCCATTGCCGCGCTCAAAAAGGCGCTCGCAAACCTGCACCGATACCCGGACGGCAACGGGACTTTCCTCAAAAACGGAATCGCCAAAAGGCTCAAGGTCAAGCCGGAGAATATCATCCTGGGAAACGGCTCCAACGAGATTCTTGAGCTGCTCGCCGCAACCTTTATGGTCCCGGGAGACGAGGGCATTATGAGCGAGCATTCCTTCGTGGTCTACAGCCTGGCCGTGGACAGCCGCGGCTGCAAGAAGGTGGTGGCCAGGCCCAAAAGCCGGTTCGGGCATGACCTCGAAGAAATGGCCAAGGCCATCACCGACCGCACCCGCATCATCTTCATCGCCAACCCCAACAACCCGACCGGAACCTATGTCACCAAGAAGGAATTCAACCAGTTCCTCCCCCGGGTCCCGGAAAGGGTGATTGTGGCCATGGACGAGGCTTATTTCGAATTCGTCGAGAAGAAGGATTGCCCGGACGCCCTCGAATACTTCAAGGCCGGGCGCAAAAATATCGTGGTGGTGAGAACCTTTTCCAAAATCTACGGACTCGCCGGGCTGCGCATCGGATACGGGGTCGCGGACCAGGAGATGACCGGGTTCGTGAACCGCGTGCGCCAGCCGTTCAACACCAACAACCTGGCCCAGGCCGGCGCCCTTGCCGCGCTTGACGACAAGGCCCACATCCGCCGCACCCTGGAGAACAATCGCGCGGGAATGAAATACCTGGAAAAGGAATTCAAGCGGCTGGAGATAGAATTCATCCCCTCGGTGACCAATTTCATCCTTTTCCGCTCCCCTGTGGACGCCGCCGCGGTCTACCACCGCCTGCTCTTAAAGGGAGTGATTGTCAGGCCCATGGGAGGATACAAGCTCCCGCAATGGCTGCGCGTGACCATCGGCACCTCCCAGGAAAACAGGCGCTTCATCCAGGCGCTCGAGGAGGTGCTGGACTCTTTTGGCAGTTAAGTTCCCGAAGGTTTGCGTGGCCGGCGTGGGCCTGATTGGAGGCTCCGTGGCCCTGGCCATGAAGCGGCTGCATCTCGCGGACGAAATAATCGGCGTGGGCCGCGGCCTGGAGAATCTCCAGGATGCGCAGCGGCTCGGAATTATTGACCGCTACACCCACCAGGTCCAAGAAGGCGTGGAAGGCGCGGACCTGGTCGTGCTCGGCACGCCGGTAAGAGCCATGCCCGAGCTGGTGAAAAAAAGCGCCGGCTATTTCAAAAAGGGAGTCATTCTCACCGATGTCGGAAGCACCAAGCAAAAACTGATTGAGCAGATCCTGCCTATCCTCGAACCAGGCGTGAATTTTGTTCCCGGACATCCCGTGGCCGGCAGGGAATTGAGCGGCGCCAGATATTCCGACCCCGAACTTTTCCAGGGCAGATGGACCATAATCGTGCCGACCAGAAAATCGCCCGACCAGGCTATTCTCCAAATCAAGGAGCTTTGGCTTGCGCTCGGAGCCAGGGTTGAAATCATGCCCGCGGAGATTCACGACCAGGTCCTGGCCGCAGTCAGCCATCTTCCGCACCTGGTGGCTTACGGCCTGGTGGGGGCGCTGCTCGCTCTGGACCGGCAGACGCCCATGCTCCGGTTCAGCGCCGGCGGTTTCCGCGATTTCATCAGAATCGCGGGCAGCTCCCCGGAGATGTGGCGGGACATCTGCCTGGAGAACAGGGAGCCTATCCTTGCCGCCCTTGACCGCTACGGAGAGGAGCTGGCAAGGCTGAAACAAATGGTCAAACAAGAGCAGGCGGACGAGCTCGAAAAATATTTCGCTCAATGCCGCAGGATAAAGGAGCGGGTGGAAAAAGGCCATGGTTGACTGGGCCATCGAGAACCGGGGAGCGCTGCGCGGCGAGATGGAAATGCCGGGAGACAAGTCCATCTCCCACCGCGCGGTCATCCTGGGAGCGATTGCCAACGGCGAGTCGCGCGTGCGCAAATGGCTCTTTGCCGATGATGTGCTCCGAACCATCAGAGCCTTCCAGAGCCTGGGAGTGGAAATCGACATCAGCGACAGGCTGGCCATCAAGGGCAAGGGCAAGTATAGCCTCAAGCCGCCGGAAAACCCGCTTGACCTCGGCAATTCCGGCACCGGCGCCAGATTGCTCGCCGGAGTGCTCGCCGGACAGCCATTTGAAACAGTCCTCACCGGAGACCAGAGCCTGCAGAGCCGGCCGATGAAAAGAATCATCGAGCCGCTTCGCCTGATGGGCGCGGAGATTGAGGGAAGGGGCGGGGAATATGCCCCGCTCAAGCTCAAGGGCCGGGAGCTGAAAGGCATTGAATACAATATCCCCATGGCCAGCGCCCAGGTCAAAAGCGCCATCCTGCTCGCATCGCTCTTTGCCGAGGGCAAAACCCGCATCAGCGAGCCGATGCAGAGCCGGGACCACACCGAGCGCATGATGCGCTACTTCGGCGTGGAACTGGTCAAGGCCGGCACAATCATTGAAATGGAATGCGGCCAGGACCTGCAAAGCCAGGTGATTGAAGTCCCCGGAGATATTTCCTCCGCAGCCTTCTTCATGGTGGCCGGACTGATTGTGCCCGGGTCAAGAATCCTGCTCCGGGATGTGGGAATCAATCCCACCCGCAGCGGAATCATCGATGCGCTTAAAAAAATGGGCGCCCAGCTCGAAATTCAAAACCTGCGTTCCGCATCAGGCGAGCCGGTCGCGGACATTTATGTGCGCTGCCAGGAATTGAAAGGAACCGAGTTGAGCGGAGAGCTGATTCCCAGACTGATTGATGAGATTCCCGCGCTCTGCGTGGCCGCCTCTCTGGCCGAAGGCGAGACCACCATCAGGGACGCCAAAGAACTGCGCGTGAAGGAATCCGACCGCATCAAGTCCATGGCCGAAGGATTGAGAAAGATGGGCGTGAAGGTGGAGGAGTTGGAAGACGGAATGGTCATTGAAGGCAAGAGGCAGCTCCAGGCCGCAGAAGTTTACAGTCACGGCGACCACCGCGTGGCCATGAGCCTGGCCATCGCCAGCTTGGTGGCCAGGGGCAAGTCCAGGGTCAATTCCGTGGAATGGGTGGAAACCTCATTTCCCGGTTTTCTCAAAAAATTGAACAGCTTGGTTGCATAACTGATGAAAAAGGACTATATTATCGCAGTCGACGGTCCCTCGGGGGCGGGCAAAAGCACGGTGAGCCAGAAGCTGGCGGAAAGGCTCGGCTATCTTTATATGGATACCGGCGCCATGTATCGCGCAGCCGCGTTGAAAGCCGTGAGGGACGGGCTTGACCTGGACAGCCAGGAGGCGGTGAGAAAAATCGCGGGTCAACTCGAAATCGACCTGCTGAAAAATAAAAACAGCCTCAAGCTGATGCTCGACGGCGAGGATGTCAGCCGGGAAATCCGGGGGCCGGAAATGGGAATGGCCGCAAGCAAAATCAGCAGGCACCTGGTCATCCGCGAAAAGATGTGGGAGCTCCAGAGACGGCTCGGGAAAAAAGGCGGCGTGGTCGCGGAAGGAAGGGATGTGGGCACCGTGGTCTTTCCGGATGCGGATTTCAAGTTCTTTGTCACGGCTTCCACCCAGGAAAGAGCCAGCCGGAGATGCAAGGAGCTTCTGGCCAGGGGTTATCAGGTCAGCTTTGAGGAAATTCTTGCGGAAGTTAAAGAAAGGGACGAGCAGGATTCGAAAAGAGAGCTGTCCCCGCTCAAGCCGGCCCAGGACGCCATCTTGATTGACACGACTTCGATGAAGGTGGACCAGGCGGTGGAGCGGATGTTGAGCCTCATCAAGGCCTAGCTTTTTCTCTAAATATTTTTATAGGGGGTCTAAATTGGAGGAAGACAATAAACCAAAAAACCAGGCAACTAACCCCGCTTCCAGCCCCGCTCCCAGCCCCGCTCCCAGCGGGGTCAAGTCCGAGGAGAAAGCGGGAGAGACAAAGGTCAGCCCCGCTCCGGAGCGGGGCGAGGAAACTTTTGGCGCGCTTTTTGAGGAAAGCCTTCAGCACAAGCATTTTGACGAGGGCGAGGTGGTCCCCGGCACGGTGGTGAGCATTGAAAAAGAATATGTGATGGTGGACATCGGCGACAAGTGCGAGGGCCAGGTGCCAATCGAGGATTTCAGGGACCCGAGCGGGGAAGTTAAAGTCCAGATGGGAGACAGGATTGAAATCCTGGTGGAGAGGCGGCAGGAAGAGCAGGGCGTAATTTACCTTTCCAAGTCCAAGGCCGAAAAGAAGAAGCTGTGGGAAAACCTGGATAATGCCTATCGCAACCAGACCCCGGTCACCGGCAAGGTCGGGGAGCGCGTCAAAGGCGGATACATTGTGGACATCTCCGGCATTAAGGCCTTTATGCCCGGGTCCCAAGCCGACATCCGGCCGGTGCGCGACCCGGATGCGCTCGTCGGCAGGGAAGAGCTTTTCCAGGTGCTCAAATTCAACCGCCGGCGTATGAACCTGGTGGTCAGCCGGAGAGGAGTGATGGAAAAGGAGCACCGCGAAAAACGCGAGCACACCCTGGCCGAGATTGAGGAAGGCATGATCCTCAAGGGCAAGGTCAAAAACATCACGGATTATGGAGCCTTCATCGACATCGGAGGCTTGGACGGGCTTTTGCACATCACGGATATGAGCTGGAAAAGGACAGGTCATCCCAGCGAGCTTATCGCGGTCGGTGATGAAATCGAAGTCAAAATCCTGAAATTCGACAAGGCCAATGAAAAAGTGTCCCTCGGACTAAAACAGCTCGAACCCGACCCCTGGGACAATATTGATAAGAAATATCCGGTCAGAACCGTGGTTCAAGGCAAAGTGGTCAACATCACGGACTACGGCGCATTCGTGGAGCTGGAACCGGGGGTGGAGGGACTGGTGCATGTCTCGGAGATGAGCTACAGCAAGAAAAGGGTGATGCCCAAGGACATGGTCAAGCCGGGGCAGATGGTGGAAGCCCAGGTCCTGGATATTGACCAGCATAACCGGAAGATAAACCTCGGCATGAAACAGGTCATGCCCAACCCCTGGGAATTGCTGACCCAGAAATATCCACCCGGCTCCAGAATCAAGGGCAAGGTCAAAAACATCACCAACTTCGGACTCTTTGTCGGCGTGGAAGAGGGTATTGACGGCCTGGTGCATATCTCCGACCTGTCCTGGGTCAAAAAATTCCGCCATCCCAAGGAGCTTTTCAAAAAAGGCGATGAGCTCGAGGCCGTGGTCCTGGATATTGACCCCGAACGCGAGCGCTTCAGCCTGGGTATCAAGCAGCTCAAGCCCGACCCCTGGTCCCTGGTCGCGGAAAAATACCGGCCCGGAACCAAGGTCAAAGGCAAGGTGGTGAGCATAACCGACTTTGGAGCCTTCGTGGAGCTGGAGGAAGGTGTGGAAGGGCTTATCCATATCAGCGCCTTGAGCGACCAGGAGGTCAAAGACCCCAAGGAAATCGTCCAGGTCGGTCAGGAGATAACAGTTGAAGTCTTGAGTGTGGCCCCCAGGGAGAGAAGAATCCGCTTGAGCCTCCGCGCCGTGACCATGGCCGAGGAAAAGGAGCAGAGCGACCAGGCCCAAACTCCGGAATGGGACGGCACCTCCAAACTCGGAGAGATCATCCAGAAAAAACTCGCCGAAGCCAAGGGCAGGGAACTCTTCAACGCCGAGCAGAAAAAAAAGGAAAATTCCGACTCCAGGAAAGATAAAAACTCCAAACCGGAGAAATAAAGAATGAACCCGGACACGGAACACAATCTCAAATTCTACCAGCGCAGCCCCCTCGCTCTCGGACTCCTCATCCTCGCCGCGCTCCTCCTGGTCTTCGTCATCCTCATCATCTCGGCCGGAGTGAGCTCCAGACCCGGAACCAAATCCGTGGCCGCGAGCTTGAGCTTCGGCCAGAAAGTGGCGGTGATGAAAATCGAGGGCGAAATCGTCTCCAGCGAATCCGTGCTCCGCCAGCTCCGTTCCTATAAAGACAACAACTCGGTCAAGGCCGTGGTGCTCCGGGTGGACAGCCCCGGTGGACTGCCCGCGCCCTCCCAGGAAATTTACCAGGAGCTGCAGCGCTTCAAGAAAAAGAAGCCGGTGGTCGCCTCCATGGGCTCCCTTGCCGCCTCCGGCGCCTACTATGTCTGCCTGCCCTGCAATTACATCATCGCCTCCCCCGCAACCCTCACCGGAAGCATCGGGGTGGTCATGCAGACCACGGACCTTGAGGAACTGCTCAAGTGGATGAAGGTCAGGCAGGGAGTGATCAAGAGCGGGCCTTACAAGGACGCCGGCAGCCCCTTCCGGCCCATGACCAATGACGAGCGGAAATACTTCCAGAAGGTCATTGATAATGTCTTCTCCCAGTTCAAAAACGCCGTGGCCGAGTCCAGGAAAATCAAAGAGCCGGTGTTGAGCCAGATAACCGACGGCAGGGTCTTCACCGGCGAGCAGGCCAAAAACCTGGGAATGATTGACGAGCTGGGCAATATCGAGGATGCCATCAGGAAAGCCGGGCAGCTCGCCGGAATCAAGGGCGAGCCGGAGGTGCTCTGGCCCATGCGCCGCTATTCCTTCTGGGAAGACCTGGGCTCCCGCTTCGCCGGCTCTTTCTGGAGCCGTTTGCAGAATCTGGCCGCCAATCCCTTATGGTTAGTGATGCCGGGGATAAATCTGGGACAGGAGCAAGGAGCGAGCAATGACTAAAAGACAGTTGGTCGAAAAACTCTCCCAAAAGGTCAAGGACTTGAGCTTCAAGGACGCGGAACTGGTGGTGGACGCCATCTTCGACTCCATGGCCGCGGCCCTGGCCGGGGGAGAGCGGATCGAAATCCGCGGCTTCGGAAGTTTCGAAATCAGACTAAGGAAGCCCAGGCAGGGACGCAATCCCAAGACCGGCGCCCAGGTCGCGGTTCCGGAAAAGAAGGTCCCCTTCTTCAAGGTCGGCAAGGAACTCAAGCTGCGCGCCAACAAGCCGGAGGCGAAAAAATAAAATGGAAGCCCTCTGGGCCCCCTGGAGAATGGACTACATCCTCGCCGCGGCTCAAAAGGAAGAGGGCTGCATCTTCTGCTCCAGGCTGAAGAAAAATAATGACCAGCAGAACCTGGTCCTCTGGCGCTCCCAAACCGCAGCCGTGTTCTTGAACCGGTTCCCCTATAACAACGGACACCTCATGGTCTTGCCCATCCGCCACCTCGCGGAGATGAAGGCCCTGGACCAGGACGAGGTGAAGGAAATTCATCAGCTCGCCACCCTGTCCCTCGCAGCTCTCAAACGCGCCCTGAACCCGGACGGCTTCAACCTCGGACTCAACCTCGGCCGGGTGGCCGGCGCCGGAATCCTGGACCATCTCCACTGGCATATTGTTCCGCGCTGGAACGGCGACACCAATTTCATGCCCGTGATTGCCGAAACCAAGGTCATGCCCGAGCATCTCCAGGCGGTCTATCAGCGCCTGCGCCAGGCCTTTGCCGAGGAGACCAAAAAATGAGATATGTCCGATGGATATTCATGCTCCTCATCCTCACCCTGCTCATTCTCCAGATCTTCTATAACTTCAAAAACCTGACCGAGTCAACCTTCAACTTCGCCTTCCAGCTCCTCCCGGCCAGGGAAATCTTCCGCATCGACCTCCCGGTCTGGCAGGGACTGCTTATCATGTTCCTGCTCGGATTCGGGCTGGCCATCCTTTTTGAAATCTATTACTGGGCCAAATATACCCTGACCATCCGCAGCCAGAACAAGCTCATCCGGAAACTGCAGAAAACCCTGGAGTCCATCATGCCCCAGCCGCGCGAGCCGAAAGAAGAAGCCCGGAAAAAATCCGGCTGAAGAGCCGGCGCCGGCGCAATCCGCCCCGGCCAATTCCAGTGGGAGAGAAGCTCATGGAAAATCGGAACTGGGAACTCCTGCAAAAATTCTTGAAAAGCTCGCTCGACCTTGACCGGGAAAAAATGCCGGACAAGAGGATGCCTTTGAAGGAAGCGGTTTCAAAGCTGGTCCGGCCCGGAATGACCATCCATCTCAACACCACCCATACCCGGCCCGGGGCCTGCATCTACGAACTGTGCCGTCAGTTCCGGGGCAAGAACCCCGGCTGGACCATCTCCAGCATGGGCGTCATCTCCACCGTGCTCACCCTCGCCCATCTCGGCCTGGCCAGAAAATTCATCACCACCTTCGCAGGAGACGCCTATCCCACCCCAGCGCCCAACCCGGTCATCCAGCGCGGTTTGGATAAGGGAATGTTTGAAATCGAAAACTGGACCATCCTCACCTTCCCGCTTAGGCTCATGGCCGGCGCCATGGGCATTCCCTATTTCCCGGTCAGGTCCATCGTCGGCTCGGATATGGCGCGCGAAAACCAGGAATGGTTTGAGCCTGAACCGGACGGGGTGCACGGAAAACTCAAAGCCTTCAGGCCAGACCTCGCCGTGATTCACGCCATCGCCGCAGACGCCTCCGGAAACGCCATCCTCACCCCGCCCTACGGCGAAGACGCCTGGGGCTCGTGGGCCAGCAGGGAAGGCATAATTCTGACCTGCGAGCAGGTCGTGCCCCCGGAAATGATTCGCAGCTATTCGCACCTGGTCAGAGTTCCCGCCAACCTGGTGGCCGCGGTCTGCGAGGTGCCTTTCGGAGCGCACCCCGGTGGAGTCAGCAACGCCGGCATCAAGGAGCTCGACACCTACGCGGACGACTACGACTTTCTGGAGGAGCTGCGCGCCGCGTGCAAAACCGAGGAGCAGATGGACCGCTGGTGCCAGGACCATGTTTTCTCATGGAACAGATGGGAGGAATACCTGGAGAAGCTCGGCCGCGCCAGACTCTGGGCGCTTAAGGGCAAGGCCGACCGCGACTCCTGGCATAGCGAGCTGGTCTCGTTGTGGAGCCAGATCGATTTCAGCGCGCCTCCCAGCCCCATCGAATGGATGATATCAGCCGCAGGCCGCAAAGTCGCGGAGCGCATCAAGGCGGAAAAATTTCAGACCATACTCGCCGGAGTGGGCGCGTCCAACCTCGCGGCCTGGCTCGGCTTCTACAAGACGCGCGGGCAGGAGCTGTCCGCGCAACTGATCGCGGAGATAGGCTTCTTCGGATACCAGCCCCGGCCCGCAGACCCCTTCATCTTCAACTACCGCAACATCGCGGCCTGCAAGATGCTGACCGGCATCGAGCAGGTCATGGGCGTGTTCATGGGTGGCGCCGGCGCCAAATGCCTGGGAGTGATTGGCGCCGGCCAGGTGGACAAACGCGCCAACATCAACACCATCAAGATCGGCAAGACCTACCTCACCGGCTCCGGAGGCGGCAATGACATCGCCATGGCCGCGGCCGAGGTCATGGTCACCGCCATCCAGGACAAGTTCCGCTTCGTGGATAAAGTAAGCTACATCACAAGTCCCGGAAAGCGCGTCCGCCTCGTGATTACCACCCTCGGAGTATTTGAAAAGCAGGGAGAGGAGCTCGCGCTCACCGGATATTACGACCGCGGCAAGCCTGAAGAGGATGCGGTCCAGGAGCTCAAGGCCAACTGCGGCTGGAATTTGAAAGTGGCGGACAAACTCCAAAAAATATCCCCGCCCTCCGAAGACGAAATCAACCTGGTCCGAATCTTCGACCCCCGCCGCCAGTTCCTGGGAAAACGCTAGGCTTGGAGCACAGCTTGACCGAACTGTCCCCAAGCCTGAAACTGGAAAAACCGGCATAAAGGCGCTCAATGGCGCGCAACGAAAAAATCATCCCGCAGCAGCTTCTGCTTTTTCCCGAAACCGAGACCGAGCATCAGAAGAAGCAGCGCATCGTTAAGATCCTGGAGAGCGAGCTTGCGGCCCCGGTTAAGATTGCCCTCACCCGCAACCGCTCATCGGTCCTGACCTGCCGCAGGCAAAGAGGACGGGTTGAAATAAAAATGCACCAGGTTTTCCTCTCCGCGGACCGCCGCGTGCTCAAGGCCGTGGCCGACCTGATTAGAAAAGGCTCCCAGCCCGCCCGCCGCGTAATCGATGCCTATCTCCGTCTCCACCGCGGCCAGATTCAGCGCGCGAAAAAGGCGCGAGCCGTCATCCTCAATCCCGGGGGCAAAGTTTATGACCTGGAAAAAATTCTGAAGGACCTCAAGCGCAAATATAATCTCCATCCGCGCGGCGTGAAAATCACCTGGGCTTATTCCCGCATCCGAAGGCGGCAGCGCTCCATCCGGCTCGGCAGCTTTCACCAGGACGAGAAATTGATTCGCGTGCACGCCTCGCTCGATAACCCGTCAGTGCCGCGCTATTTCGTGGAATACATCGTCTACCACGAGCTTTTGCACGCGCTGGTCAAGCCCGAGGAACGGCCCGGACGAAGGAACTTTCATCCCCGTCAATATCACGCACTTGAAAAAAAGTTCGAGCATTTCAAGCAAGCGCGCAAGTTCGAAAAATACATCACCGCTCACTGGCTGGATTGAGCCTCCCGCTTGCCCACCGGCACTAAAAGCAAAGCCTGGGTGTCCTTGTCCATGCCCAGCGCCGCTGCGACCTTTTTGTCCGTGAAGCCTCCGACCGGGCAGCAGCCCAATCCCATGGACACCGCGGTCAGCATCAAATTCTCCGCGGCCATGCCCGCCTCCAGGTCCATAAACCTCGTGCCGCTTTCCGGCATGGTTTTTTGCAGGATGCCGGGCATCCCGGCCACCACAAAAACCACATCCGTGCTCTTAATCCACTTGTTGAAAAAGGCGTTGGCCTTGAGCACCTCCGGATACAAATCGCCCTGCTTGGTCAGGACCAGGCTGTGGGCCTTCGGCTCGTAAAGATAAACGCCGGCCTCCAGGCCCTTTACCCCGCCCGGCTTCACCACCGCGTAAAGCTTGAGCGGATAGCTCGCTACCGCGCTGGGAGCAGCCCGGTGCCCGGTCTTGGGGTCCGTGATGCCCTGCGCTGACCAGACCAGCTGCGAAAGTTCCGCCATGCTCAAAGGCGCTTCCGCATAAGAGCGCACTGCCCGGCGGGACTTGAGCACCTCGTTTATGCCGGTGCCGGCCTTGAGCGCCGGGTCCGGCAGCTTCACCTTCTCCTCCGACTTTGCGGCGCCGCTTAAAATCAGCGCCGCCAAAACTATTCCCCAAATAACTCGCTTCATTTCTCCGTCCTCCTTCTTGAATTATTCCGCAAATTTGCCCAGAATAGCTTTGAACAGTTTAAGCATGTTGCCGGAAAAAAACCAGGTCCTCAAACGCTCGCTCGCCCGGCTGGAGTTCAACCAGCTCCTGGCCTTTCTCGCAGAATTAGCCAAAAGCGACCCCGGCCGCAGCGCCGCGCTCGGCCTGGCCCCGTCGCAAAATATCGACCAGATAAAAAAAGACCTCGCTCTTTTGCAAGAGATGCTCGCGCTCCAAGACACCGGTATGACCTTTCCCCTCGGATACTTTAGCGAACTTTCCCCCAGTTTGGAAAACGCCCGCATCGGCTCTTCGCTCGCAAGCTCCGAGCTGCTGGAAATCCTGCGATTCCTCGAACAGGCCCGGAAATGCGCCCGATTCCTGGAAACCATCCGGGATAAATTCCCCGGTCTGTTTGCCTTCCGCGAGCGGCTCCCGGATTTCAGCAGCCTTCAATCGCGGCTGGACCGGACCGTGGACGAGCACGGTGAGCTTAAGGATTCCGCGAGCCAGGCCCTGGCCAGTTTGCGCGCGGAATTTGCCGGGCTGCGCTCCCGCATCCAGAAATCCCTGGAGCAGATGTTGAGTTCGCAGCGGCTGGAGGGGATTATTCAGGACAGTTTTTACACCGAGCGCGAAGGCCGGCTGGTCATTCCGGTGAAAAGCTCGGCGCAGTCCAGGCTGCCGGGCATTGTCCATGACAGCTCCGCGAGCGGTGCCACGGTTTTCATCGAGCCGCTTGAGATGGTTCCGCAGAATAACCGGCTCCGAGTCCTGGAAAGGGAAATCCAGACCGAGATGGCAAGAATCATCGCCGAGCTTAGCAAGGAAATCGCCGAGGCGAGCGATGCGCTTTGCCTCGCGCTCTCCGCGCTCACCGAGCTTGACCTTATCCAGGCCAAAGCCGGCCTGGCGCGAAAGCTTTCAGCCTCAATCCCCGTAATCGGCCAGGGCGCCCCGCTCGCGCTTTACCAAATCCGCCACCCGCTTCTGGTCCTGGAGGGGAAAAAGGCCGTGCCCAATGACCTCGCGCTTGACCCGGAAACCAAAGCGCTGGTGATTTCCGGGCCGAACACCGGCGGCAAAACCGTTTTCATGAAAACCCTGGGCCTGCTTGCGCTCATGGCCCGAGCGGGCATGGCCATCCCCGCGCACCCGGATTCCAGGATGGGCTTGTTCCCGGAAATTTACGCCGAAATCGGAGACGACCAGAGCCTCACCCAGGAGCTCTCCAGCTACTCCGCGCATCTCCTCTCCCTCATCGCTTTCCTCGAATACGCGCCTGCCGAGTCGCTCATCCTGGTGGACGAAATTTTCGGCTCGACCGACCCGGAGGAAGGTTCGGCCCTGGCCATAGCCATTCTTGGCGAGCTGAAGCGCCGCGGGTGCCTGACCGCGGTGACCACGCACAATTCCCGGCTCAAGGCCTTTGCCGAGAGCGAGCCGGGATTCCAGAACGCGAGTTTTGAATTCGACCCGCAAAATCTGTCTCCCACCTATCATTTGCGGCTGGGCGTGCCCGGACCGAGCTACGGAATCGCCACCGCGCAAAAGCTCGGGCTTAAGCCAGGACTGGTGGCAGCGGCGCAAAGCATGCTCGCGCCCGAGGCGAGGAAAATCATGGAGCTGGTGAGCCAGCTGGACCGCAAGCAGACCGGGCTTGACCAGCGGCTGCGGAGCCTGGAGGAGGAAGAGCGCGAGCTGGAGCAGGCGCAGAAAAACCTGGAAGAGCGGAGCAGCCGGCTCGCGGGTCAGGAAAAAAATTTGAAGCAAGAGATGCGGCAGAAGCTGGAAGCGGAACTGCACTCCATGCGCATCCGGTTCAATGAGCTTTTTGAACATGCCCAACTGGAGCCGAGCAAGGAGCTCAAAGCCGAATTCAGCAGGGAATTTTCCGGGATGATGTCCGAGCTTAAGCAGAAATACCCGGAGCCGGAAATGGGCGAGGAGATTCCAGCCCGGGACTGGCGGGTTTTAGACCTGGCCTGGGTGAGCAAGCTCCGGGTCCAGGCCAAAGTGCTTGAAATTGACGCGGGGCAGGAGGAAGCCTTGCTCGCGGTAGGTTCAATTCGTTTGAAGGAAAAGCTCGCAGGGCTGCGAAGGGTCAAGGCCGGGGAAAAAACCGTGGAGCGCAAAGAAGCGCAAGCCGGGGCCGAGCCGGAGCTGCTGGTCTCTCCGGTGCAAACCTCGTCCAACACCCTTGCCCTGCGCGGGAGGCGCGCGGAGGAAGCCGAGATAGAGCTGGTCAATTTCCTGGACCGCATGAGCCGGCAAGGTGTTCCTGCGGTCTTCATCATCCACGGGCACGGCACCGGGGTTTTGAAAAAAATGGTGCGCGAGAACCTGGGGACCAGCGCCTATGTTCTATCCTTCCGGCCGGGCGAGCAGGGCGAGGGCGGGGACGGGGTCACCGTGGCGTTTCTGGAAAGAATGAGCAGGTGAGATACGGGTCCGCTTTTTAGCTCCGGATAATTTCCAGGATGCTGGCTGCGGCTTCCAGGCTGGCGTCCTTGGCTCCAAGCTGTTCCCGGATTTGCCTGAATTCGGCTTTCATTTTTTGGCGCAAATCCTCGGAGCGAATCAGCCGGGCAAGCTCCTGATAAATCCGCTCCGGATTGACCTCGCCCATAATCAGTTCCGGAACAATGTCTCTTCCGGCTATGAAATTGGGCAGTCCCACCCGGTCGACATAAGTGAAGGGCTTGACCAGATAGTAGTTCAGCCTCTTCAGTTTGCCGAGAATGACCATGGGCAGTTCCGCGAGCGCGGCCTCCAGCGTGGCGGTGCCGGACCCGAGCAGGCCGAGGTCCGAGGCAAAAAGGAGGTCATAGGTCCGGCCTGGAACAATTTCGATTTGAGCCGGAGAGCGCTTGCGATATTCGTTCACCAATTTTTCCTGGAGGGTGGGCGCGAGCGCGAAAAATATTTTCAGCGGGAACTCGGCCTGCAGCCTGGCAAAGGCCTGGAAAGCGGGCGCAACATAATGCCCCAGCTCCTCCTTGCGGGAGCCGGGCAGGAACGCGAGCATGGTCTCGCCCTCGGCAACACCGAAATCTTTGCGCAATTGCTCTCGGACCTTGCTCGGCTTGACCGCCTGGACCAGGGGATGGCCCACGAACTTCACGGGAACGCCCGCGTCTTCATAGAATTTCAATTCAAAGGGAAGGATAACGAGCATGAGGTCAACATATTTTTTGATGGTCTTGACCCGGCCTCTTCTCCAGGCCCAGACCTGGGGACTGATGTAGTAGACTATTTTCTGGCCGGGAAATTCCCGCTTGATTTTTGGCGCCAGGCGGAGGTTGAAATCCGGCAGATCCAGGAGCAGCACCAGGTCCGGCTGCTCGCGGGCGATGCTTTGCACGAGCCGGTTGCGCGCGTAGAGGAAAAATTTGAGCTTGGGGAGCGCCTCCAGCACGCCGACCACGCTTTGCTTGGAAAAATCGAACAGGATTTTCGCGCCAGCCTGCTGCAAGTGGTCCGAGCCTGCGCCGTAGACTTCCAGACTTGGCTCCAGCTCGCGGAGCTTTTTAACCAGGGTCGAGGCATGGAGGTCGGCGCTGGCCTCGCCGGCGACGATAAGGATTTTCAGGGCCATGGTTTCAGAAGGGCGGGCCGGACAGGCACCACTTTCCGTTGACCAGCTTCCAGGTTTGGACCATTTCCTCGCTCTGCTCGCTCATCGATGGCACCAGGAAGAAGTCGCGCTTGATTTTGATTGCCGCGGTATATCCGTTGTCCTTCAAATCCCCGCCGGTAATTTTATAGTCAATGATGTTCAGCCGGTTCTCGTTTTGCTTGGCAAACTTTTCAAACGCGGGTCTGGCCTCCCGGGCAATAAACTGTTCGGCCTCGTCATAATTTTTCCAGCGCAGAGCGTCCATGTAATTTGCCGCCACCTCCTCGGGAACAACATACCCGGGCTGGAGATGAGGAGCTTTATTGCAGCTGGTTAAACCAAAAGCCGCGGCCAGCGCCAGGGCGCGCCAGAGCATAGTTCGCGTCTTCAAGCTTCGCCTCCTTCGACGCCTCCTATTTTACGCGCCACCGGCACCCGGTCAACCGCAAGGCGGGCCAGAGCCGGGCGAGCCACCCGGACCGGGTTTCCCCGGCCAAAATTTGCGCAAAAGGCAAATAAACTTTATCCTAATAGTTATGCGAAAGACCGCGGCTGTGCTGGCGCTCTTGCTTCTATCGGCCAGCGCCCAGGACCTGCTCACGCTCGGGGATGAATTCATGAGGCTGGGCAACTGGCCGGTGGCAATCAATTATTTTGAGCAGGCGCTGAAGGAAAATCCCTCGCTCGGCCATGCCTTTTATGGCAAGGGGCTTTCGCTCTGCGAGCTGGAAAAATTTGACGAGGGCATCAGCGCGCTGGCGCAGGCCGTGCAGCTGGAGCCGAGGAATGTGGATTACCTTTATGTGGCCGGCGTCTGCCATGAATGGAAGGGGAGGGACAGCTGGAAGCAGGCCGAGACTTATTATTTGCGGGCCCTCCAGCTGGCGCCCAATCAGGTGCAGCTGCATCACAAGCTGGGCAGCCTGTATCAGCATGAGGGCCGCTGCCAGGACGCCATCCCGGAATTCAAAAAGGCCATTGCCATCAATCGGGACTATTTTGTCTCTTACAATAACCTGGGCAGTTGCTGGTTGAGTTTGAACCGTCCGGAGGAAGCGGTGAAGCTGTTCCAGGAAGCCATAGCCCACACCGAGTATCCGGGCGAGTATCATTTTTATCATCATCTGGGGATTGCGCTCCTGGCCGCAGGCCGGCGCGAGGAATCCAAGGCCGCGTTCGTGGTGGAAACTGCGCTCACCCCCGACTTCCTGGACGCGCATCTGAACCTGGGCAATATTTATCTCCTGGACCGCAACTACGAGCGGGCCAGCGAGGAATACCAGGAGGTCCTGTTCCTTGACCCGAAAAAGGCTGACGGCTATTTCAACCTCGGCCAGCTTTATCTCTCCATCGGCCAGACCGAGCTTTCGAAAAAATATTTCGAACACTATGTCCAGCTGGAACCGGATGAAGGCAAGGGACACTATTTCCTCGGACTTTGCCACTCCAAGCTTGGCAGCCAGAGCAAGGCGTGGGAAGAACTTAACAAGAGCCTGGAACTGGGCTATCATCCGGAATCCCTCCGCGAGCGGATGCAGAAGGAAAAGAAATGAGGCGGAGGATTTTCATTTGCTTTCTTCTGGCCGCGGCGTTCGGGAAAGGCACTGACGCAGCCGGCCAGGCGCAGAGCTATCCGCGGACCATACGCTGGCTCAAGGACGGCGCGGAAATGATTTTCATTCCTGCGGGAGAATTCCCCATGGGCTCCAACCAATTCGAGCCGAATGAAAAACCCGCGCACAAGGTTTTAGTCAAAGACTATTATATTGACAAGTATGAGCTGACCAACGACAAATATTTCCGCTTCTGCCGGGAAACCGGGAGGCCGTTGCCCATGCATATGCGCGAGCTCCAGGCGGTTCCGGCGGGACGGGGAAATCATCCGGTCAATCATGTCAGTTTTTATGACGGGGAGGCCTATTGCCAGTGGGCGGGCAAGCGGCTGCCGACCGAGGAGGAATGGGAGAAGGCCGCGCGAGACGCGGACTCCAGAACCTATCCCTGGGGCAGCGGCTGGGACCAGCACTTGAGCAATAACCGCACCAGCCCTGCGGAAGACACCCTGCCGGTGGGGAGCATTCCTCGCGGAGCCAGCCCTTACGGCCTGATGGACATGGCCGGCAATGTCTGGGAATGGACCAACAGCTGGTTCAAGTCCTATCCCGGAGCCGAGCGCCAGTTTGACGAGACCGGCAAGAACAAGGTGGTGAGGGGCGGGGCCTATTTCTATTCCATCGAGCTTTTGCGCACCACCTACCGCCATCCGCTGCCCCCGGATGACCGAAGCGAATACGGCGGCTTCCGATGCGCGGTTGACACGGACCAAGTGAAGCTGAACCCCAAATGACGCCGCCAGCCAAGGCCCGCAAGAATTTTGCAGTCCTCATCGCGCTTGCCGGACTGGCGTGTTCCTGCCTGCGCTCCCCGGTGGAAATCCGGCGCGTCAAACTGCTGATGGGCACCAAGGTGGAGATAGTCGCCCAAGGCCGGAACCAGGCCTCGCTGGAGAAAGCCGTGAACCTTGGTTTCCAGGAGGTCGAGCGGCTGGAGGCCAAGCTTAGCCGGTTCCGCGATGACTCTATGGTGAGCAAAATCAATCAGAATGCCGGCCTGGGCCCGGTGCAGGTTGACCCGGAAGTTTTCATGCTCCTGGAAAAATCCGCGGCGATTTGCCAAGAGACCGAGGGAGCTTTTGACATCACGATTCTTCCTGTACTATCGCTCTGGAAATTCGATGAGAAGAATGCGAAGCCGCCGAGCGAGGAGGAGGTCAGGCAAAAATTAAGCCTGGTTGACTGCGCGAAAATAGTTTTGAAAAAAGACCAGTACCTGGTTTTTCTCCCGGAACCGGGCATGGGCATTGACCTCGGAGGAATCGCCAAGGGATATGCCGTGGACAAGGCTGCGGAGGCGCTCAAGCAAAACGGAGCGGCCGCGGGAATCGTCTCCGCGGGCGGGGATATGAGAGTTTTCGGAGGCAAAGGCAAGGGCTTGGCCGTCGGCATCCAGGACCCGCGGCAGCGCGGCCGGGTTCTGGCCAAGATTTATCTCAAGGATGGAGCCCTTTCCACCAGCGGGGACTACGAGCGGTTTTTTGTTTTCCAGGGCGTCCGCTATGCTCATATCCTGGACCCCAAGAGCGGGTATCCTGCGCGAGGGGAGCAAAGCGTGAGCGTGCTCGGAGAAGACGGCTTGAGCACCGATGCCTGGGCGACCGCGTTGTTCGTGCTCGGGAGCGAAGAAGGATTGCGGATGATAAAATCCCGTCCCGGGATGGAAGCCTTGTTCATTGACGCTTCGGGCCAGCGCAGGGTCAGCCCCGGGCTGGAAGCCAGACTGGTCTGGCTTGAGGGAGAGGATTGAGATGTTCGGAATCGGGCCCATGGAACTGATGGTGATTCTTCTGGTGGCGCTGCTGGTGCTCGGTCCCAAGCGGCTGCCGGAGGTGATGAAGATGATGGGCCGCATGCTCGCGGAACTGCGCAAGACCGCGGATGAGGTCAAGAAGGAAATCATTGAGCAGGAAGACATAAAGGATATCCAGGAATCGCTGCGCGAGATAAGCGATGTCCCCCGGCTGGTGCAGAGACAGCTTGAGAAAGAGGTTGAGGAGCTGGCGCGGGAGGAAGCGGCGAAAAAGCTGGAAGGAGAGAAAGCTGACGGAGAATCAGGCGAAAAAGGAACCGGAGAAAAAGACTGAATCCCCCGGCGGGGAGATGACTTTCCTGGAGCATCTGCAGGAGCTCCGGCAAAGAATCTTGGTGGTTGCGGCCTCAATCGCCATCAGTTTTGTCCTGCTCTATGCCTTCCTGGACCGGAAGCTGGTGCAGTTTTTCGTGCTGCCCATGACCAAGGCCATTGCCGGCAAGGGCAAGTTCCAGTTCACCTCCCCGGCCGAGGGCTTTGTCTTTGACCTCAAAATATCCTTCATCGCCGCGCTGTTTGTTTCCAGCCCGCTCATCTTTTACGAGCTTTGGAAATTCGTGGCGCCCGCGCTCTACCGCAACGAGAAGAAGCTGCTCCTGCCCTTCATCCTTTTCTCCACCATTCTTTTCGCAGGCGGAGCCGGCTTCGGATACTTCATCGTTTTTCCATACGCCTTCCAGTTCTTCGCCACCTTCAGCTACGCCGGCGTGGAGATTAACCCCAAGTTGAGCGACTATTTCACCTTTGCCACCCGCATGCTGCTCGCCTTCGGCCTGGTCTTTGAGTTCCCCCTGGTCGCGGTCTTCGCCGCGCGCATCGGCCTGATTGATGCCAGGTTCCTCAACCGCAACCGCAAGTACGCCATTATTTTGATTTTCACAGCCGCGGCCATCTTGACGCCCGGACCGGATGTGGTCAGCCAGCTCCTGCTCGCCTTCCCGCTCTGGTTCCTCTATGAGTTGAGCGTGGGCCTGGTCTGGTTCTTCCAGCGCCGCGATGCCAAGTCGCAGGAAATGGCGGGATAGATAACCGTTCTCCGAAGGGAACTTTTGGGATATTAGATCACGCCTTCTTTTTTCAGCGCATCGAGTTCAGCCGGAGTCAGTTCCAGATATTTTACGTAAACCTCCTGGTTGTGCTGGCCGAGCCTGGGAGCCGGGCCTTTGATTTGGCCCGGAGTTTTGCTCATCTTGAAGGGAATGCCCGGAATGGCCACCTTGCCGTAAACCGGGTCGTCCACCCAAGTGGTCATTTCCCGGGCCGCAAGCTGCGGGTCCTTGTTGACCTGCTCGGTAGTGGCCACGGCTCCGCACGGGATGCGGTTCTCCACCAGGATTTTTTCAATCTCGGCCACGCTGTGCGCGCTCATCCAGGCGGTGATGAGTTGCCGATAGTCCTCGCGGTTCTTGGTCCGGGCGATGATGTTGGCATAGCGCGGGTCGTCCGCCAGCTCCGGATGGCCGATTATCCTGCAGATTTTTTTCCACTGCGCGTCGGTGAGGAAAACGATGGCGATGTGGCCGTCCGTGGCCTTGTAAATGTTCCAGAACGGAACCGCCTTTTTGCGGTCGCCCGAGAAGAAGTCGTCAAAGGTTCCGCCCACCGCGTGGGCCAGCGCTTCTTCAATCGGCTCGGTGCTGCGCTTGTTGATGGCGCGGTAGTTCTGGAAATAGCAGACATCCTGCATGGAGACATCTATAAATTGTCCTTCCCCGGTCTTGTCCCGGTGGCGGAGCGCGAGCAGGATGGCTAATGCGGTGTAGGCCCCGCTGACCAGGTCCCCGATGAAAACCGGGTGCACCCGGTCCGGTATGCCCATGGCATAGAGGATGCCGCTGGTGGCCTGGGCGATAACATCAAAAGCCACCCGGTCCGCTTTCGGCCCGGTCCGGCCGAAGCCGGTGATGG
>Ga0315282_10002557_pt1 | contig 33310 bp, 27 predicted proteins | sample YL17G07_20_MG_FD_203693 | JGI IMG/M metagenome (GOLD analysis project Ga0315282, IMG submission 203693) | Sediment microbial communities from Yellowstone Lake, YNP, Wyoming, USA - YL17G07_20 | ecosystem: Environmental > Aquatic > Freshwater > Lake > Sediment | place: USA: Wyoming | collected...
CTGAACCGCAATCACCCATTCGTTCCGGAGCATGCCGGCCTTTTCGTGGGCGCCGGCTTCAAAGCTCGGATTAAAAACCGCCTGGACCAGGCCGGTGCGGTCTCGGAGGTCAATGAACACCACTCCGCCGTGGTCGCGGTAGGAATTGACCCATCCCATGAGGCAGACCTTTTGGCCGGCATCTTTCTTGCCCAGCTCCGCGCAATAGCAGCTCCGCTTCCAACTGCCCAGCTCTTCCATTTATCCCTCCTGGCTTTCCAGAGCGCCGAGATAGATTTTCAAGACCTTGAACAGGTTCTGGTTTTCAATCAGCATTTTTTCGTAGTCCCTGCTGACAAAGGCAAAGCCGGCGCTGTTCAGGTGCATTTTCATCTCCTCCCAGTCGATACCGGCCATGGCCTTGAGCGAGTCGTTATCCAGCTTCAGGTCCTTGCCGCTCTCAAGAATTTTGACATTCAGGGAGTTGCTCTTAAGCTCGTCATCGCCGATGAGCATGGCCAGGCGCGCCTTGGCCTTGTCCGCGAGCTTGAGCTGGCTGCGCAGGGACCGGGACGGCTCGTCAATCGCCATCTCGGCATAAAGCCCGACCTTGCGGAGCGCGAACAGTAGTTTGAGCGCGAATTGGTAAGCCTGGTCTCCGGCCGCGACCAGGAACACATCCGGCCGGTTCAGCAAAATTTCCCCGGTGACTTTTCCTTCGAGCAAAATCACCAGCCGCTCCACCCCCAGCGCAAAGCCGATGGCAGGGGTGGCCGGGCCGCCCAGCTCCGAAACCAGGTCGTCATATCTTCCGCCGGCCGCGACCGCATTCTGGGCGCCAAGCCCGGTCCTGGCCTGGAACTCAAACACGGTCCGGGTGTAATAATCCAGGCCGCGCACGAGATGCGGGTCAAGAATATAGGGGAGCTTGAGCAGAGCCAGATTTCCGCGCAGGCGGTCAAAATGCGCGGAACATTCCGGGCACAAGGACTCAAGAGGGGAGGGGGCATTTTGGGCAACAGCCCTGCAGGCCTCGTTTTTGCAATCGAGCACCCGGAGCGGATTTTTCAAAAGTCGAATCCTGCAATCTTCACATAATTGCCCCTGGTTGGCTTCAAGATATTCCACCAGGCCCCGGCGATATGCCGGCCGGCATTTACCACACCCCAGGCTGTTGAGTCTAAGCTCTATTTCAGAAAGGCCGAAGCTCTTGAAGTATTGCTCCAACAGCTGGAGCAGTTCCGCGTCCGTGCCCGGGCCGGGATAACCAATGGCCTCGGCCCCAAGCTGCCAGAACTGGCGATACCTTCCTTTCTGCGGCCGCTCATGCCGGAACATGGGGCCGAAGTAAAAAAGCTTTTGCGGCCCTTTGCTGGACAGGCCTTCCACATAAGCGCGCACTGCGCTGGCCGTGGCCTCGGGCCGCAGCGCCAGGTTCCTGCCTTTCTGGTCCGGGATGAGGAACATTTCCTTCGCCACGATGTCTGTGCTATCTCCAATGCTCCTTGAGAAAAGCTCCAGGTATTCAATAACCGGCAGGATGATTTCCTGGTACCCGAAGCAGGAGAATATTTCCCGGGCGCTCTTTTCGGCGCTCCAGAAAAGAGCGCTCTCCGGCGGCAAGATATCCCGGAAGCCTTTGACAATTTGATATTTCAGACTCATAATCCTAGTAAGCAAGCGGCTCGCTTGGGAGATTATATTTAACACAGGACAGGAGGCAGGTCAATTGCGAAGGATATTTTGGGCTTTTTTATTCCTGGTCTTGGCGGCTTCGGCGGCGCTGGCCACGGTGATGGTCCCTCTTTCCTTGAAAGAATTAACCGATGATGCGGACGCTGTGGTTCTCGGGCATTGCACTGGCCGTCGGGTTTTCCAATCCGGGGGCATGATTTACACGGAATACACCATCCAGGTTTATGACTCCCTTAAGGGAGCTCCGGCCAAGGAGATGAAAGTTGTCCAGCCCGGAGGAGAATATGGCGGCAAGGGGATTTATGTTTCGGGCGTGGCGCGCTTTTCGCTGCTGGAAGAGGTGATGCTTTTCCTGGGCAAGGATAAGCAAGGCGCGCGCGATATTGTGGGCTGGTCCCAGGGCAAATTCCGCATTTATTACGACGAGCAGAGCAAGAAGAAGTTTGCGGCCCAGGAGTTTGGCGGGGCGGGATTTATCAAGAAAAGTTCGGGAGAGACAACTGAAGCCAAGCCTGAAAAAATGGAGCTGGAAATGCTGAAGGCGGCGGTGAAGGACATTGTGGCCGCGAAAAAGGCAGGCCGCAAATGAGGGCTTATAAAATAATAGTCATGGTCGCGCTGTTATTGGCTGCTTCAAGCTTGCTGGCTTTTATTTTGCTTAGGGCTGACGATGGCGCGGTTGTCCACTGGACCAATCTGTCGCCGGTTTACTGGGTGAATAAGAATACGACCAACAGCACTACCCAGGCCTGCATGGCCGACCCGGTTGTAACCGTGCAGGATGCTTTCAGTGCTTGGAACCATGCCGCTCCCCTTACCATCAGCGTCAACTATGGAGGCACCACATCAATTACTGATTTTTGCGGGATGTCGTTGGATGATACCGGCTGCGACTCCACCAATGTAATTCTTTTTTCCAAACAGTGGGAGGGGGGCTCATTTCCGGCCGGCGCCTTGGCGGTGACCGTGACCAATTACAGCACTGCGGACGGCGTTATTTACGGCGTGGATATGGTTTTCAATGACGCCATCAAATGGTCGGATGACCCTTACAACAATGCCAATGACCTTTGCAAAGGCTCCAGTGTTTACAGCCTGGCCGCGGTGGTCACGCACGAGTCAGGTCATTTTTACGGCCTGGACCATAGCTTTGTTGCCTATGTCGGCGAGAATTTTGACCCGAGCATAGCGGCAACCATGTTTCCGGTCTATTTCGGAAACACGGTCTGGCTGGACATGGCCAGTTTGGAGCAGGATGACAAGGCCGGGGTTTATTATCTTTATCCCGGCGCGCCCGACCCGGGCTGGGGAAGGATTAAGGGAACAGTCAAAGACCAGACTGGCAAAGGATTTTTCGGAGTGCATGTCCAGGCGATTCGGAAATCAGACGCGGTTCCGGTGCTCGGCGTCCTGTCCGAGTCAGACGGCAGCTACTTGCTTTACGGTCTTACTCCGGACGATTATTACGCTTATGCGGAAAGCCCGTACATTGCGGGAGAGTTTTTCACCTCGTGGATTTCAACCTATTATCAAAACGCGGATAGCGTGCCCTATGTGCAGCTTTATAGCAAAATCCAGATTAACAATTATGCCCAGTTGGCAGCGGGTTCCACGGTTTTCAGCCGGGCGACTCCAATTACCGTGGCGGCAGGAGCTACGGTTGCAGGAATCGATTTTAGTTATACGATTCAGCCGCATCTGTCGCCTCCAACAACTAGCCTTGGCAACAATCACGGAGATGATGGAGGTAATGGCGGCTGCGGATGCGTGCTCAATCCCGGTCTGCCACTCGTAAAGCCGGATATAGACCTGGCGTCAATTTCTGCCTTGCTCTTGCTTTCGGGTTTAAGTCTGCGCTCCATCCGCAGAAAAAAGGCAGCCGCTTAATCAGAGGTCGTTCGCGCAATAAACCACATTGCGGGTGGTTTCCTTCCCGCGATACATGGCCTTGTCTGCCAGATGAATCAGCTCTTCCTTGCTGGTGGCGTCCTCCGGGTAGGTTGCGATGCCCACGCAGCAGGTTAGCTTGAGTTCAAGCTTATCCTTGGGCCGGAACACATGCTTTTCCAGCTCCTTGCGGATGCGCTCTCCCACCACCTGCGCTCCCTGCCGGTCGGTTTCAGCCAGGATGATGATGAACTCATCACCGCCATACCTGACCGTGATGTCAATATCGCGCAGGCAGGATTTAAGAATGCGCGAGGCATCAATAATCACCCAGCTCCCCACCAGATGCCCGTGGTTGTCATTCACCAGCTTGAAAAAGTCGATGTCAATGAACAGGAGGGAAAGGTGTTTTTTGAAGCGGCGGGCGCGGGAAAGCTCGTTCTGAAGGACCATATCCAGGTAGCGGGTGTTGAACAAGCCGGTGAGGTCGTCCACGAAGATAAGGCGCTGGGCGTCCTGGTATTTGATTGCGTTCTCAAACGAGCGCCGAATCTGCTCATAGACGAACCTGACATTGCCGCTGACCAGCGCCTCCTCAACCTTTTCCGAGCTGAAGAGCAGCATAGCCCCTTCCAGCCGGTCCAGAATCACGAACGGGAAAATCACCATGGACTTTATCTTCAAATGTTCCAGGCCGTTGGCTTTGACGAATTCCGGGTCCTGAACCGCCATAATGCGTTTGGGCAAAGGCATAAGGTGTCGATTCTTGACCACATCGCCTATGACCCGGCCGTCATCCTCTTCCAGGCCCAGCCGGTATTTGACATCCTCGCCGTTCTGGTCAAAGAAAATGGTCAGACCCGAGTCCGCCTTCATTGAGATCATAAGGGCGTCCAGTCCCAGCCGGTAGATGCGCTCGATTTCCAGGGAACTGCTTATTCTCTGGATGCTTTCATAGAGGGTTAGGAGGTTTTTCATTTCCTGGTGCTCGTCCAGGAGATGGCGAAGCTCAATGGTGCGCTTGACCTCGATCTTCAGCTCCTCGGGATTGAGCGGTTTGACCAGGTAATCAGCGGCCCCGGCCTTGAGGCAGCGAATCGCGCTTTCCACCGTGGCATACCCGGTCATAATCACATCCATTTCCGGCCGGAGCTGCTTGGCCTTTTCCAGGACCTCCACGCCTTCCATCCCGGGCATGACCAGGTCCAGGAGCATGAGGTCAAATTCGGTTTCAGAGATTAAGGCCAAGGATTCCTGGCCGGTGAAGGTGGTCTGCAGGTCATAATCGCCTTCCAGGACCTCGGTGCAGAACTCCTGGTAGAAACGGTCGTCATCGACCACCAATATCCTGCCTCTTACTCCCATCCCCCTGATGACTATTTTGCCAGTTTATTAATAAATGTCAATAAAAATATGCAAAAAAGTTAGTTTTTGACCGAATCTGACATTGAAATTATTGAATCTATTGAGCAATCCACAGAGTCTTAAATATCAGGACACATAAACAGGAGGGGCCGGATGATAGGAATTATTCCATTAGGGACCGAGGTTGAACCAAAGGGAATCCCGACCGCGACCTTGAAATTCATCCTGGCCTGCTGCCTGGTGCATGTCATCACTTGGCTGATTAAGCTCAATTCGCCGGAGAGCCTTGATTCCTGGTTTTCGTTGAACGGCTTCTGGTGGTTCCGGCCGTTCACCGCTCTTTCCTGTATTTTTGTCCACGAGGATTTTCAACACCTGTTTTTCAACATGCTTTTCTTTTTCGTCTTCGCCGCTCCGATTGAGCTGGCCGAGGGCAAAAGGAAATTCTGGCTTATGGTCTTGTTCGGCGCCTTGTTTTCATGCTATTTCAGTGCAGCGATTACATGGTTCTTCTCGGAATGGATAATTCCCATTGACACAAATATGGCCGTCCGCAGATATTGGCAGCTTCATGGTCATGGCATAGGCTCGAGCGGGATGTTAAGTGCCTTTGTCACGGCTTACCTGGTGAGGTTCTGGAGGAACCGGGTTTATATGGTTGTGAATATTGGGGGTTGGCCGATTCCCAAGCTGTTCCGAATGCCCGCCTGGATTGTGGTGCTTGTTTTCGAGGTGTTGTTTAATCTCTATTACGGAATTTGCTATCAGGGGCTGCTGGCCATGGGCCATATTGGTTATTTCGCCCATCTGGGTGGATACCTGGCCGGGTTCATCCTGGCCTTTTACTTCGGCTATCACAAACACCAGAAAAGGGATTATTATGTGCAACACGCCGAAGACCTTGCCAAAAGCCCGTTCACCGGAAGCGCGGCAGCCATCAAGACCTATCTCCAGGCGCTGCGGTATGAGCCGGGCAACGGCAGGATTCTCCTGGAGATAGCGAGATGCAGCTACTATCTGGAAGATTTTGCCCAGAGTCGTGAATACTACAAACAGGCCATGCTTGCACTCTCCAGGCAGAATGAAGAGGCGCTCTTGGCCAAGACCTGTTCCGAGGCGTTCAGCCGGCATCAGCTGCTGTTCAATTCCGGAAAACAGCTGGAATGCATCCGGCTGATGCTCAAACATGGCGACTGGCAGACCGCGCAAAAAGCCGTTGAGTTCTTCTGCCGAAAAGTTTCAGACCAGGGCAAAGACCTTTCCCTCTATATCCGCGGCAAGTTCATCCTGGCCTATATTCTGGATGCGTATGCGGGCAAGCAAGTGGCGGCGCGGGAAGAGGTTGAGCGCCTGCTTGAGGATTTTCCCGGTCATCCGGCGCTGAAATATGCAGGGGAGCGGCTTGCGGCGGCCAGGGATGGAGCGCAGCTGTTCAATTTTGCTCCAACGCGTCAGGGCTACCCCTTTGAGCTGGGGTCAGCCAGGACCGCTCAATCGCCGGAGCGTTCTCAAACAGCGCTGCCCTGGTATAAAGTGCGGCCGAGGTTCATGTTGAAGTTTGGGCTGGGAGTAATCCTCTCTCCGCTGGCATTCATCATTCTTTATTGGCTCTGGAGCAATCTGCTTGTAATCACAAGCGGGATTTTCGGCTTCGCGCTCTTCCCCGCCTGATGCTTAGGGCAGGTCTCTGGCCGTGGTCGCGCCGGTGAGGTTTCCGTATTTGACCCCACGCTGGGCAATCAGGCTGTCAGCCAGGGCCTTTACCAGCCGGGCCTTGCCCCGGGCAACAATCACCTCCAGGCAATGATGATGGTCAAGATGGATGTGGGTTGAAGCAATCACTTTTCCGGCAAAGTCGTGCTGGAGGTTGTTGAGCTTCTGCGACAGCCCGGAAGTGTGGTGGTCATAGATGAGGGTGATGGCGCCCACGGTCTCGCGGTTATGGTCCCATTCCTCGGCCACCAGCGCCTTGCGCACCATGTCCCGCAGCGCCTCGCTGCGATTCTGGTATTGATGCCCGGCAAGGTACCGGTCAAACAGGGACAGCAATTCCCGGTCCATGGAAACCCCGAACCGCTTCAAATGTTGCTTGTCCCGATTCACCTCCTCCTTTTTATTTGATTGCGAGCGGTTTGTCAAATTAACTGCCGGTTGCAAACCCCCTGAATTTTGCTAAAATAACTGGCAAATTTTCGCAGCAGGTCCGGCTGTTCAAAATATTTGGCGGGGGGGAGAATGGCGAAGAAGATTAAGGTAAGCAGGAAAAAGATCAAGAAGCCGGATGAGTTCCAGACCTATTCCGACCGCGTGCTCAAGTATTTGTCCGCCAACAAGAATGTCGCCTACGGCGTGGTCAGCGGGATTATAATCGCCCTGCTTGTCGGCAATCTTGCCAACTATTCCATCAGAACCAGGCGCACCAGGGCTGAATACCTTCTTGCCCAGGCTTTTTCCATCCTGCAGACCCCGCTGGTGGATGACCTGACCAGCCAGCAGATTCTCAAGGGAACCAAAACCTATGCCACGAGCAGGCAGCGCAACGAGGAAGCCATCTCCAAGCTGAACGAGGTGGTGCAGAAATTCGGCCGCGGCGAGCCGGGCCTGGAAGCGCGCTATCGGCTGGGCGAAGTTTATTACCGGGATGAAAATTTCAAGCAGTCCATCGCCGCCTATGAGGATTTCCTCAAGGAATTCAACAGCCGCAAAACCAAGCCCGAGTTCCTGGAATATTCCGCTTACCTGGGAATGGCCAAGGATTATTTTGCGCTGGAGGATTATGAAAAAGCCGCCTCCTATTTCCAGAAGGTGACTGCACCCAAAAAAGGCGCCAGCTACGAGCCAGAGGCCATGCTCGGCCTGGCCCGGTGCCTGGTCGCGCAGAAAAATTATGATGCGGCCAGGGAAAAATTGACCGCGCTCATGGCCTCTTATCCCGGAACAATTTATGACCAGCTCGCCGGCCTGGAACTCCAAAAAATTCCCGCGCAGAAAAAAAACAAATGAAAAAACTTTTTATGCTCCTGGTGTTGTTGGCCTTGGCGGCACCGGCCTTGAGCCGTGATTGGTATGTCCCCCTGGACCCGGATGCGCCTTTTCGCAGCAAGTATAATGTGTTTGAAAGGGCAGGGGTGGCCGCGGGAGACAGCTTTGCCCTTGCGGTTTCGGTCCGGGGATGGATCCTGAAAACCGATGCCCGGGGCAAGGTTTCCTGGCAAATAAAATCGCCCTGCACGCCAACCGCGGCCCCAGGCTTTGACGCGCAAATGGCTGCCTATGCCTGCGAAAACGGAGAGATGGTTGCTCTTGACCTGGAAAACGGGAAACAGCTCTGGAAATTCGCCTTTAATGACTCCGTGGCATCCGCGCCGGCTTTTCACGAGGAGGTTCTTATCTTCCAGACCGGAGACGGCAGGGTGATTGCCCTGAACCGGCAGGACGGCAAAATCAAATGGCTTGCACGCCAGGCCTCGCGCCACAATTTGAGCCTGCGCGCAGCAGGCCGGCCCCTGGTCATTGAAAATGTCGTTTATGTCGGAATGGCTGACGGGAATTTCGCAGCCTTGAAACTCGATAACGGAGACCTGGTTTGGAAGCGAAGATTTTTTGACCAGCCTATAACCGCGGACCTGGACTTTCCACTGCTCGCAGACGACAAGGCCGTTTACGCATCCTCCATCGAAGGTTTGTGCGCCATTTCCCGCGCGAGCGGCAAGAACTACTGGTGCCTGGACGAGCAACTGGCGCTCGGCCCGGCCCAGGACGAAAATTCCATCTATGCGCTTAACACGGCCAATGAGGTTCTGGTCGTCGATAAACTGGCCGGAGTGGTGAACAAGAGAATCAGGGTCAAAGAATCTGCGCTCGCCAAAGCAGAACGCGAGAGGCCGCTCGCGCTTTTCAAAAATGACCAGGGCCTCATCGCGCTGTTCAGCACCAAGATGGTGCGCTTAAAACAACCTGATTATTCAGCCAAACGAGCCAAAACTTTCCTCGTTCCAGTGGAAAGGGCAGATTTATCCGGCAAAACCCTGTACCTGCTCAACTCCCAGGGATACCTTACAATCACCAATTTCTAAAAGCCCGTCTTTCCAAGCGGCTGTAAATCATATCATCTTTAAGGTAAGTTATGTTAACTTTGCCGTGCGGCTTGGAAAAACATGACACTGAAGCTGTATTAACTTAGTTTTTGCCCCCCTGATTGCTCCCTGTCCTGAACCACAATTTTGCCGATTGCCCAGGGGAAACTGCAATCAATCTCAATTGCCTTTGCTTTGTTTGCAATCTTATCCGACTTTTTGATTGCCTGCTCAATCTTACCCTGCAGGCCCTTGAATGTGAACTGGTTGATATGGTCCGGATGCTCGCCCAGGCGCGAGAGGTTTTTTCCGAAAACCAAATTGGAGACCTGGTACCACGGAAAAGCTGGCACGGAAAAAATCAAAGCCCGGGCTGAAACTCTTATGCCCTCCTGCACCAGCCTTTCCCAGTCCCCGGCATGCTCAAACACTTCCAGGAAAAGCGCCAGGTCAAAACTGTTGTCCTCAAACGGCAAGTCCGCAGCGTTGAGCATGAGCAAATCCGGGCCGAGAACCTTAGCCGCGGCCAAAAGCTCGGCCTTCCTTATGTCCGCGCCAAGGTATGAAATTCCTTTGAACTTCTGCTTGAGCAAATAGCCGGCCAATCCATCCCCGCATCCAACCTCAATTATGGAACCGGGACTGCTGGTCTCAACCAGGTAAAAGGCTTTTTCAAAAAACCTTTGCAAAAACAGTTGTTTGAAATAATTATTAGAGTAATACTTTATCCTGGCGTCTGCGCTGACCAAGTTTTTGAATTCTGGAGGAAGGTTTAGCATTGGGCTATGTCCGCACCCTTCTTTTGAGGATTTCCCAGACCAGCCTGGGTTTGGTCAATAACGGCGCATACCTGGCAAAAAAGCTCTTCGGATGCCGGAAAAACAGCGACAGGTTGTATTTCCAGAACCATTTCCGCCTCATCTCGTGAACTTCCTGGTGGGTCCATTCTTTAGTATTGAACCGGCCTTCAAAATAATCGATGTTATCGAAGCTGTAATTCTTGTCCACATACCCCTTTTCCCGGCAGACCTGCAGGAGTTCAGTTCCAGGCAGAGGATTGGCGATGAGGCAGCTTATCCGGTCCAGGTCCAACTCCCTTGAAAAGTCCAGGGTGTTTTGAATCTGCTGCTTGGTTTCTCCCGGAAAACCGATTATGAAAAACCCGTAAGTGCCCACCCCCTTTTGCCGCATTAGCTTTGCCGCTTTTTTCACTTGCTCCAAGTCCGTGGGCTTGTGGATGAGCTCCTTCAGAACCTTCGGGTCCCCGCTCTCAACCGCGAGCGTCAGCTCGTAGCATCCGCTCGCAACCATCAGCTCCAGGGTCTCCTCGTCAAGATTCGCCACATGCACGCCGTTCGGCGTGTTCCAGCTGACCTTCAGCTTCCGGTCAATCATGCCCTGGAAGATCTCCTTTGCCCGGCGCAGGTTCGCGGTCAGGTTGTCGTCCAGAAACTTGAACTCGCGGATGCCGAACTTCTTCACCAGCTCTTCCATCTCATCCAGGACATTGCCCGGAGAGCGCGTCCGGTACTTGTTGCCCCAGAAATTGGTGGATGAGCAGAAAGTGCACCGGTGCGGGCAGCCGCGCGAGGTGATCAGGTTCATGAACGGACGGCGCCGGAAAACAATGCCCATGGGCTGGCCGATCCGGTCGTATCTCGAAAGCGGAAACAACTCGCGCGCCGGGAAAGGAATCTCATCCAGCTTGGGATGCGGCGGCCGCAAGGCGCTCTCGCAAAAGGAATCACCCTCTTGCCAGGCCAGGCCCGGAACCGCTTCCGGCCCCTGCCCTTTGCTAATCGATTCCACCAAGTCGCGCAGCGCGAACTCGCCCTCTCCCCGCACGATGAAATCTATGCCTTCCGGCTCCAGGCATTCCCTGCTCAAAAATGTGGGATGGCTTCCGCCCACCACCGTGATGATGCGCTGGTCAACTTTTTTCGCCCTTCGCGCCACCTCCAGCGTGTTCTGGAACTGGCTGGAGAAGATGCAGGAGATGCCCACCAGGTCCGGCTTCAGCCGCTCAATCCTCTTCTGAATCTCGTCAAAGCTCAAGCCGTACCTGAAAAATCGCTCGTCAATGCGCTCGTCATGGTCATAACCCTCCACCGCAGCGTCCAGCACATTCACCTCAACCGCGTCGCGCATGAACCCCGCAAGATACGATATTCCCAGGGGAAGATGGCATTGCTTCATGCTCTGAACCGAATAGGTCACCGGAGGATAGACCAGCAGGATGCGGTTGACCTTCTTCCCCAAATGCTTTCTGTCAAAGCCCATCGCAATTTATTTTAACACATATCCCGCGGCGCTTCACTGCATTTCCTTGCCAGCCTTTTGCTCAAGAGCGGTGCGAAAAAGGGCTGCCCGTTTGAATGGCCGATTTGGAGAGGGGAAATGGCTTGCCGTTCGGAGCTTCGAACCGGCAATGCCGGGTTCGAGAGCGAAGTCTGCCCTGCTCCGTCCCGCTAAGCGGGACTTCGAAGGGCATTCTGCGTAGCTCCCCTTTGCTACTCTGCGAAGCAGAATGGTCCCAACGAGATTCGAACTCGTGCTCCCGGATTGAGAGCCCGGTGTCCTAACCACTAGACGATGGGACCACCCTCAAAAAAGCGGCCAAGAGGCCGCATGATTTGCTGGCTCAGGGCCAAGGACTCGAACCTCGACTGTCGGGGCCAGAACCCGATGTCCTGCCAATTAGACGAGCCCTGAATTATTTTTATTATATTTCCAAAACCCGCCTTGTCAAGGGCAAAGAGGGGTCAGAGCTTTATAATTTACAAAGTTGTTTGCCACAAATCCGGCCCTGATTTTCAATCAGGAAAGAAGATTTTATATTTTTTGGTTTTGTAGTAGAGCGCTGACCTGGAGATACCGAGCCTTCTCGCGGCCAGGCTGAAATTGCCGTGGGTTTCCTGCAAAACCTGACGAATCAGCCTGCTCTCCATCCGCTCTACGGCCAGGGCCTTGGCCTGCTTGAGCGTAAGGTTCTCGCGTCTGCTTTTGGCCGTCAACTCCGAGGCCTCGGCTTGGCGCAGTATTTCCGGCGGAATCGTATCTGCGCTCAAGGCGTTGGACGAGGCTGCGAGCGTGCAGCTGCTGACCAGCTCCTGGAGTTCCTGGACATTGCCCGGGAAATCATAATTCTGCAGCGCTTCCAGGAACTGCGGGCTGACCAGATTCACCCGGGATAGTCCTTGGGCTCGGAGTCCGGCCAGGAAATGATTTATGAGCAACGGTATGTCTTCCTTCCGGTCCCGCAAAGCAGGGATATGGAGCGGAACCGCGTTGAGCCGCTGGAACAAGTTTTGGTCAAAGCGCCTGCTGTCCGCCAGGGGCTTAAGCTCCTGGCTGCTGGCCGCAATCACGCGAACATCAACCGGCACTGGCTGGTCCGAGCCAATCCTTGAGACCGCAGACTCCTGAATTACGCGCAGGATTCGGGGCTGGAGTTCAGGCGCCAGTTCTGACACCTCGTTGAAAAAAATGGTGCCCTGGTCCGCTTGCTCGAAGAATCCTCGCTGGTCATCCTGGGCATCGGGCGCGGCATTTTTGACCCGGCCGAAAATCAGACTTGCGAGCAACTCGCAGGGACCTGTCTTGCAGTCAACCGCCACGAAAGGCTTGCCCGCCCGGTCGCTGCTTTGATGGGTCAGACGCGCAACCAAATTTTTGCCCGTGCCCGGCTCGCCGGTAATCAGAACCGCGCTTCGCGTGGGAGCCATCCGCTCAATGCTGTGCCTTAGCTCCTCCATCGCCCGCGAATTGCCCAAGAGTTCGGATATGATATCTTCCGGAACCTGCCCGCCGGACTTGGCGCTCGTGGCTTCGCCCTGCCCAAACGCCCGGCGCGCCAGCATGCGCATCTGTTCCGGGTCAAAGGGTTTCTCAAGGTAATCGCTGGCCCCGAGCTTCAACGCCTGGCGCGCGCTCTCAACCGAGCCATAGGCCGTGATCACCACGACCGAGGTTCCCGGACTCTTCAATCTTGTCTCTTTTAAAACATCGATTCCGCTGATGCCCGGGAGACGGAGGTCAAGCAGGATGAGGTCAAAATAGGTCTGATTGAGATGCTCCAGCGCTTCCTCGCCCGTGGCCACCGAAATTATGTCGCATTCCAGCTTTTCCAGAATCTTGGGCACCAACCGCCGAATCAATGGGTCATCGTCAACAACCAAAACCCGTCCCCTTTTCAAAAACCCCTCCCCTTCTCGCCATTGTTTAACTTTTTGAACAATCCCGATGTCAAAAATAATTTACACCTTTGCCCATAATTTTTCAATTAGTTAAAGCGAGCTGGAAGGAAAAAAGAGCTTAAGGATTTGGCGGTTGATTATTTGATGAGGTTTCCTTCAGAGTCAAACCGCAGCCGGGCTTTTCGGGAAATCAGCTGGAGCGGGGTTTGCGATTGGGTGAGCAGATTTTCCGTGACCCATAATTCTTCCAGCTCCAGCGTGCTTTTTATTCTGCAAACCCGCAGCCGGGCCGGGTCAGGGCACCAGCAGGTGTTGATTGCCGCGGCAATGGCCTCGCGGTCCGAGCTGAACCATAGAGGCGTTCGCGCGCGTTCCGGAAAGCTGGACGCCAGGGCGTTTTCGCGCATGGCGCTGTAATCCATTTTGGCGATGACCTTTTTGGTGGTGATGTCCGCCAGACCCATGCCGTAGGCCGAGCCACCAGCCTTGGCAGACAGGTCAAGCGCCACTATCCGCCTGATGCGCGGCGTCTTCGGGTCCGGCAAGCCGCGCAAATCCAGCCGGCCGATAACATTGGTGTCCATCCCGGTCCCGCTCTTGTCCTTGCCGAGCTCGTCAACAATCAAGAGCTCTAGTTCCGTGAAAGGAATTCTCGGCAAAAGCTTCCAGGATTTCTTCAGAAGCGCCGGCTCGCGTTTCAAAAAATCCCTGCGCCCCAGAACTTCCAGGACCGCAATCCGCTCTCGATAGTTTTCAAGCAAAGCCACGCCGAAGAGCACCGGAATTTTTTGCAGGACAAATCCGGCCACGCGGGGAATCAATTCCGCGAGCCGGCCCGGACCAGCCTTGTGAATTTGCTCCGCGCCTTGGCGCTTGCCCAGACCGATGGCGAGCATTTTGCACAAGCCCGATTCATACCGGCCATGGAAGCTGGTATGCGGCTTGACGCGGTTGACCAGGATGAGGTGGTCAGCTTTCAGCGCGAAGCGGTCCGCATAAACGCTGACTCCGTGAACCTCGCCGACTTTCTGCGCCTGGATTTCCGAGCGCACCGGGCAGCCCATGGCCGACTCGCTGATGCCAAGCCCGGCCAAAACTTTTTTCTGGCCCAGACTGGTGGACGCTCCGTGGGAACCCATGGCCGGAACGATGAACGGCCTGCCCTTCTCCGAATTGACCCAGTCAACCACCGCCTTGATTATGACCCCGGGATGGCTGATGCCCCGGCTCCCGCAGGCAATCGCAACTTTTTCCCCCGACCTGATTCTTCCCCGAAAACGCCCCATCTCCTCCCGCAATTTGGCCAGCGGGTCATGAAGCTCGGGCGCTTCAATCTCCTGCCGGACTTTGAGCAAGGCCGGTATCATTACCTTGGCCCTCGCTTCGAGTTCTGGACCAGGCGCGAGGTGATAACCCCGGCCAGAACCGTGATGTCTTCTGCCGGAAGATAATCAGTGATTGACCGGTCAAAAACGCAGCTGAAATCCGTGTCCAGCTCGTCATCTCCCGGCCACATAATCAAATGACAGCTCACTTTCGGCAATGCCCTTATTTCAAGCGCGTATTGACCGAGCGCGGACGGAACCGCAGCCACAGCCAGACCCGCTTTCATAAAATCTTCAACCTCCCCCCTGAAAGTCCGCGCCAGGATGCTGGTGGTGCGCTTGCGAAAAGCAGGGTAATAGAGCCAGCCGTCCGGTATTTGCTGGAAGGAAATCAACTCGCCGGTAAGCTCCGCGCCCCGGGCATGAACCAGATAATGAAGGATGATGATCCGGTCGTAAGGAAGCGGCTCCTCGTCTAACCCTTCGCGCCTGACTTCTCCGGAAGGAAAATCGACCAGGTAATTGGCGCCAATGAATTTTATGCGCGCGAGAGCATGGTCAGCCTCTGGCTCAACCACTTCCGCGCCGGCGCGCTGGCATTGCAAGGCAAAGTCGGCCTCCCGCAATCTCTCCCGCGCCAGCGCCAGAGCCTTGCGGTAGTTGCTGTGATTGACCTGCCCCTTATTGATAGCCTTCATTATATTTTCACGATTGATGGTTCTCACGGCTCGAGCCAGCTGTGGGAATAGAGGATGTCTCCCTTGAGGACTTTGGCGGTCTTGTAATAGTTTTTCAGTTCCGGCGGGAGCGAATTTAAATTCACGGATTCGCCGTCCATGGCTTTATAAACAAGTTCCACAATATCCTGGCGCGCGCCGCGCGCAAGAGCGAGCAGGTCCTCGTCAAAGGCGTTAAGGATTGCGGAGTGCAGGCCGCAGCGCATGAGCATCACCAGGTAGGCGCGGTTGAGCCAGGGCCGAAGTTCAGAGGGCGTTCCATTTGACACATTGCTCAAGCCCACGGTGCTTTTGCATCCCGGGACCAGGTCTGCCAGCGCCTGCATCAGCTCCACACAGGCTTTGACCTGGTTAATGTCCCCGGAGACCGGCGTGACAATGGGGTCAATCCAGAGCCGTTGATTGGGGATGCCCAGCTCATGGGCGCGCATCATTATTTCGGTTGCGAACATTGCCCGCTCGTCCGCGTCGCGCGGCATGCCGTTCGGCCCCCAGAGCACGCAGATGATATCGCAATCGAACTCTTTGGCCAGCGGCAGCACCTTTTCGAGCCGCTCCGGCTGGAGAGTGGTGGAGTTGACCAGCGCCCTGCCCTTGTGAACCAAAAGCCCGGCGCGAATCGCATCCGCATTCGAGGTGTCCAGGCTGCACGGCAGATTGACCGCCTCCTGCACGGTTTGCACCATCCAGCGCATAAGTTCCGGCCCGTCTTTCTTGGCCGGGCCGATGTTGAGGTCAAAATAATCGATGCCCTGTTCAGCCATGGCCCGGGCGGTTTCCCGGACCGGCCCGGCCCGGCGCTCAACCATGGCCGCGCCCAGGGATTTGCTCATGCGGTTTAGGTTTTCACCGATTATTTTCAGCACCGATTTCCCTTCAGCCTATTTCCAGAATTCCTTGAGGAAAGGGATGATGCCGCTCGCCTCCCGAGGGCCGACCACCACTTCCCATCCCTTGAGCTCATCCGCCAACTCGCCCGAGATGCTCGCCACCAGGCCGGGAATTATTATTTTACGATGCCTGACTTTTTCTTCAATCCCGCATTTTTTGACAAACGGCGCGAGCAGGTCCGCGCTGAATTTGCCCGCGGCCCAGGCCGTGAGCACGCTCAAGCCCTCGGTGTCCGCGACCAGAAGCCAGGCGCTTTGCCTGCCGGACCCCAGCTCGCCGGAGACGATGAAATAGGTGAGCGAGAAGTTGCTGGTGATGAGCACAGGCGAGTCCAGGTCCGGATTGCCGACCGGATAAATCCCCGGAGTTTGCGCCATGGGCCGCTGCGGGTCGGTGTAAATGTTCAGCCGCGCGACGAGGAGCGGGAAGAGCGCCTCGGTTTGGAGCTTGCCGAGAATTATGATGCCCGCGTATTTGGCGATGAAGATTGCGGCATAGAGCGGCTGCAGAAGCGGGTCAGCGGTCATCTCCCCGGGAAAGACGATGGCCGGATAACCGAGCGGCCGGAAATTCTTTTTAATCGCGGTGCGCCGGATGTTCACCTGGTCCGCAAAAGCCCTCCTGATTTCGCGCGCGCCAGAGTCCATCACCAGGTCCTTCACGCCCGCATCCTCAAGCTGCGCGGTCAATTGCGCCAACTCCTCCAGGCCATCGCCCCTGACCACCAGCGGCAGGCCCGAACTTTTGGCAAGCTCGGCCATCTGCCGGAAATTATTTTTAGTCGCGGCGCAAAGCAGGGGTTTGCGGCTTTGGCCCGCGTCAATTCCCGCTTTCAGCGCCTCGATATTTTCGCTCATCAGCATGATGCAAGTCTTGGAATTTTCCAGCACCCTTCTGGTCAAGCTTGCCATTTTCGCCGGCGCATCGCTCTTGACGGCTATAAGGTTCGCGTGCAGCATAAGTCCGACCCGCTCGTATTGGAGAGCGTTGATGGCGCTGACCTGGCCGTCAACTTCAGCTTCGCTCATCTGCTCGGTGATGCTCCCGCCAATTGCGCAGGGATTGACAAAAGTTTTCTCGTGCCGATACAGCGCCCGCTCCCCGCCAACCTTGAAAGCCCATTCGCCGGCCCCGATTTCCACGGTGCGGATGGGAGGCGCAGCCGCCCTGCCCAGCTCCTCAACCACCTTCTTGTCCACATGCGGACAGCCGGTGATAGCCGCCTGGCCCGCGGCAACCTTCATGGCAAACGCCATGCAGGTCGGCACCTTGCAGTCCCCGCAATTGGTCTTGGGCAGTTTCTTATAAATTTCCAAACCCGAAATCGGCATATCTCATCCCCAACTAAAAAATAGGCGGCAGGCTCAAAACCGGGTGATTGACCTTGCGCAAAAACTCAAGCACCTCTTCTTCGGTCTGCGCCCTGGTCTCATCCGCGATTTTTTCCAAAAGACCGGACTCCCCGAGCTGCTCCGCCCTCTTTATGAGCCGGTCCATGATTTCCTCCTTCAGCCGCGCCGGCATCCAGACCAGGCGGAGCAGGCCGTTTTCCGCGCTCAAGAATTTCCGGCTCGTGATGTAGAACTTGGAATGGCCCACAAATCCCGGATTGATGTTCCCGCCTCCCACCATTCCCGCCAGCGTGCTGAATTTCATCCCCACCGGAGTCATCTCCTTGAACTCGCGGTCAACGGTCATGAACCCCTGGCAGGCCGGCAGAAGCGCGGCGATGCACTCAAAGCATCCGCAGCTGGTCATGGGCGTGCGCAGGATGCCGTAAGCGTCAAACGCCTGCACGGCTCCGCGGCTGGCCTTTTTCACAAATTCGTTCACGCCCTCCCACTGGCCGTAGACCGGGTCAATCACCCTGCCCTTTTTAACCGGCTGGTTCGGCCCCGCGGGATTTATCTCCATGCTTGCCTTGCAGTCCAGCCAGTTGTATGCGCCGCAAAGACCGGGCCGCTCCGGAGTCACGATGCAGACATGGTCGGGAGCAAAGCTCTGGCAGAGCGTGCAGGAATAATAGGTGTCAACCTGCTCGTCAGTCAGGCCTTCCAGACGCTCGTCGCGCCGCTTAAATATTCCCCGCGCCTCCTCCAGAAGACCGTCCACCTGCGCCTCGTCCGTGAAAATGGTTATCTGAACCTTGTCCACAATCGACCCGAAATCCTGGTGAAATTTCGCGTGAAGGATTTGACCGAGATGTTCCAGCCGGAAGCCCTTGGCCACCGCCTGCCGGCTTATCCTCACCCAGGCGATGTCGCGCTGGCCGATGTGCATCACGCCCTGCGCATAATTGAGCAGGTGATGAATCTGCCGCTCCAAAATCGGCTCAAAATCCTGCTCCATCTTCTTCCCCGCAACCTCCACCAGAAGCGCCAGCGGAATTCTGGCCCCGGCTTTGAGCCGGTCAACATCTTTGCCGAGGACGCGGATTTTTCCGTCCTCAACCTCGTCCATGCTTTTCATAAGCAGCAGTTCCACGGCCTGGCTCTTGCCGCCTCCGGCCTCAAGATAGATTTCCTCGCCCCGCACCCGCTCGCCCTCAAACGCCGGGCCGTAGCTCACCGGCACCGGCACCCGGGCCACTTTTATCTTGATGCCGCGAGTCGAAAGCGCCCGGGCCACGATTTTTTCATGCGGCACATTGGTTATGACAATTGACCTGTAAGCCTCCGGCAGACCCGGCAGCTCGCTGTCCAGGATGGTGGGGAAACCGTAATTGGCCGCGGCCACCGCATTAGCTGCCCAGTCCTCGCTCACGGCTCCCAGGCCGAGCACGAACGCGGGTATGCGCTCCTGGTTGTATTTCAGGATTCTGGCGAAATCTCCGGGAGCGATTCCTCCGAAGCTCATGGCCGCGCGCGTGGCGAATCCGAGCGGAAAGACCACGGAGTTGGTGTCCGGGCCGAAGCTGACGAGCCTTGCTCCCCAGCCGAGCTGCAAGCCCGCCTCCTGCAACTGGCAGGCGAAATGTTGGCCGCGGCGCTCGCCGACCATGAACACATACAAATTTTTTTCCAGGAAATGCTCCGCGATTTTCTGCGCCGTGGCGCGGTCCGGGGCCGCTCCCAGGATGACCGCGAACCCGCTCACCCGGCCGTCCACAAATTCCACCCCTCGGCGCCGGATGACCAGGTCATCCGCGGCTCCGAGCCAGATGTTCTCCGAACTGACTTCCTCGCCCGGAACAAACATGCCGGGCCGCTCAACATAGTTGAGCGCCTCAATTATCTCCTCGGCAAAAACCGCGGCCAGGCCGGCGTCCAGCGGACGCGAGACCGGCTTGAGCGGATGGTCCGTGTCCTGCAGAATCTGCCGGCAGACCTTCAGCGCCTGCTCCATATCCTTGAGCTGGCGGACTTCAATTCCGAGCAAGCCGTAGATGATGGGCAGGAAATAGGTGGTGTTGGGAAATTCCGTTTTTTGTTCCGGGGCGAATTTGCGGGAAGCGGCCTGGAGCCGATTTTCCGCCTCGGCCAATATTTTTTGCGCGTAGCTCAAGGTTAGATCTGCGACGATATCCGCCAATTTTCCTCCCTTGCTTATTTCAGCAATTGCGCGATTATTTTCCTGGTGTAGGCGATGGCCCCTGGATGCAGCATCACCAGGATGTCCGAGCCGGCGAGCAGCATGAGCGTTGCGGTCACGGCCTCGTAAATTATTCCGCGCAAGGCCTGGTCCCCGAGCAAGCCGGCACTATCCCCGGCCTGGCCCATCTCTTTTATTTTCCAGACCTCCTGGCCAACCAGGTTGAGCAAAGGCTTCTGCATCTTCTCGTCCTGCTGAACCAGCGCAGCCAGGCGGTCGCGCTCCATCACCGAATAGCTGTATTCAATGCCATACCCGAGCGCGCCGGTGGTCGGGTCCATCAGAATCCGGCTGGAATTCACGCCCAGATTTTCCAGCAGGGTGTTCAACTGCTTGGCCAGATTGACATCAATCGGCGTGCTCGCGGCAACGATTTGTCCAAAGGCAATCGCGCTCGCGCCGACCTGCTTGTAGTTGTCATCCGCGACCGGCCAGAGCGCAAGATTCTGGCGGTCAAACTTTTCCGCAATCGCGCTTAAAACCTGCGCGTCTTTTTCCGCATTGGCCACGCCGGAAATAAGCAGCGGCACCTCCACGGCCTGGAGCATTTTTTCCACCAGGGGCAGCACGGATTCCGGGCCGGCGTTTTGGCCGTTCGGGTCCGTGCTCTGCAGGCGGAGAGAAATCATCTCCGCGCCGAATTCAAGAACATCCTTTTTCGCCCAGGCTACCGGGTCATGCAAAACATCCTTATAAACCTGCTTAAGCGGCTCCGGCCATTTCCCGGTGTCCGCGTCCCAGATTCCGAAGGCAATCACCGGCCGATGCGGCATGGCGCCTTCCCAGGTGTGAAACGGCAGGCAGCTCTCGCCTCCGACCACGAGCGCCTTCGCGCCCTTGCCAATCGTCAGCTCGCTGATTCTGCCCGTATAATTTTCTTTATATATTTCCAGCGCCAATTATTCCTCTTTATGTCAGAAATTCTGCCAGCTCCTTGACTTTGCGGCTGCTCATCAACCCGCGCCTCCGCTTTTCCAGAGTATCTAAATTACACTCTCTTGGCCAGATTTTCCAGTATCCGCTCCGAGGCCTGCAGGGCGGGAGAATTTGGGGGCAGGAGCAGGAGGGATTTTTCCGCGAGGTCATATTCAGCAATGGCCGGGTCTTCGGGGAGGGCGCCGAGAAAATCGAGCTTGAGATTTTTTATCAGCTGCTCGACCCTGGGTTCGATTTTTCCCGCGCGGTTGAGGGCGAGAAACATTTTTGCCGGTTCCAGCTTGAGTTCCCCGGCCAGTTGCTTGAGACTCTGGACCGTGCGCAAACTTTTGACCGCGGGGTCTGCGACAAAGACCAGGCAGTCAATTTTGCCTGCGGTCCGGCGCGAGAGGTGCTCCATCCCGGCCTGGTTGTCAAGCACCACCCATTGGTAATTGCCGCGAAGCCGGTCCAGGAAATCCCGGAGCACGGCATTGGGCGAGCAGTAGCATCCCGGCCCTTCGGGTCTGCCCATCACGACCAGGTCCAGGCCCCTGGATTCGATGACGGCCTGGTTGAGCCGGGTCTCCAGCCAGTTCTGCCTGGTCATGCCGGCGGGCAATTTGAATTTGGCGGACATGAATTCTTCCAGCACCTCGCCGATGGTCAGCTCCGGCTTAAGCCCGAGCGAGACCGGCAGGTTGGAATTGGGGTCCGCGTCCACGGCCAGAACCGGCCCTTCCCTCTGCAAAAAATAATTCAGCGCCAGCGCCGCAAAAGTGGTCTTTCCCACCCCGCCCTTGCCGGCGATTGCCATCAGCCGCGACATTTTTTCCCCGCTCGCCAATTCATTTGTCGATTTCCGCAAGCACGCTTGCGAACAACTTTTCATCGGTATGGGGAAGGAACATAGCGGCCATGTATTGGTCCTGGAAAGTTTGATTGTCAGCCAGTTCGATATTGTTCATCAGCCGGGAGATGGTTTCCGCGTCTTTTTTCAATTCCCCGGAAAGCGCGAGCAGCCGGGCGCCGAGCAGAGAGCCGTTGCCGATGAATTTGATTTTCGCGCGGTCCAGGTCCGGGAGCAGGCCGATGGTGATGGCGTTTTCAATATCGAGATAGGAGCCGAAATTTCCGGCGATAATCAGCTGGTCCAGGTCGTTGAAGCCGAGTCCGGCCTGGCTCAAGAGGGTGCGATATCCTGCGAACATGGCGGCCTTGGCGCGAAGCAGGTTGTCCAGGTCAGCCTCGGTGAACACGATGTCCTGCTGAAGCGCATTTTCCGAGGCCGGCGCAATCAATATTTCCGGCCCGTTTTTGCCTATTCGCGCGAGCGGAGATGATGACAAATTGATTTTTCCGTCCCGGCTGACCAATCCGCGCCTGAACAATTCCGCGGCGATGTTGATGATGCCGGAGCCGCAGATTCCGCGGCCGGGTTTGTTGCCGATGGTCTGCCAGGCGGCGTGAATTTTGCGGTCGTCAACGAAAAATCTTTCGATGGCATCCTCGGCCGCGGTGATGCCGAATTTTATGCCGCCGCCTTCAAAAGCCGGGCCTGCGGAGCAGCTTGCGCAGAACATCCATTCTTCATTGCCGAGCACAATTTCGCCGTTGGTGCCGATGTCAAGATAAAGGGTGATGCCCTTGCGCTTATAAATCCCCGCGGCCAGCGCTCCGGCAACGATGTCTCCGCCCACATAGCTCGCCACGCAGGGAGCGGCAAAGAGATAAGCGTGTTCGGCGAGTTTGATGCCAAGCTCTTTGGCGCGCAGAGCCGGGAAAATATTCGCGGCCGGGGTGTAAGGGCTTAAACGGAGCGCCTGGGGTTCCAGGCCGAGCAGTAAATGAGTCATGGTGGTGTTTCCCGCCGCGGTTGCGAAGGAAACCTCTTCAGGCTGAACGCCGGTCTTGGCCAGGAGCTGGCCTATTATCTGATTGATGGTATTTACGCTGGCGTCCTGCAATTCGCAAAGGCCGCCGGCTTTGGCCGCATGCACAATCCGGCTGATCACATCCGCGCCGAAATTTTTTTGCTGGTTGAAATGGCTGATGGTGGCAAGGGCCTGCCCCTGGTCCAAACCCAGCAATTGCCCGCAAATGGTGGTGGTGCCGAGGTCGATGGCCAGGGCATAATTCTTCGCCGCGGTGTTGCCCGGCTCGATGCGGATAATTTTTTCCCCATCCCAAACGCTGGCCGTGACCTTGAAATCATTTTTCCGCAGAGCCGCAGGAAGGATTTTCATGGCGGCGAAATCAATTTCCAGGTTTTGCAGAGCGAATTGCTGTCTCATTTCTCGGAGCAGGCGCTGGCTGTCGCTGGCATTATCCTGGCGGGAAGGCCTTGGCAGCTCCAGATAAAATTTTTGGACCAGGGGTTTCTTTTCCCAGCCGGTGTTCAGGCCGGCAATTTCGGCCTCGGTCAAAAACTGTCCTTTGGCCGCGGAGACCGGCCGGCTGACAAATTCGTGTTCGAGTCTGCTGGACTGGGGTATGAAAATTTCCAGGTCGGTCTTTACCCTGGACAGGCACGCTTGGCGCCAGCCTTGGGCGTATTCTTCCGCGCTTTGCTTCACGCCGATGCTTGCGACCAGTTCGCCCTTTTCGATTTTCACCCGGCACTGTCCGCACACGCCGCTGCCGGCGCATCCGGCGTCGATCAGGACATGGCACCGGGCGATGACCTCAAGCAGTTTTTCCCCGGGGAGCGCCTTGAGCTGGATGTTGTCCGGCAGGATTTTGACTTTCATCTGGCAGTCAGCCTTGCCATCGCCGCTGCGCGGCCTTAAGCGTGTTCTTGAGCAGCATGACCCGGGTCATGGGGCCGACCCCTCCGGGCACCGGGCTTATCTTCCCGGCAATCTCTTTGACGGCGTCAAAATCCACATCTCCCACCAGACCGGTTTCCAGCCGGTTCACGCCCACATCGATGACGGTGGCGCCGGGCCGGACCATCTCGCCGGTGACGGCCATGGGCTGGCCGGCGGCGACCACGAGTATCTCCGCGGCCCGGCAGTGCTCGGCCAGATTTTTGGTGCGGGTGTGACAGACGGTGACGGTCGCATTGGCGTTGTGCGCCTTCTGCATGAGGAGCATGGCCAGGGGCTTGCCCACGATGTTGCTTCTTCCCACAATCACCACCTCGGCGCCTTCGATCCTGGTTCCGGAGCGGACAATCAGTTCCTGGATGCCGGCTGGGGTGCAAGGGAGGAAGACCGGGTCTCCGATAATCAGCCTTCCCACATTCACCGGGTGGAATCCGTCCACATCCTTGTTCACAGCAACGGCGTAGAGCACGCGGTTTTCGTCAATGGGTTCGGGGAGCGGGAGCTGGACGAGGATGCCGTCGATTTCCGGGTCCTGGTTCAGCTTAGCGATGAGCTTCAGCAAATCCGCTTCCGGGAAATCAGCCGGCTCTCGGTATTCAATGGAGTTGACCCCGACCTTCTCGCAATCAATGCGCTTGTTCTTGACATAGACCTGGCTGGCCGGGTCATCTCCGACCAGCACCACCGCGAGGCCGGGCGCGCGGCCGCGCCTGGCCTTGAGCGCGTCCACCTCATGCTTAAGCTCGCCGCGAATCTGCTCGGCGATGGCCTTGCCGTCTATGATTTCCGCAGACATGATTTTGCCTCCTGGAGAATTTCACGCACCCAAATTTTTTTACGAATCCAGCTGCGATGGTCTGGTCTGGAAAAGTTTATTTGGAACCCTGGATGGATTTTTCCTCTTTGCCCCATTCATCGAGCCAGAGCCTGCTTTCTTCCCCATCGACTTTCTTGTCCGCGGTTGCGGCCTGCAAAATTCTAAAGCTTTTTTCGTGAACCGCGAGGCCGTTGAACAGTCCCTTTTCTCTGACCTCCTTCACCAGCTGGTCATAGGTTTTTTCCACTTCCGCTTTTTGCTCGGGCGTGTGGTCCGGGGTCAGCATGGCCAGGTATTCCGGCTTGGCCTTGTCCAGGATTGCTGCCATCAGCGGTCCTGATTTGCTGTAAAAAAACCAGCCGGCCGCGGCCAAAACAACGATGAACAAAACCGCGGCCAGGCCGGCCGCAATCAGGCATCCCTGCCAGCCCGATGATTTTTTCGCTCCGGGCTGAATCGGCGGAGGCGCAACCTCATGCGCCGGCTCAAAAGGAGCCGGGTTTCCCGCTGCCCCTGCAACCATTGGCTCCTCCTTTTAGAAAGGCCAGCCCGCGGTGATATAAAAGTCGCTCTCCTCTTTGCTGAACGCGTAATCCGCGCGAATCACCACGCTCGGGCTGATGATGAACCTCAAGCCCAGGCCGTAAGTATAATGATAGCCGTCAAAGTCCAAGGTCATTTCCTCAAGCTTGTGATAGACCCTGCCGTAGTCATAGAAAAAGGTCACGCCAGGCGCGGTGAGCTTGTAGCCCTTTAATATCCAGTAGGGGAAAGGCGCGAAAGAGACATCAAAAGCCTGCCTTAATTCCGCGGACAACAAGATTGAATCATTGTCCCGGAAACGGCCGTCGTGGTATCCGCGAATTGAGCTTCCGGAGCCGAAGGAACTCATATCCCACCAGGGCACATCCCCGTCCTTGACATTGAGCGCGCCATGAAGCGCGAGCACGGTCCAGTTCCAGCCGACGGGAAAGTAGTAGCTCAAGTTGGCCGAGTAGTTGGTATAGCTGAAATCCGAGCCAAGCCCCTTGTCATATCTCCCGATGTAAAGCTCCTGGCGGCCGCCGGAAACCGGAAACACCACCTCGTCCCTGCCGCCTCCCACCGGGAAAATATCTTTGCGGTCGTCATAGACGAAGGTGAGTCCCAGGCCCGAGACCATGCCGGTGTCAAACTGGCCGCTGTTATAGAAATCCGGGAACACGGTGCTGATTTTGCGCTGGGAAAGCGTTTCCGGGTCATCGTATTTGCCGTCGCGGGGGTCGAACCAGAAGAGCCGGTAGGTGGCCTTGATGCCAACCTTCTGGTCCGGCTTGTTCACGAGCCAGTAATCATATCTCGGCTCCAGGCCCACATCTGTGTTGCCGAAGTTGCAGATATCATTCTTGTCGCTGTCGTTTCCGAGGCCGTAAAAAAGCCGACTCGGCTTGTTGTCATAATTGACATAAAACCTTCCCCAGCCGTCCTTGGAAAACAATTGCGGCTCCTTCCATTCAATGGAATAGGAATTGTATTGGTTCTGGGTGTAGGTTGCGGAGAAGGTCAGGTCCCGGCCTTCCCTTTTCAGGATGTCCCGGAAAAGACCGCTGGCGCCCACGCCAAAGCCCGTGTCCGGACCGGTATAGACATAAGGCACTGCTCCGACTTTAGCTTCCTTGCCCTCCTCCTTGGCCGGCTGCTTCGCGGTTTCCTTTACCGGCTCCTCGGTCTTTTGGTCCTTCGCTTCCTCCTGGGCCTGCGCGGCGAAGAGCGCGGCAAAAACAATCAGTCCAAGCGCCATAATTTTTTTCATAATCTGCCCTCCCCTGATTATGGCCTTATTTTCTTAAGAAACCGAGGCCTTGTCAATTGCCGATTTTCAAAGTTGCTTCGCGCGTTGATTTCCGCGGTCAAACCCCTAAAATTTATTCAGGAACAGGCGGGACGATGAAGGAGAGCAAATCCCGGTTGAAGGAATTGCTTGCGCTTTTTGCGAACCAGCCCCAATTATTGATTCTGGTTCATCCGGACCCGGACTCCATGGCCAGCGCCATGGCGCTAAGACGGATGGCGCTACGCAAGTGCTCGCGCGTAGTTATCGCTTATGATGAGCCGGTCAAGCGGCTGCAGAACCGGGCCATGGTCCGGCTGCTCAAGCTCAAGATGGTCGGCAGCAATGAGCTCAAGCCGGAGGATTTTGACCTGGTGGCGATTGTTGACGGTCAGCAGGACCATTTTCCGGCTCTGGCCGGGAAAAGGGTTGAGATTTGTATTGACCATCATCCCAAGGCCGGCCAAGGCGATTACCGCTTTTCCGATATTCGGCCGGAAGTGGGCGCGACCAGTTCCATCCTTTATGATTATTTGGACGCGGGCGGGGCCAAGATTTCCAGGCACCTGGCAACCGCGCTCTGCTACGGAATCAAGACCGACACCGACAATTTCACGCGCAATGTGCACAAGCTGGACGCCGCGGCCTTCAGCCGGCTCTTCCCCATGGCCGACTACTATCTTCTGCGCAGCATTGACCTGGTGGAGATTTCCATAAAGGATATTGACCTTTTCCGCGCAGCTTTGGAGCGGATGACCATCAAGCGCCAAAAGGCCATCATCCATCTCGGCCAGGTGCCCAGCACCGACCTCCTGGTCATAATTGCTGATTTTCTCATCCGGGTGAGTGAAATCGAGACCGTGCTGGTGAGCGGATTCTTTGCCGGACGCCTGACCGTTATCTTCCGCAACCGGAACCCGCGCAAAAACATCGGTCTGCTCGCCAAAAAGGCCTTGGAGCCTCCGGGCACCGCGGGCGGCCACCGCTACGCGGCTCGGGCGGAAATTCCGGAAAGGTGCCTTCCCAAAAATCTCCGGGCGCGCGAAGCCGGGGACCAATCCGAGGAAATTATTAAATGGCTGGAGAAGCGAGTGGCCGGGGCAAAATTTAAATCCTGGCCTCGTCGCGCGAAATCGCCCTCACCCTGCGCGCCTTGACCTCCTGAATCATCTCCGCAAGCGAGCTGACCTGAACCTGGAATTCGGTCAGGCCCTTGCCCACCTCCTCCAGGCAATGCGCGTCGGACCCGCCGAGCTCGGCAATGCCCAACTCCTGCGCAACCATCCTGGCTTTTAAATTTTCCTCCGGAAGGTTAGCGCCGTTGATGGTTTCGATAGCGTGCAGATTCGGAATTTGCCTCACCCGGTCTCCCAGGCTGATTATTCCGCGAAAGGGATGCGCGGGAATGGCTATGCCCTCGTGGCTCTCGGCCTGGGAGAAAAGTTCAATCGCATCCGGCTTGCGGAAAAAATCCAGGCTCTTGAGCCAGGCCCGGTCCGGGCTGAAGACCAGGAGGTGCCCCCACCTGCTCTCAACCTCCACGCCCACGAACACCAGAACGCCGTATTTTTTGCCGAGCGGGTCCGGGTCCAGGCCGGAGTTAAAGGCGCGGTGCTCGCAAAAGGCCAGCCCGTCGATTCGGAAGGATTTTCGCAGATTGACCAGGTGCTCCACATATTTTTCCGGCTCCACATTGCTGTCAAGGGAGAACCGGGAATGAATATGCAAATCCAGAATTGTTCCCATGGGGTTAGGACTGCGCTCCGCTCACCGGCCAACCGGCAGGCTGGCGCTTAGCATGATTTTTTCATGGGGAATGTCAAGCGGCTGCTTCAGACTTGCGATTTCGATTTCCAGCGCGAGCCGCGTATTGCGGAATTGCGCGAGGTTGTTGACGCGCCTCACCCGGTCGCCTTTGAAGCGCAGCGGATTCACGCTCCCTCCATTTTTGAAAATCCGGTAGTCCAGGTGCGGCCCGGTGGCCAGGCCGGTCATGCCCACATACCCTATCACCCGTCCCTGCCTGACCCTGGTTCCGGTCCTGATGCCCCGGGCGATGCTCCGCATGTGGCCGTAGGTGGTTGTGTAGGTTGAATTGTGCCTCAACTCGATGTAGTTGCCGTATCCGCCATTCCATCCCGCGAAGGTGATGACGCCGGCGCCCGCGGCCCGCACCTGCGTTCCCTGCGGAGCCGCGTAATCCACCGCCAGATGCGGAGTGTAGTATCCCAGGATGGGATGATACCTCCGGTGCGTGTAAGTCGAACTGATGCGTCCGTTGCGCACCGGCTTGAGCAGCTGAAACCCCTCCCACGCCCTTGCCTTCTCGTCAAAATATCCCGCGCTCCTTCCCGCGCCGTAATAATAGGCATTATAGGTTTTGCTTCCGGCCATGATTTTCGCGGCGAGAATTTTTTCGTCGCCCGAGGGGGAGAGCTCGGTCAGGGCTTCAAAGCGGTCGCCTTTTTTCATGAGGCTGGAAAAATTGAACTGGATGCTGAAGATATTGGCCAGGTTCATAATCGACTCCGGGTCCATGCCCGCGTCAATCCCGGCCTGGTATAAATTGGTCTCAATGGTTCCCGCGTAAAATTTCCGGAGCAAAGCAGCGCCAGCCATAACCGGGGTTTTTCCCCGCGGCGGAGACTCCTTTTTCAGCTCGGCCTCAAACCCGCTGCCGGAACGCGAGATGACAAGCCGGCCCGCGCTCGCGCTGATCTCCAGTTCCATCTGCACGGGATTGCCCTCCTGGTCGGAGCTTAGGATGACCTTCTGTCCGGGCCTGACCAGCGACAGGTCATAAAGCGGCCGGGCCAGGTCCGTCCATACCAGAATCACCGGCTCGGACACGCCCAAGCCTTTCAAAACCTGGATGATGCTTTCTCCCGGCTTGATTTCATGGCTGGTTTCCGTAAGAGGCTTGGACTCGGCAGTGGTTTCCAAAGCCGGCGCTGGACTTGCAGCCAGGAGCGCGGCCTTGGCCGTATGCTTAAGCCCGCTTTGGTACCCGAACCAGGTTCCAGCCAGAAAATTGACCACCAGCGCGGCCAGAGCCAGCGAATAATAAATTCTTTTCATCGGCCCAGCTCCTTTCCTTTTCTCGGCCCGGAAAAAAGCCTCATTTTAATTTTATACAATTTTACTAAATTTTGAATTAAAAGACAAGATAATTTTTATAATTGTTAAAATTTATGGTCTAACTTGGTCCGGGAGTCGGCCGGGGGACGGCCCGGCCTTGCCCATCCTGTCCTTGACGCTCAAGCGCGCGGATGTTAATATAAAAACGATGGCCGAAGTAGCTGAAAAAGGCAATCTCCAGGAGATTTCCTTTGCCAAGATTTTCTACTCCATTGCCGGCCGGGGCAAGACCGGGGTCATGACCATCCGCGACCCTGCGGACAACCTGATTCAGAAGCAGATTTATTTTCTGGCCGGGGACAACGCCTTTGTCATGCACGGACCGGTTGGCGAATCCCTGGGCCAGATTCTTCTGCGGGAGAAGGTGGTCAGCGATGAGACCCTGGATGAGATTCTGGAGGAGCTGGCCATTTCGGACAAGAACATCGGGGACATCATCCTCGAACGCAAGCTCCTGGACCCTGCGGGTCTCAACCAGTGGCTGACCTGGCAGGTGGAGACCAAGCTGGTCAGTTGCTTTGCCCTGAATGAGAGCTTGTTTGAATTTGAGGAGACCACGGTGGCCAACTTCCAGTTCCAGGTCAAGCTTTTCAAGATCAACCCGTTGCGCATCGTTTACCTGGGGGTGAAGAATCATTACAGCCTGAAGCGTCTGGAGGGGGAGCTGGAGTTGGTGAAGGAAAAATGGCTCAAGCTCAACTCCAGGTTTGCAAAGCAGTCGGCCGAGTTCGGCTTTTCCGCGGAGGAGATGAGCCTTGTCAAAATCGCCGCGAAAGGGCAGGCCTTTGCGCAGCTTGTGGCCAAGAGCAGCCTGGCCCTGACCGACACCTTGAAGCTGTTGTATGCGCTTCTGGTCACCGGCATGTTTGAGGTGAAGGAAGGCAAGAGCGTGAAGGATTTGAAGGAGCCGCCTCCCAAGATAATAAAGCGCAGCAAGACCATTGAGCTCGAAGAAATCGAGCCGGAAAAAGCGGCCAAGGAGCTGGAGCTTGAGTTGGAAGCGGTCCCGGTGGGCACAGGCGGCCAGGCCGCCATAGCCGAAGCTAATGCCCCGCCCCCTGCGGTCCCGGCTAAGCCGAAGCCAGGTGCGGAAGAAGTGATAGCAGACGAGCGGGCCTTGGTCAAGCAGCGGGTGTCGGACATCCTGCTCACCAATCTGAAGGAAGCGATTGAATCCTATCTTCCGGGCAAGGGCGGCGGGGCCAAGATCGGGGAGCTTCTGGTCAAGAACAAGGTGATTGACAGCATGCAGCTCAACGAGGCGGTGCGCAGGATGCGCGACAAGGGCGGGAGCCTGCTCACCACGCTCACCGGCATGGGCGTGCTGAAGGATGAAGACCTCTCGCAATTCTTGAGCAAATATTACAAGGTCCCGGCCGTGGACCTGACCGGCATGGACCTTGACCAGGAAGTGGTCTCGCTCATCCCGGAGGAGCTGGCGAAGAAATACAAGGCCATCCCCATCAACCGCACGGGCAAGACCCTGGTGGTGGCCATGTCCGACCCCACCAACCTCCCGGCCATTGAGGAAATAGAATTCCTCACCAACTACAAGGTTGAGGTGGTGGTGGCCACGGAGAACCAGATCAGGAGCTCCATTGACAAATACCACGACTCGGCATCCATGCTGGACGATGTGATGTCCACTTTTGATGACTCGGAGATCGGGCTGGCGGAGATAACGGAGGAAGAGGTGAATGTTGCCGACTTGCAGGAAGCGAGTGAAGAGGCGCCGGTGGTCAAACTGGTGAACCATATTATCAATGACGCGGTCCGCAAGAGCGCGAGCGATATTCACTTTGAGCCTTATGAAAGCGCGTTCCGGGTCCGCTACCGGATTGACGGGGTGCTCTACCCGGTTTTAAACCCGCCTTTGAAATTGAAAAACGCCATGGTCTCCCGCGTCAAAATCATGAGCAAACTGGACATCGCGGAGCGCCGTCTTCCGCAGGACGGCCGCATGTCCATGAAGGTTGCCAAGAAAAAACTGGATTTCCGGGTCAGCACCCTTCCCACCATGTGGGGCGAAAAAGTGGTGCTGCGCATCCTGGACAAAAGCACCCTGGAACTGGATTTGACCAAGCTGGGCATGGAATCCGAGCAGCTCGATATTTTCAAATGGGGCATTGACCAGCCCTACGGCATGGTTTTAGTCACCGGGCCGAGCGGGTGCGGCAAGACCACCACTTTGTATTCGGCTCTGCTCGAGCTGAACAAAATCACGGACAATGTTTCCACTGCGGAAGACCCGGTGGAGTATTACCTGGAAGGCATCAACCAGGTGCAGATGCTGGACGAGATCGGATTGAATTTCGCCTTCACCCTTCGCGCCTTCCTCCGCCAGGACCCGGACATCATCATGGTCGGCGAGGTCAGGGATTTTGAAACCGCGGAAATCGCGATCAAGGCCGCTCTCACCGGACACCTGGTGCTCTCAACCGTGCACACCAATGACGCGCCCAGCACCATCAGCCGTCTGCTGAATATGGGCATTGAGCCGTTCCTGCTCACCGCCTCGCTCAACATCGTGGTCAGCCAGCGGCTGGTGCGGAAATTGTGCCCCAACTGCATGGAGCCGGTGGAGGTTCCCCGCAAGACCCTCCTCAACATGGGCGTCAGCCCGGAGGAGGCCAAGGATTTTGTGCCCTACATGGGCAAGGGCTGCCCGGAATGCTCCAACCGCGGATACCGGGGCAGGCTCGGCCTGTTTGAAGTCCTCAAAATCCGGGGCGAGATAAGCGATATGATTCTGGCCGGGGCGACCCCGGGCGAGCTTAAGCGCGAGGCCATCAAGCTGGGGATGCGCACCCTTCGCCAGGCCGGTCTGTCCAAGGTCAAAAGCAAGCAGACCTCGCTCGCAGAAATCACCCGAACCACCATGCCTGATTTTGTGAGAACCGCCTCCGAATTTGAGGATGTGGGTTGAGGAAAAGGATGCAGAATCAGCTGTCAGGAATATTGCATTTATTACTCGGGGCACTAAATAGCTTGCGCTTGATGAGGCCGCTAATCATAGGAAAGGAACCTGGATGCCTGCTTCCGTTTACCCTCATGAAAATGGGGGCAGGCACGACCAAAGCGCGCGGCTGCAATGGTCATTCCCGCCCCTCTCTTTGTCATTCCCGCGAACGCGGGAATCCAGGTTGCGGGGAAATGTCATTTATTAAGCGCTCCGAGTAGTAAGTGTTAGCGGGTTCCGAGGCGGTCCATAATTCTATTCGCGCTCCCTTGGCTTGAAAAACCAGGCTCTTCCCAAATGGTCGGGATGGAGGGATTTGAACCCACGACTTCTTGGTCCCGAACCAAGCGCGCTAAACCAGTCTGCGCCACATCCCGACTTTTCATATTATAATCGAGGGTCTGGATTTTGTAAAGGAGATTTTTGCGGAGCGGAAATCCCCGGCAGTGGTCTGGAACCAGGCGCGGATTATTTCCGGAACTCAAAGTTTTATTTGCGGCGATTATTCCGGCTCTGAAGCCGGGGCTTGGGCCTGTTCCGCGATGATGGCCTGGTAGCGGGACAGAATTTCCTTTTCAAATCTTTCCCGCGTTTCCTGGTTGATGGGATGCACGATGTCCCGCCAGATGCCGCTCTTGTCCTTCTTGTTGGGCATGGCCACGAACAGGCGCTGGTCGCTCTGAATAACCTTGAGGTCATGCACGGCAAACCCGCTGTCCAGAACAATCGACACATAGGCCTTGAGCGGGCCTTCCTCATTCACCGGATAAATTTTAATCTCGGTTATCTCCATCTCCCCTCCCCCAATCAAATTGAATAAACCCCGGGATAAAAAAATCCCCTTATTTCATCCCCCGGGCATTTCAGACGAGAAAATCAGGCCACGATGGGACGGCGCTGGACGGTCTCGGCTTCCTCGGATTCGGCCAAAAGCTCCCGGTATTTTTCCAGCACCTTGGTTTCGATGTAGTCGCGCATTTCCTGATTGAGCGGGTGGGCAATATCGCGGATAACGCCGTCCTTCCGCTTCTTGTTGGGCATGGCCACGAAATAACCTTTCTGGGCCTTGATGACCTTAAGGTCTCGGACCACAAAGCAACT
>Ga0315282_10002558_pt1 | contig 33291 bp, 28 predicted proteins | sample YL17G07_20_MG_FD_203693 | JGI IMG/M metagenome (GOLD analysis project Ga0315282, IMG submission 203693) | Sediment microbial communities from Yellowstone Lake, YNP, Wyoming, USA - YL17G07_20 | ecosystem: Environmental > Aquatic > Freshwater > Lake > Sediment | place: USA: Wyoming | collected...
ATGTCCCCCCGCCCGCGCGGACGGGGGGATCAACTGCCGCTGGCTCGTGCCCCATGCTGCCAGCAGCACCACGGAAGATACAAGGGGCGGCGGCGCCGACCGTCAGGACGGCCCACGTCCCGACGACGTCGTAGGCCACAAACCCAAGCGTGATGGTTTCTGCACACGACGGCAGATCCGGTCAGGGTTCGTTGCCCCTCCCTCCTCGGATCGCGTCAACCATCCGGACGACCCGGACGGTCTCTTTCACCTCGTGCACGCGCACGATCCGTGCGCCGTGCCACGCGGCTATCGCTGCGCACGCAAGCGACCCCTCAAGGCGGTCTGTCACCGGAAGACCGAGCACCTTTCCGATGAACCCTTTCCGCGACGCGCCGATCAGGAGCGGCCTGCCGAGCGCGTGGAACTCATCGAGGTGACGGAGGATCTCCAGGCTCGGCTCCGGCGCGACGCTCACGAATGCCCCCATGCCGGGGTCGACGACGATGCGCTCTTCCGCGACGCCGCCCGTGACCGCCGCCTCCACCCGCCCGGCGAGAAAGACGCTGATCTCGCCGACCACGTTCGTGTACGGATGCTCCACGAGGGTCGTACGGGCGGTCGCGTCCTTGCTGTACATCAGGACGACGGCGCAGGTCGCCCTCGCAAGCACCCCGGAGAGCCGCTCATCGCCGCGCAGCGCCGTCACATCGTTTACCATCGCAGCGCCCGCGTCCAGTGCGCGGCGCGCCGTCTCGGCCCTGTACGTATCCACGGAGACGAACAGCCCTTTCGCCGCGCACGCTTCGATCACCGGCACGACGCGGCGGCACTCCTCTTCGACCGTCACTGGCGGACTGTTCGGCGCTGTGCTCTCACCCCCGATGTCAACGATGTCGGCTCCTTCGCCGGCGAGCCGGAACGCGTGGTCAATTGCCGCCTGCGTGTCGTAGTACCGGCCCCCATCGGAGAACGAGTCCGGGGTGACGTTCACGACTCCCATGACGAGCGTGCGCCCTTCGCCGAGCAACACCTGCAGCCGCGTGCTCATGGTGCGATCCTTTCGATTCAGCGTGCTGCCCTCTTGCGGGACATGCCGTACATTAGTAAGGATAGCACTACCCCGTGCCGCAGAGAACAGGAACGGTGGTCCGCCAGGCCGGTTGCGGATTCCCTCGAACGCAAGGCTATTACGCACGCAGTTCGACGCGCAGCGCGTCGGCACATGGAATGTCATGCCTCGATTCGCGCGGAACCGAACACGTGGAGCCGATCGGGCGTCGGCGGCGATGGTGACCACGCACGTTGCCCTCGGCGGGGAAACGGTGGCATTCCGCCATCCTCCGGACCTTTCGAGCCTTACTATCATCGCCCCCGGCGATCCGTTCCTGGCGGAGGCCGTCGGACGTCGTCGTCCGAAACGCCTCCTTGAGGTGGCGAGCGGCTTCGGAGTCGTGGGTCTTGCGGCCCTTGAGAACGGGTGGAGCGACCGCGTCGTGTGGGTCATGCGCGACCTGATCGGCGCGCTGCCACTCCGAGAAACGCTCGAAGCGGAGCGACTCTCCGGCGGAGAGGTGATCCTCGGTGAGGGGCCGCTCGACGCTTCGGACGAATCGTTCGACGTGGTGATTGTCCACCAGCAGCAGTCTCGTGCACTCACGGAAACGCTCATTCGACAGGCACTGGTGCGGGTGGAGACGGAGGGGCTTATCCTGGTCGCGGGCGCAGTGAAAGAAGGGGTCAGCGGTTCGGAAGCGATCCTGCGCGAGGTATGCGAGGTCGTTGAGGTCACGGCGTGGGGGCGCGGCGTGCGGATCATGACCGCGAGGAAGCCGCGACCGGGCCGGGCGCTTCACGACACTGCGCCGCGCAGGCGTCACCGTGCAGAAATCGCGGGAACGACGGTGGACTGGATCACGACGGACGGGGTGTTCAGCGCCGACGGGCTCGACCCGGCGACGGAACTCCTTCTGGAGACGGTCACGCTGCCCCATAAGGGGCGCATCCTCGATTTCGGCTGCGGCGCGGGGGTGATCGGTCTGTGGTGCGCCGCACGAATGCCCGATGTTACCGTGACGATGGTTGATTCCGATGTCGCCTCGGTGCGGTGCGCCGAGGAAGGGGCTCGCCTGAACGCTCTCGGAAACGCCCGCGCCCTCCTGAGCGATGGCGCCCTCCTGGCGAGCGAACAGCGGTTCGACGTGGTGATCACCAACCCGCCGGTTCATCGCGGGCGGAAGTGCGATCCGACGCTCGTGGAAGGCTTCGCACGAGCCGCGGCGCGCGCAATCGGAAGGAAGGGACGGCTGTGGCTCGTGACCGCGCCGACCGTGCCGATCAGACGGGCGCTTGAGGAGCTTTTTACGGACGTGCGAATCGCCGCCGAGAACGGCAGTTTCCGCGTGTGGGATGCCATCCGCAGGCCATCACAACGTAGGGAACGACAGGTGCGTTTCTGAGGCCGGTGTTGCGCCGGTTCGCGGGCCATGGTGCAGCACGCTGTACACCTGCCCCTGCACCGGAGTCACCCAGCAGTACGGAGAGAACGGGGCATCCGTTGGGACGCCCCGTTCTCGTTGTGCAGGTGGATGCGAATCCGCAGAGCTTACCCAAGAACTCGGGCACCGAAGGCGCGAGAGCGAGAAGGGGCGACCACAAGGATCGCCCCTTGTATCTTCCGTAGTGCTGCTGGCAGCATGGGGCACGAGTCAGCGGCAGTTCATCCCCCCGTCCGCGCGGGCGGGGGGACATGAGGAAGCGGCGTGACAGGCCGTGCGCCCCTTGGTCCGTGAAGACCGTGTGTAGTGTGGTCATCACGCCGCCCTCTTCACGAGCCCGAACAGTTACGTGGGCGCTCTTGGAGCAGCCCGTATTGACAAGGATGGGACCCTTGAAGAACCGTGCCGCTGATGAAGCAACTACATGACATCGCGGTATCGGCAGATGCGCAGCATCTGCCCAAGAACTCGAGCACCGGAGGTGCGAGAGCAAGAAGGGGCGACCACAAGGATCGCCCCTACGTGGCATCGCGGTATCGGCAGATGCGCAGCATCTGCCCAAGAACTCGAGCACCGGAGGTGCGAGAGTTCTCAGTACATGCCGCCACCGGGGGGCATGGCCGGACCCTTTTCTTCCTCCGGGATGTCGGTGACCATCGCCTCGGTCGTGAGCAACAGACCGGCAACGCTCGCGGCGTTCTCTAGCGCGATCCGGACCACCTTCGTCGGGTCGATCACGCCCGCCTTCGTGAGGTCCTCGTACTGTTCGGTCTGCGCGTTGAAGCCGAAGCCGCCCTTGCCTTCCTTCACCTTCTGGACGACGATTGACCCTTCGTGGCCGGCGTTCTGCGCGATCCAGCGAAGCGGCTCTTCGAGGGAACGACGGACGATCTCCGCGCCGACCTTCTGGTCGCCTTCGAGCTTGAGCGAATCGAGCGCGCGGGTGGCCCGAACGAGCGCCACGCCACCACCCGGAACGACGCCCTCTTCGGCGGCGGCACGGGTCGCATGGAGCGCGTCCTCGACGCGGGCCTTCTTCTCCTTCATCTCCACTTCGGTCGCCGCGCCGACGTTAACCACCGCGACACCGCCCGCGAGCTTGGCAAGGCGCTCCTGCAGCTTCTCGCGGTCGTAGTCGCTCGTCGTCTCGTCGATCTGCCTCCGAATCTGCTTGATCCGCCCTTTGATGGCTTCCTGCGAACCGGCGCCCTCGACGATGGTCGTGTTGTCCTTGTCGATGATGACGCGGCGCGCCTTGCCGAGATCGCCAAGCACGGTATTCTCGAGCTTGAATCCGGCCTCCTCGCTGATCACGCGGCCGCCGGTCAGCGTGGCGATGTCTTCGAGCATCGCCTTCCGCCGGTCACCGAAGCCCGGGGCCTTCACCGCGCAGGCCTTGATCGTGCCGCGCAGCTTGTTCACGACGAGCAGGGCGAGCGCCTCGCCTTCCATCTCCTCAGAGACGACGAGGAGCGGCTTCTGGACCTGCGCGACTTTCCGAACGATCTCGATCAGGTCGTTCATCGCCGAGATCTTCTTGTCGTGAATCAGGATGTAGGGCTCCTCAAGCTCCGCTTCCATCACCTCCGGGTTGGTGACGAAGTACGGCGACTGATAGCCTCGGTCGAACTGCATACCTTCGACCACTTCGAGCGTCGTCTCAATGCTCTTGGCCTCTTCGACGGTGATGACGCCGTCCTTGCCGACTTTCTCCATCGCGTCGGCGATGAGCTTGCCGATCTCCTCGTCGTTGTTCGCGCTGATCGCCGCGACGTGGGCCATGTCATCCTTGCCCTCGACCGGACGGCTCTGCTCCTTGATCGCCTTCACCACTGCCTCAACCGCCTTGTCGATCCCGCGCTTGAGGTCCATGGGGTTGGAGCCGGCAGTCACATTTCGCAGGCCCTGCGCGAAGATCGCCTGCGCGAGGACGGTTGCGGTGGTCGTGCCGTCGCCGGCGACGTCGGAGGTCTTGGAGGCAACCTCCTTGACCATCTGCGCGCCCATGTTCTCGAACTTGTCCTCAAGCTCGATCTCTTTGGCGACGGTCACCCCGTCCTTCGTCACCGTCGGCGCGCCGAACTTCTTGTCGAGGATGACGTTGCGCCCCTTCGGGCCGAGCGTCACCTTCACGGCGTCGGCGAGCGCGTTGACACCTCTGCGAAGGCTCTCGCGCGCCTTCGATTCGAATTGCAGCTGTTTCGGCATTGCTCGTCAGACCTCCCTGCCTTACTTCTCAATGATCCCGAAGATGTCGCTTTCGGACATGATGAGATAGTCTCCGCCGTCAATCTTCACTTCCGTTCCGGCGTACTTCCCGTACAGCACGGTCTGCCCGACCTTCACGTTCATCGGAAGGTTCTTACCCTCGTCGGTCCGCTTGCCCGGCCCGACCGCCTTTACCTTGCCCTGCTGCGGCTTTTCCTTGGCGGTATCCGGGATGATGATCCCACCGCGCACCTGCTCCTCTTCCTCAAGAGGCTTCACCAGGACCCGGTCGCCGAGTGGTTTGATCTTCATAGGGACATTCTCCTCCTGCGCTGGAGCTCCAGACACGCTTCTTGTGTCATCGTCTCGTTCTGTTAGCACTCTTCTTCGAGGAGTGCTAACAACCAATCTAAGTATAGGAACGGGAGAGAGGCCTGTCAAGAGCGATACACGCCCGATCACAGCTCGTGGCAACTCCCCTCGCATGGCGGAGGCCGCCCGTCGCTACCGCCGTTGACAGCCGCGCGCTGCGTTCACGTGAGGAGGAAACCGACCGGCACACCCCCGCCACGTGCCCAAGGCAGCCTGCGCCCTGTCCTTCGTTCGGCTCTGTGCGCACGGTCCCCGACGCGCCGGTTGGATGGGTCTCGGCGGAGCGCTATACTTCCTCTTCCACCAGACTGACGACGAGTTGGCATACCCTCGCGGAGGACATCCATGGGACGGCTCAAGGTTGGCGTGATGATCGAATCGTTTCGCCTCGGCGTGCGGAAGGGCATCGCCAAGGCAGCAGAGATCGGCGCGGACGGGTTCCAGATCTACGTGACGAGCGGCGAGATGCACCCCGACGCCATGACGAAGACGGGAAGGCAGGAATTCCTCCGCTATGTCGCGGACCACAACCTCGTCATCAGCGCGCTCTGTGGTGACTTTGGGAAGCCGTACGACCGGCAGGAGGGACTCGACAAGCTCATCGAGGACACGAAGAAGGTGATCGACCTCGCCGTGGACCTCAAGACGCCGATCATCACCACGCACATCGGCGTCGTCGAGGAGGACCCGAAGGCGAAAAGCCGCCGGATCATGGCCGACGCCCTCAACTATGTCGGGAAGTATGCCGACAGCCGGGAAGTGATGTTCGCGACGGAGACCGGACCGGAACCCGGACCTGTGCTTGCAGCTTTCATCAAGGGTCTCAAGACCGAGGCGGTGAAGGCGAACTTCGATCCGGCGAACCTCGCCATGAAGGGCTTCGACGTGATCGAAGGTGTCAAGTCGCTCGGTCCGTACATCGTCCATACGCACGCGAAGGACGGGATCAAGCAGAAGGACGGGACGGGGAAAGAAGTGCCGCTCGGAGAGGGGAGCGTGCCATGGGATCGGTACGTTGAGACGATGACGGAACAGGGCTACGACGGCTTCTACACCATCGAGCGGGAAGTCGGCGACAATCCGGTTGCGGACGTCAAGAAGGCGATGGAGTTCCTGCGGCGCTGGTGAGGCATACGTTCCCCGGCCTGTTCGCAAGACCTCGCGGGAGACTGCCGATCCAACCCGGGCGCCATGCCGAGCGATGCGGAGAATCCTCGTCCAACAGACGCCGGCTGGATGATCCGTCGGATCGGGCCTACTCGTCCCACGTGAAGCTGATCGCTTCCCATGCACCGGGGACCGTCGCCGTCACCGAGGGAACGCCATCAGTCGCCTCCACCGTCAGGCCATCTGGATGGTACAGGGAGAGGGCTTGCACCCGCCGACCCTTGGCAAGGGGTAATCGGACGATCACGTCGGTCAGCATTGCGTTCTCGGAGAGCGGACGCTCGCCGAGTCCGTTCACCAGGTGCACCACGCAACGGCCAGCGCCCGCCTGAGCTCCGACAATGAGTCCCTGCGGTCCTTCGACCTCCACCGGCTGCGGCCCGTTCGCGGCGAACCGGACGAGCGCCGCGAGAAGCGCCGCGTGGTCCGGCAGCCGGTAGGTCATGACGAGATCACCAAGCTCCCCCATGACCTGCACGACGCGGCCTTTCCCCACCGAGTGCCACGCAACGAGCGGGATACTCGTCTCTTCCGTCGGGATGATTGCCCGTTCCGGTGGCGCGCCGACGCCATCCGGAGGGCCGAACGAGGGCACGAGGGTGACGAGGGCATGCCCGCGTTCGCGGCACTCGCCGACGAACACCGGACCGCGCCACGGGATGAGGGCCGTCTCGTCGAGCAAGGGCGAGAAGCGGCGGCGCCATTCGCCCGTGAAGCGACCGTAAGCCGAGAACGTGTCGCTCGTGACATGTCCGTTCCATTTCACCGGAAGCACTTCCCGCACCGGCGAGCGGACCTCCGGTCGGCCATCACCATCCATGACCGTGCGCCCCAGGACGACCAGACCCAGCCCCTGCTTGACCGCTTCCGCGAGCGACTGCTGCACTTGCGGCGACAGCGCTCGGACCTCCGGCAAGACAAGGACTGAAACGCCTTTTGGCAAGTCGACGTTGAGCAGGTCGTCCGGGTAGAGCATCCAGAGGAGATGATGGTTCGTGAGCGCCTCGAGTGCGCCGCAGAGTTCTCCGGTGTGCGCCGCCGCGTGGCACAGCACGTCATCGCGAGAGTGAATCACCGCCACCGACGCGAGCGGCGCCGTATCCGCCGTCCACTCGTTCACCGTCTTGAGCAGGAGGTTGTGATCGGCGATGGTGCGGAGGATTCGTCGGTCGTACTGCGTATCCGGTATGCCCGTGAGCGAGTGCCAGATCGTGCCTCCGAACGCTGCCACCTGCGCGAGCCAGAAGCGATGTTCGGCCGGGGGAAGGCTCACGTGCCGCCATGCCAGTCCGGAGCAAGCGTGCACGATCGCCAGCGGACGCCGCCCGCGCCCCACATGCATTGCAAGACTGATGTTCGCACCCGCCCACCAGCGAGGACGTGCGTTCCGGATGCCATCGGCGAACTGGTCGAGCGGCTCGGTGCAGAGAACGCACCCCGTTCCCGCGGCAAGCCTCACCATGTCGCTCTGACCTCCCACGTAACATCCGGCAATCCAGGGCGTCTGCGGAGCCAGGCGCTCGACCGCGTCGGTGAGGGTCGTGATGTTGTCGAGATACCCCTGCGCCGTCCAGTTGCGGGGCACGTCTTCCGGTTTCTCGGGCATCGGCTCGCCGTAAGAGAGATGATACCGCTCCCGGCAGAGCGCGCAGAAGCAGACGGGGAACTCCGCAGCGTTGAGGAAGATGCCGTCCACCTCGTACCGTTCGACGATCTCCTGCAGGACCGGGACGGCAACCTCCGCGTTGCGGTACGGACCGTACCCGCAGGTCAGGTAGAGATTGGTCCATGCCCCCGGCCTCGGCTCCCCGACAATCACCGGGGACCCGTCCGGACGCCGGACGAACCACTCCGGGTGCTGGTGGTAGACCGCGTCGTCGGCCTTGCTGAAATCCACCCGCGCGATGAACCGCACGTCGTGTTTTGGACATTCCGCAAGCACCTCACCGACAAGATCGCGCCCCGGTTCGAGGTGCGGGTTGATAGTGTGAAACGGGATCTTCGTCGGATACCAAGCGTAGATGCCGCCGACGTTGAAGACGAGCGTGTCGGCGTGGCACTCGTCCACGAGCGATGCGACGAGACGCTCCGGCTCGATCTTCTTCGCGTCAGTGACCTGCAGGTTGGTCTGGATGACCGTCCTCGGCCGCTCCCACCAGGAACTCGACATGTGCGCCCCCTCTCGTCCTCCCCCCGGGGAAGCAAGGTATGAAAGCCCGAGCGTTCGCGACGATAGCTCAGGCGACCCGGTGCTTCTCGATGACGTGCTGCCTGATCTCCGTGCCCATCCCCGGCATCTCCGGCGCAAGCACCGCGCCGTCTTTCATCTTCAGTTCCTCCACATGGAAGTCCTGATTCCGGAGACTACCCGTCTCAAGGTAGATCGCCGTCGGCAGGCTGCACAAGAGATGCACGTTCGCCGGTCCTCCGCCGTGGCTGGCGATGGGTTTCCGGTACACTTCCCCCAGCGCGCCGATGGTGAGCCAGTCGGTGGGGCCGCCTGCACGCCGATTGTCCGGTTGGAGGATATCGACCGCGCCCGCGTCGATGTAGCGGCGAAATGCCTCCGCGCCGTAGAGGTTCTCTCCCGTCGCGATGGGCACGTCGAGGCTCTGCGTAAGCATGACGTAGCCGTCCACGTCCCCCGGCACGAGCGGTTCCTCGTACCAGAAAACGTCTTCCTCCTGATATGCTCGACCACGTCGCAGCGCTTCCTTCGCGTCGAACGCCTGATTCGCGTCCACCATGACCTGGCCCGCGCCGAGCGCTTCCTTTGCGAGACGGATACGCTTCACGTCCTCCTTCAGATCCGTCAGACCGACCTTGATCTTGACATCCCTGAACCCCTCGGCAACGGCGTCGGCGCAGGCCTTCTGGAAGTCCCGGTCGCTGTCGTAGTACCAGCCGACCATCGCGTAGGCGGGGATGCTCGTCCGGGCCGCCCCGAACCACTTCCAGCCCGGCAGGTTCGCCGCCTTCGTCACGATGTCGTAGAGCGCCACATCGAGCGCGGCGACGCCCATGTGAAGGAAATCCGACGCGCCGACGTACTCGATGTTATCCCACATCTTCCGGCGGATGTGTCGGATGAGGTGCGGGTCCTCGCCGATCATGACCGGCGCGAGGAGGTTATCCACCATCGTCTTCAGCGTGACGGCGGCGTTCCGGACCATACCGAAGAAGATGTATCCCCACCCGGCGAGGGCTGCGCCCTCGTAGCCATCGTCGGTGTACACCTTGACGACGAGGCCGCCCCGGTCGGCTCCGAAAGTGTGAATCGCGTCTTTGATGACCTTCCCGGGGAAGAACTGAAGGACGATGGTCTCTACGCGGATGATCTTCATCGGTAGGACTCCTCAGGCGAACGGCTCAGGCGAGCACAGTGCCTCCATATATCGTATCTTTCGGGAGACGGACGCAAGGCGGAACGAGGATCACCATGAACGCCGAACTGAACGTCATATTGCGCGAACTGCGACGCGGGATGGAAGAACTCTACGGCGACCGGCTGGAACGGCTCGTACTCTTCGGCTCACGCGCGCGCGGCGATGCCGACCCGGATTCGGACATTGATGTCCTGGTTGTGCTGAGGGGGGAAGTTGACCCGAACGAGGAGATATTCCGGGCCGGGGGTGTCGCGGCGGATGTCTCACTGAGGCATGACACGCTCGTTTCGTGTATCTACATATCATCTCGCCGCTACGCTGCCGACGAGGGTCCTCTGTTGGTGAACGCCCGACAAGAGGGCATAGCGATATGAACGAGCATCAGGCTGCTTTGCTCCGGAAAGCGAGAGAAAGCCAAAAGGCGGCGCGCTTGCTTGCAGAGAGAGGATGGTTTGACTTCGCCGTCTCGCGGGCGTACTACGCGATGTTCTATGTTGCTCAGGCGTTTCTGGCCGGAGAAGGGCTGGAATTCTCCAAACACTCGGCGGTGATCTCGGCGTTCGGGAGTCGCTTCTCGAAGACCGGCAAGGTACCGGCGGAGTTCCATCGGCACTTGATCGAAGGCGAGCACGCCCGGCTCAAAGGGGATTACGACGCGCTTTCGGAAGGGAGTGCCGAAACCGCCGCACGGCACATCGCCCGCGCCGAACAATTCCTCGAACTGGCAGAACAGATGTTGGGGCCGTTGCCTTCCGAGCTGGGCAGGGGTGGGTAGGCCGGCGGCGCGCCCCACATCAACGTTAGGTTGAGACACGCTCTTTCTTTATGGTCGCTTTGCGCCGTCGCCGCATTGCTTCGGTTCGCTCTTTCCAGAACGCCGCCTGCTCCTCCAGGGTCATCCCTTCCACCATCCGTCGAACCTTGTCCGCGCCCCGGTGTTTCATCTCGACGCAATCAAACTTCTTCTTCATACGAGATCACCTCCAATGGCGAATATATGGCAATTTCCCGATAACCTTTCACGACGCTGACCGCGTTGTAGAGCGGGACTTTCTCCAAATGTACGATATGTCGGAAGTTCCAGCTAACGATCACCGAACACCCAGCAACCGTTGCAATCGCCACGTGGAGCGCATCTTCGGACCGTCCCAGCGAGACGATCCCGGCATCGAGGTACGCCTGCCCCAGTCGGAGCGCCTCTGGGACGATGTCCACCTCCTCTGCAAGATCGAAGACCTCTTCGTAGAATCGTCGAACCCGCGAAGGCGCAGGTTCCAATTCCGCTTCGATGAGGGCTGACACGACGAGGCGAAACCGGCCGCTTCGGACCTGATCGAAGAACAGGCGGCTCGGCCCCGCGAATTCATCGTCAAAAACGCCACCGAACACAGACGTCTCTGCGTACACGCGGATGCTCATGGTGAATCGTTCCCCATCGCCGCGCCCCCTATCGTCCTTCCTTCAGTCGGCGGGTCGCCTCAATCACTCGGCGGGTCTGGTCAATGGCTTGTTGTGCATGCGGGTGGCCCAGTTGCCGCGCTCTCTCGAAGCACGAGAGCGCCTCCTCATACCGCCCCAGGTTGCCCAGCGCCACCCCTTTATTGCTCCATGCATCTCCGTAGTTCGGGTCGAGGTCCAGGGCGTGCTCACACGCGACGAGCGCCTCCTGATAGCGCCCCAGATTCTGCAGCGCCACGCCGTTGTTGAGCCAGGCCTCTTTGAAGTTCGGGTCGAGGGCGAGGGCACGCTCAAACGCGACGAGCGCCTCGTCATGCCGCTCGAGATCACACAGGACGTGCGCTTTGCCAAGCCATGCCTCCGTGTAATTTCCGTCGAGGGCAAGGGCGCGCTCGAACGAGACGAGCGCTTCGTCATATCGCCGCAACATTGCCAACGCGAGCGCTTTGTCAAGCCATGCCTCTTTGTCGCTGGCATTTACGGCGATCCGAACGTCGGAGAAGGCAAGAGCGAGGTCGCAGGTGCCAAGAGCGAGGTCACCCACAAGGCGCAGCATCTTCTCATCCTCCGGTTCACGCTGTGCGGGCGGGGACAAACTATGAGGCAATGTACAGCCGGGCGGTAACGGAGCGCAAGAGAAAACGGGCGTCCCACTTCACCTTTGCCCGCATACGTAGTTTCAGCATATTCGTAGCGTGCTTAGTCGGTAGGTCGTGAGACCTTGCCGCCCTCCGACTGAAGTCGGGGGCTACGGGAAGATCGAAGTCACCTGAAGGTGGCTGGCAGAGCAATGTGACGGATCGCCCGAGTCTGCTTCAGCAGACTTCGCCGCAAGTAGCCCCTGGCTTGAGCCGGAGGGCGACGAGGAACTCAGAAAGGACCTCCTCCCCATGTCCATCACCGATATCCGCGCCCAAGCGACTCGTCGTTCGCCCGAAGAACTCATCAAGCACCTCACGTCGTTCTCGCTCGACCTCAAGTTCTCGGCGGGAGTCTGGTTCTTCGCGCCGTTTCGGTCAGAATCTCGAACGACGCCAACTTAACCATGGCGTGGAACGCGCTTGACAGGGGGACCCGGAGTACCTAGTTTCTTGCTGGGCTCGAAAGGGGGGCGAACGAGAGATCATCTGTTCGCGACGAGGCCGAGCCATTGTCCGGAACGCTGTGTGCTCGCCTGAGACTCTTCAGGTGCGGAACTCCGTACGTGCAGACACCTCCACACCCTTAGAGAAGGGCTCTGTATGGCACAGAGGCGGCTGACCATCATGATCGTGCCGCACAGCCACAAGCGCATACGAGAAATCACCATTTATCAGCGAACGGTGACGGTTGCGGTTGGTGCGCTGGTCGTGGCGGTCCTCCTGAGTATCACCTACGCCATCGGCTTCCACATTCGCTCGGGTCAGGCCCAGAAACTTGGCCGTGTTCAGCGCGAGAACGTCCAGCTTGTGGGCCGTATCCACGAGATGTCGAGCGGTCTGGTTTCCCTCAAGACGGAACTCGACGAACTCTCGCGAAAGGAAGAAGTCCTCCGGGTGATGGCGAACCTCCCGCAGGCGGACCCGGAAGCGCGTCTCATGGGCATCGGTGGGTTTGAAGAGGACGGGGAGTCTCCCGGCGGCATTCTGAGTCAGGCGGCGCGGTTCGGGATGGAGGTTTACGGTTCCATCGAGCAATTGCTGCGGCAGGCGGAGTACCAGCGACGGAACTTCGAGCAGCTTGAACGGGCGTTCAACGACAGCATCGAATTCCGCGACCATCTGCCCAGCATCTGGCCCGTTCCGCGCGCGCAAGTCTACCTCTCCTCACGATACGGGCCGCGCGTCGACCCGTATACCGGTCGGCGGGCGGTCCACCAAGGAGTTGACCTCGCCGGGAGGAGCGGAACCCCCGTCTTCGCAACGGCGAACGGGGTGGTCGCCGATGTGACGCGAGGGCGCTACATCGGGCTGGTGATCGAGGTGGACCATCTGTACGGCTACGCGACCGTGTACGGACATCTCGCCAAGTCATACGTGCGGAAGGGACAACGGATCACACGAGGGCAGGTGATCGCCGAAATAGGCAACTCCGGCCGGACCACGGGACCCCACTTGCACTACTCGATCCTGTACAACGGCAGGTCGGTTGATCCGGAGGATTACTTCGTCACCTCCACCGACGGGTGGTGATTGCGCCGAAGCAGCCAAGCGATGATGAGGAAGCCCTTCGCACTCGGTGCGAGGGGCTTTTTCGTGGAACATCGGTCACGGCAACTTCATGCCAAGGCTCTCAGCGCGGGAGTAGAGCGCCCGACGGCTGATGCCGAGGAGCTTCGCGGCCGCCGTCGAGCGCCCACGTGCCCTTCCACTTCCCGTGCGCCAGTGCGAGACTCTCGGAGCCCGAGCTCGGCTTCAAAACGACAGTTTCATCTCGGCTGCCGCCCCGACGCCGCGTGCGCTCTTCGTAAAGGGTACTTCGAACGGCGTGAGCGCACCCTCGTTGACCACGGCGACATCAAGCTGGAAGCACCAGAGGTTCACCCCCAGGCCCAGCGCGGCGAAGTGCCCCGCCCTCCCGCCGATGGACATACCCGCACGAAGGGGCAGCCACCTGCCGAGCGGACGCACCTCGACTCCGGAGGCAACCCGGGGCGTGGTCGAGGTAATCGCCGTCTCGCTGAAGCCTTGCTCCACGTCGAAGGTCCACGTGAGAAAGTTGCCGAAGAACGGTCGCGCAACACCGACGCGGGCGTACGCCGGTACGGTCGTCGAGGTCGAGCCGAGCTTCTCGAAGCTCCCGACCTTCGCTCCCGGCTGCGCGAAAAGCGTGTCAAGGTAGTCGAGCATGTCGGCGTCTTCGGGCTTATTGTCGAACACGGTCTTCGCGTTGATGAGCTTCTGCCCATTGTTAATGTCCAAGGTGCGCCGTTCGGCCGTCTTCCACGTGATCTTTCGGATCGGGATGTTGTGGAGCGCGGCGCTGAAGGAGATGTTGTGGTCCCACGTTCCCGCAACGCCGAGGTTGAGGCCGAGACCCCACGCGGCAAATACCTCGCCGTCGGTCCTGATCTTCTTGGTCTCTTCCCCGTTTTCCAAGACGGTTTCCCGGAAGACCGAGATGCCCGCGGTTTCCATCACGAGGCGCGAATTCGCCTGCCAAGTGTTGGCTCGGACGAGCACCTCGCCGGTGGACTCCACCACCTTCAGTCGCGGGCTTGCCGCATAGAAGTTCACCGTCGCACCGACGGCAAACCGTTGAAACAGGTTGATGTCAATGAGCCGGGCGTGCGAAAGTCCGAACACCGCTACGGCCCACGCCTCGCCGGCAACGCCGGAGAGATCGCGCCGCGTGCCCGTCGTCTTGGCTTCTTGGTATACTTCGCTCGCCGAGCGGCTGTCGCTCACCGCATCCACAATTCCTCGCGGCAACCCCCAGTTGGCGAACTGAACCAGCCCCACGGAGAATGCATACCTTCCGAGGACGAAGGACAACGGCCCGCCCACCTCAGCACTCTGATGGAAACTGATCGAGTTTCCGGGAAACTGATTGAGCGCCTGCTGGATTTCCGTCGTCTGAAGCTTCTCGTCTTCTACCCAGTCCACGAAATCGCCGTATGTGACTCCGTCGTTCCCGGCCAGGAAACCGAAGTTCACGATGCCGACCTGAAGCTTCGGCCCCGGAAAAGCCGCAAGGTTGGCCGGATTCCACCACGGCGCGTGAATGCCGGTCGCCACCGCGGTGTACGCGCCGGCCATGCCGGTTGCCCGCGCCTGGCCGAACCCCATCCCGGTGGCGCGGGTCGTACTGACGGCAAAGAGACCAAGTGCCGCCGAGTACAGAAAACAACGCAGGGAGCCTGTCATTGCTCTTTCCTTTTCGTCGTGCCAGAGAACTGTGCCCACACCGCGATCTTCACGTAGTCCTGCGGCGTCAGTTGCACGAGGCCTGGTTCGTCGAGCAACTGCACGCGAGGCAGAAGATAGAGGTGTTCGTAGCCGAACAGCTTGATCTCGTCCCGCAGCGCGACCGTGACGTCCGCCCTGCCGGGGTTGGCGTCGTCAACCGTGCCGTCGCTCAGCCTGCCCGGCTCCGGCATGGTGATGGTGAAGAGCTTGAACACGACCCTGTGGTGGACCGCAGAGTCTTCCTTCGCGATCACCTCGGCCTTCGTGCCGGTGACGCTCTCCGGCGGCACGGCGATCATCTCCGGGATCTGGCTCACCAGCGTCTTCTGGGCGGCCGGATATTGCGTCCGTAACGCCGAAAACGTCGAATCTGAGCTTGCGAACATCACAAGTGTCCCACCGACCGGGAAGTGGTTCTCCACGTCGGCGACCAAGGTGAGGCTGTCTGACCGCGGCACGATGTCGTCCCGAACGGACTGGCCCACGTCTACTTCGTAGCCCGGATCCTTGTCGCCCTCGGTCCCGTCGAAGGTAACCGCCGGGACGGTGAACTTGAGCGGCGAGTCCACCGTCACGTCAGACACCTCGAGGCGGCTGAGGTCGCGCACGAGCATCACATCGCCGCGCACGGTGATTTCGCCGCTGAATTCCATGGCGCTTCTGCCATGGCCGAAGATGTTGTCGAGCGTTGCGTTGATCACCTGCGTCGGAGAGTGGCCATCGGCGCCGATGCTGTCCTGCGTGAGGGCGAATCGGATCTTTGTGCCGTCCCGGATTTCGCGGGAGATGACGCGCCGATACCCCATGAGCGGGGTCACGTCGTCCTGTGCGAACACCGTGAGCTTGATATCGGCGTCGGCCGTCACGGTTACGTCGTACGCAGCGATAAGCAGGTCTACGGCGATCTCCTGCGCGTGGAACGCTTCGAGGCCCGACGGGACATCCTGCGTCACTTCGAACCGGAACGGCTTGATCTGCACCCGAAGCGGGTCCCCGTCGGGAATCCGGCCGTCAACGCGCCGGATCGCCAGCGCCGACATGTCAGCGTCAACGCGCACGCTATCGCTCGACATGATGTCAACGAATTCGTCGGTGCTCTTGATGGTCGTGACCACGCCAATCTGGAGCTGATCCATCGGCTTGCCGCGCGACACCGAACTGCCCAGGTTCGTCCCGGCGAGGTCGAAGACGATAAGCTTATTGCTCTTCGCGGCGATGTCGAGGGTGGCCTCGGCGTAGTTAGGACCGCCTGTGCCGCTCTTCACATCGCTCAGGAGCGATGCCCCCGTGACCGGCGGCCGGGGTATGGTGAGGTCCGGCAGCGAGTAGCGCACCACCACGTCGGTGGGGAGTTGGTTCCGAAGGTTGAGCGCAAACCGGTTCGTGTCCGCGCGGGAGTTGCCGGTCAGATCCACGTTAATGAGCTGGAGCTTCTGGTTCTCGAACGAGATGCTTTTCTCGAATCCGAACGACTGCCGGGGAATCTTCGCATTCGCTGATGCGACGACAAGGGCGGAGATGTCCACCGTGGCGACGAAGTAGCCATCCTTCAATTGATTCGCCGTCGCCTCGCCCCCCTGAATTTCCGCTCGCGTGATCACGTAGCTGGGGCTCGTGAGCGTCTTACCCGCAAGATCAATCGGTTCGGCAACCACGCTGTCGCCGGGCATGATTCTCTCGATGACCACCTGCTGCACGACATCCTTGACCACGCCCGGCGAGCCGTCTGTTGTCGCAACCGTATCGCCGGAGGTGCTCAGGTACACCTCGACCGGCCCGAGCGGCAGCGGAAGGTGGTTCGCAAAAGAGAAGACGATGCGGTTCGTGTCCGGGGAGGAAGCGTCAACGAAAGTTACGCGCCGGATGTTCTCGAAGCTGATCGGTTCCTTGCTCGTTGGCAGCCGCGTTCGCAGGAGACGGAACGGCATGGCGCTGTCGGGCATGGTTTTCAGAGCCGGGATGAGCTCTTCCAACGTCACCGAGGGCGTGCTCGTCGGCGGCTGGTCGTCGAGCTTGATGCTGCCGACGCTGTCGCTCACGAACTGGGGCACCTGGTCCGGTACCGCCATACGGTCGCCGCCGACGCGCCCGTTCTCGCCGAGCTCCACGGTGTCGCGCTCGAAGTGAAGCTGAAACTCCTCGGGGTCCCCGGGGTTCACGCGCACCGAGTTCGCCCGGGTGACGCGGTCGCCGATCTGAATCTCCTCGTCGAGGAGCGGAAGGCTTGTCGTGAGCTGCACGTCCGGGGTCAGCGTTTTCGGCAGGTCACAGCCCGGACCGGCGAGGGCGAGCGCACCGGCAGCCAGTGCTGTGCTGACGTGTAACCAGCTTCGGTTCATGCGGGAAATCCTCCGGGCGAGTGAACGTGGCGTGGCACAGAGGCGACGTATGGTGCAAGGACACTCGAATGAGCGTACGTCGCTGTCGTTGCGCGCTACTCCCTTACATATACAACCGTGAGCGCAGTTTGTCAAAACGCGCCTTGCGGGATCACGCCGGACGAGTGGCAATGCTTCGTCGTGTGGTCACGTCTGCGCTCAAGGAATCCCGAAGTTCAACGCGAGCGTCGATATGGAGAACAGGGAGATCCTCTACAAGCGGTACTACCATATCGGCATCGCGATCGGCATCGCGGTGGATACGGATCTCGGCCTGCTCGTGCCGGTCATCCGAGACGTGGACAAGAAGGGGCCTCTTGGACCTCGCCGTCGAACTTGCCGAAGCCTCCCAGAAGGCGCGGGACCGGAAGCTCTCCATCGAGGAGATGCAGGGCGCGACGTTCACGAGGGCAGGAAGACTTCCTTATCCGTCCTGCCGCTCTTGAAGATGGCTTCGAGGACTTCGATATCGTGCTTGGCGTCGGCGGGAGTGCTCATCGGCCTGCCGCCCCTGCGGATGCACCTCGCGAGGTCTTCAATGTGCGCCTGATGGCCGTCGGTGCTCAGCGCCCACGGGTCGCTTGCGACCGTCTCGCCCTTCCGGTCCTTCGGCCCGTAGAGCGCCATCATATCCGCCTCTTCCGCCCGCTCCTTCTCCCGGTTCGGGTCGTCGTCGTGCTGGATCTGCCACGCCTCGAGGTAGGTGCTCTGGCGGATCTGGCCGCGCTCGCCGAAGATGAGGAGGATCTGATCGGTTCCCCGGTAGGCGCAGGTCGTCGTCATGATCGTGCCCATCGCGCCGTTCTCGAAGCTCAGGACGGCGACCGTGTGGTCCTCCGCCTCGATGTCGTGGGAGAAGACACCGAACTTGCCGAAGACCAACTTCACGCGCCCGAAGAAGAAGAGCATGATGTCGAGCGTGTGGATGCCCTGATTCGAGAGCGAGCCGCCGCCGTCGAGCGCCCACGTGCCCTTCCACCTTCCGTGCGCCACGTCCTCGTAGTAACTCTGGTGCCGCCACCACGGCAACAGGGCGTTGATGCCGATGAGCTTGCCGAGACGCTTCTTGTCGATCACGTCCTTGATGCGTCGGTTCAAAGGGCTCATGCGCTGCTGGAAGATCTGCTCGAGCAACACCCCCTTCTTCTCCGCGGCGTCCATCATCTTCTGCACCTTCGACGCCTTCACGTCGGGCGGCTTCTCGACGACGAGGTGCTTCCCCCTGTTGATGCACTTGATGCCGTAGTCGGCGTGCATCCCGCTCGGAAGGCAGATGCATACCGCCTCCATGCCAGGGTGCTTGATGAAGTCCTCGAACTTCTCATACCCCTTGCAGCCGTACGTCTGTGCCATCTTGTCGGTGCGGGACATGTCGATGTCGCACACTGCAACGAGGTCAGCACCGGTGGCTCGGCTGATCGCCTTGCAGTGGTGCTGCCCCATGCCAAGCCCAAGCACTCCGAATTTGACGGGTTCAAAAGCCATGCCTACACACTCCTCGGATGCACGCGGCGCCCCCGCACGCCGGGAAGAACGCCGGGTTCGACACTCACGCGTAGACCGCAAGGAATCTACGGAACACGGCCCCGAATGCCGAGGGGTCTGACTGCACCGTTGCCCCCGTGTTTGCATGCAGCGCGGTCACTGGCCTGCGGACCGGTCATGATGCCGTTGTTGCAGCGTAGGCGACCGTCCCGCTATCATTGCTCGGACGTGGATGCAGCGCTCCGTCCATCTGCCCACGAAGGACAACCCGCAACGGACATCCTGGTCCACGGGAGGCCCATCGATGCGCGCGGATAGCCTTGGCAAGCCGACAAGTGCAGACGAAAGCGGCATCCACAGCCGGGAAGAGATCATGCGTGTCCTGCCGGAGGTGCGCCGACTCCTTGCCGCTTGACACTTCCAAGAACTGCGACAGTCGCTCGACGGCTGGCACAAGGTGGACCTTGCGGACCTCCTGGAGGCACTCAACCTGGCTCCAACCACGCGAAGAATGGGGGATGGCCTGGGAGCGTTCATGTTTGTCACGATGTACGGTGGCGCGTATATTTTCTGTTTCGCAGACTTCACTCGACCGAGCAGCCCACAAGCCCGCCGGTTTCGGCCCGCGCCTGAGAAGGGACCGACTGACCATGGACGAGACGAAAAAGCCCAATGGCGACGGAGAGGCAGAGGCAATAGAGACGAGAGAGTGGCTGGATTCTCTCTACTACGTGATCCGGCATCGCGGCCACGACCGCGTTCGCAGCCTTCTCCAGTTGCTCGATAGCCACTCGCGCATCGCGGGGGTGGACATTCCGTTCACTGCGAACACCCCGTACGTCAACACGATTCCCGCCGAGAAGCAACCTCCGTACCCCGGCAGCCGGGAGATCGAGCGGCGGATCAAGAGCCTCGTCCGGTGGAACGCGATGGCGATGGTGGTCCGCCCCAACCGCTCCAGCGAGGGCATCGGCGGGCACATCTCGACGTTCGCCTCGTCGGCGACCCTCTACGAGGTGGCGCAGAACCACTTCCTGCGCGCTAACGACGATGACGACCCGGGCAGGCCGTACGACCTCGTCTACTTCCAGGGACACGCCGCTCCGGGGATGTATGCCCGCGCCTTCCTCGAAGGACGTCTCACGGAAGGGCAACTGGAGAACTTCCGACAGGAGCTGCGCTCCGGCGGCGGGTTGTCGTCGTATCCCCACCCATGGCTCATGCCTGATTTCTGGCAGTTTCCCACCGTCTCCCTGGGCTTGGGGCCGATCATGTCCATCTATCAGGCCCGGTTCAGCCGGTATCTCGAAGATCGGGGACTCAAACGGGACAACGGCTGCAAAGTCTGGGCATTTCTCGGCGACGGAGAGACCGACGAGCCGGAGACCCTCGGCGCGATCACCCTCGCCTCGCGGGAGAGGCTCGATAACCTCGTCTGGGTGGTTAACTGCAACCTTCAGCGCCTCGACGGTCCGGTTCGGGGCAACGGAAGCATCATCAGCGAACTGGAGGCGGTGTTCCGGGGCGCGGGGTGGAACGTCATCAAGGTGATCTGGGGAGGCGAATGGGACGAACTGCTCGCAAAAGACCGCGACGGCGTCCTCGTCAAGCGCATGGGCGAGGTGGTGGATGGCGAGTATCAGAAGCTGAGCATCGAGAGTGGCGCGTACATCCGGGAGCACTTCTTCGGGAAGGACCCGCGCCTCTTGAAGCTCGTCGAACACCTTTCGGACGAGCAGGTGAAGAAGATGCGCCTCGGCGGGCACGATCCGGAGAAGGTCTACGCCGCATACAAGGCCGCAGTGGAGCACAGGGGGCAGCCGACAGTGATCCTCGCCAGGACGATCAAAGGGTACGGCCTCGGCGAGGCGGGCGAGGGGCGGAATATCGCCCACCAGCAGAAGAAGTTGAACGAGGAGGAACTCCTCGATTTCCGCACGCGCTTCGGCATCCCCCTCTCCGACGAAGACGTGGTCAAGGCTCCGTTCTACCGGCCACCCGATGATAGCCCGGAGATGCGGTACCTCCGCGAGCGGCGCACGGCGCTCGGCGGCTATGTCCCCCGGCGCAGGCCGAAGGTGAAGCCGCTGAAAGCGCCGGACGAGGGCACCTTCGCGGAGTTCTACAAGGGTACGGGGGACCGCACCGTCTCGACGACGATGGCGTTCGTGAGCATCCTGACGGCGCTGCTCAAGGACAAGGAAATCGGCAAGCTCATCGTGCCCATCGTCCCGGATGAGGCGCGCACGTTCGGGATGGAAGCGCTCTTCCGCCAGTACGGCATCTACTCCCACGTCGGGCAGGTGTACGAGCCGGTTGACCGGGCCAGTCTGCTCTACTACCGCGAGGCGACCGACGGCCAGATCCTCGAAGAGGGGATCACCGAGGCAGGTTCAATGGCGTCCTTCATCGCCGCCGGGACCGCGTACGCGACGCACGGGATCAACATGATCCCATTCTTCATCTACTACTCGATGTTCGGCTTCCAGCGGATCGGTGACCTCATCTGGGCGGCGGGGGACGTGCGCTGTCGCGGGTTCCTCGTCGGTGGGACCGCCGGGCGGACGACCCTCGCGGGAGAAGGCCTCCAGCATCAGGACGGCAACAGCCATCTCTACGCCTACGCCGTGCCGAACCTCCTCGCCTATGATCCGGCGTTCGCCTACGAGATCGCCGTGATCGTCCGGGACGGCATCCGGCGGATGTACGAGGAGCAGGAGAGCATCTTCTACTACCTCACGGTGGAAAACGAGCAGTACGCCATGCCGCCCATGCCCGAAGGGATTGACCAAGAGGGCATCCTCAAGGGTATGTACCGGTACGCGGCCTCCCGGATCAGGAGCGCGGAGCGCAAGGCGCACCTGTTCGGCAGCGGGGCGATCCTCAACGAGTGCCTCAAGGCGCAGCATCTCCTCGAGGACCTCTACGACGTGTCCGCCGATGTCTGGAGCGTCACGAGCTTCAAGGCGCTCTACCGCGACGGAAACGACTGCGACCGGTGGAACCTTCTCCATCCGTTCGACGAACCGAAGAAGCCGTACGTGACCCAGTGTCTTGAAGGGAAGAGGAGCGCGTTCGTCATCGCCTCGGACTACGTCAAGGCGCTGCCCAGTTCCATCGACCGCTGGTTCCCGAAGAAACCGGTGTGTCTCGGGACCGACGGCTTCGGCAGGAGCGACGGGCGACGGGCGCTTCGGCGCTTCTTCGAGGTGAGTGCGCAACACATCGCGCTCTCGGCGCTCGTCGAGCTTGCCCGCGAGGGATCGATCGAGCCGGACGTGGTGAAAGGCGCCATGCACGATCTGCTCGTCGACCCGGAGAAGCCGAACCCGGCCACGTCATAACGGTACCTGCAAGACGTTGTGCTGAACGAACTGTGCAGAACCCCTATCTGCCCCATGCGGGCGTGGATTGACCTGATATGGCGACAGACGTGAAGCTGCCCGAGCTGGGGGAGAACATCGAGTCCGGTCAGGTGGTGAGCGTCTTGGTTTCCGAGGGCGACACCATCCGGGCCGAACAGTCCATCATCGAGATCGAGACGGACAAGGCCACCGTCGAAGTACCAAGTTCCGCCGCCGGGAAGGTGACGAAGATCCACGTGAAAGCCGGCGACGACCTCAAAGTGGGCGGAACCATCGTCACGATCGAAGAGCTAGGCGCGGCGGAAGCTGTGGGGAAGCCGAGTGAACCGGAGGCAGCCGCCGGGAAAGAGGAGAAGAAGCCGGAGCCGCCAAAGGAAGAACGGAAGGTAGAGAAGCCCATCGAAGCGAAGGCAGAAGCGCCAGCGCCGCCCAAGCCGGTGGCTGCCCCTGCAGCGCCGGGGGTGGTGATGCCGGGTCCGGGCGCTGATGTCCCGGCTGCGCCGTCGGTGCGGCGGCTCGCCCTCGAGATCGGCGTGGACATCACGAAGGTCTCCGGCACAGGCCCCGGCGGTCGGGTCACGTACGACGATGTGAAGGCGTACTCGAAGCGCCTCCACGAGGAGCGGGAGACGCGGGGCAGCATCCTCGGCGTTCCGAGGGAGGAACTCCCCGATTTCACGAAGTGGGGCGCGGTCGAGCGCGAGCAGATGAGCAACGTCCGACGGAGGACCGCCGAGCATCTCTCCTTCGCGTGGGCGACCATCCCTCACGTCACCCAGTTCGACAAGGCGGACATCACCGAGGTGGAACAGTGGCGCAAGGCATACTCGGCGAAGGTGGAGCGGCAAGGCTCGAAGCTCACCATCACCGCCATTGCGCTCAAAGTCGTCGCGGCGGCGCTCAAGGAGTTCCCGAAGTTCAACGCGAGCGTCGATATGGAGAACAGGGAGATCCTCTACAAGCGGTACTACCATATCGGCATCGCGGTGGATACGGATCGCGGCCTGCTCGTGCCGGTCATCCGAGACGTGGACAAGAAGGGCCTCTTGGACCTCGCCGTCGAACTTGCCGAAGCCTCCCAGAAGGCGCGGGACCGGAAGCTCTCCATCGAGGAGATGCAGGGCGCGACGTTCACGATCACGAACCTCGGCGGCATCGGTGGGACGAACTTCACCCCGGTCGTCAACTGGCCGGAGGTGGCCATCCTCGCCATGGACCGCGCCAGCACCGAGCCTGCGTGGGACAAGGAGAAGAGCGAGTTCAGGCCGCGCCTGATGCTGCCGCTTGCCGTCTCGTACGACCATCGCATCATTGACGGCGCGGACGGCGCACGGTTCCTGCGATTCATCTGCGAGGCGTTCGAGAACCTGTTCCTCCTCGCCATGTAGGGAAGGGTCGCGCCCGTGGCGAGACCTTTCCGCCGATCTCGGATTTCAGGTGACGCTCATGGACCGTGGCCCCAGGCTCGGCGGGGCGTGTGTCAAGGGCGGATGCACTGCGCGATCGCGAGAGACGTGCTGAGGCGGAACGGTATTGTCCGGCATTGTCGTGTTGGAGAAGCGGTCGGGCCGACAGGAGAGACGGGCCTACCGGTCCGTACGGGATTGTGAGGTCGCTTCATGGCCAAGACACAGGTTGCAGTGATCGGAGCCGGTACCGGCGGGTACTCCGCCGCGTTCCGCGCCGCCGACCTCGGACTTCAGGTCACGCTCATCGACCGTGGCCCCACTCTCGGCGGGGTGTGCCTGAACCGGGGATGTATCCCCTCCAAGGCGCTCCTCCACGTCGCCGCGCTCCTGAACGAGGCGAGGGAGGCGGAAGGCTGGGGTGTCACGTTCGGCGAGCCGAAGATCGACGTGACCAAGCTCAACGAATGGAAGAAGAGCGTCGTCGGGAAGATGACCGGCGGTCTCGCCGAACTCGTGAAGCGTCGGAAGATTACCTACCAGCAGGGCAGCGCGAAGTTCGTGAGTTCGACCGCGTTGACGGTCGAGAAGGCCGGAGGTGGCACGGAGACCCTCGAATTCGAGCATGCGGTCCTGGCGACGGGATCACGGCCAACCGTGATCCCGTCGCTCCAGACCAAGAGCAACCGGGTCGTCGACTCCACGGGTGCGCTCGAACTCACCGACATCCCGAAGTCGATGCTCGTCGTCGGGGGGGGATACATCGGCCTCGAACTGGGCACGGTCTACGACGCGCTGAGCACGCGGGTGTCCGTCGTCGAGATGATGCCCGGCCTCCTGCCCGGTGTGGATCGGGACCTCGTGAGCTACCTTGCGCGGCGCTTGCAGGGACGGTTCGAGAAGATCATGCTCGAAACGACCGTCGTTTCCCTCGAAGAGACGAAGGCGGGCGTCAGGGCGAAGTTCAAGGGAAAGGATGGCGACTCGGAGGCGGAGTACGAGAAGGTGCTCATCGCGGTCGGACGCCGTCCGAACACGCAGAACCTCGGCCTTGAGACCACGAAGGTGCAGGTGAACGAGCGCGGGTTCGTCGTCGTGGACGAGCAGCGGCGCACCGCCGAAGGGACGATCTTCGCTGTCGGCGACATCGCCGGCGAGCCGATGCTCGCGCACAAGGCGGTTCACGAGGGCATCGTCGCCGCTGAGGTCATCTCCGGGCAGAAGGTGGCATTCGAGCCACACGCGATCCCGGCGGTGGTCTTCACCGACCCGGAGATCGCCTGGTGCGGCCTGACCCAGACGCAAGCGGAGAAGGAACGGCGAACGGTGAAGGTCGCCAAGTTCCCGTGGGGCGCGTCCGGCAGGGCGACGACGCTCGGGCGGAACGACGGGATGACCAAGCTCCTCGTCGATCCGGAGACCGAACGAGTGCTCGGCGTCGGCATCGTCGGCGCGGGGGCGGGGGAACTCATCGCCGAGGGCGCGCTCGCCGTCGAGATGGCCGCACTTGCCAGCGACCTCCGGCTCACGATCCACCCGCATCCGACGCTCTCCGAGACGATCATGGAGGCGGCGGAAACCTTCTTTGGACAGAGCCTCCACGTCTACGCGGCGAAGCGATCTTGAATTGCGAGCCCGTGTTGCGGGTGACTTCCCGCCTCCTGTTGTGATGATAAATCACAAGCGTACGAGGCATCTGCACTGATAGAGGAGGCAGTCATGAAAACACGCATCTTGCGAACCGCCCTGTTCCTCTTTGCGTACCTCGTGACCAGCGCGGCGCAGCGCGACGCAATCCCGACGAAGCGGCCGTCCGCGTCGCGCTGAACGGCTGGTATCAGGCGTACGAAGAGAAAGACCTCGACCGGTTCCTCTCGTTCTACTCCGAGCGTTTCCACATTGGCGGCGTCGAGGCCCCGCTCGAGGAGCAGCGAGCGTACGCGCGTTGGAGCTTTGACAATCCGGAACAGGCACTGGTGTATGGCATCGGCGGCGCCCGGATAACCGTCCATGACACGCTCGCCTTCGCCGCGCCTGTCACCGTCTTGTCGGAGTGGAGATCTATCTCGCTCCGGGTCACCTTCCGCAGGGAACCGGTCGGGTGGCGCATCTATTCACAGGAGGTTATCAGCACCGGCCCGCCGGAGTTGGGGATGGCTGGCCTCGGCGAGGAGTATGTCGCCCTCATGGAGCGTTGCGCGTCCGCAAACCTGACGTGGGTTCAGCGGAGCTTGCGCGCTAACCCTCCGAACGGCGGCAGCCGGAGACTACGCAGAGACGCCCTCCTCCGGTTGGATGAGCCGCTTCACCTTCTGAGCGCACCGCGCCTTCGACCCATCCAAGACTTCCTCACTTCGAACATTGACAGCGCACTCGCGCAGATGCGAAGGGAACGGGTGACCGAGGGTGCGACGATCTGGAAGCTGTACAACCACGGCTGGGTGATCCGCACGCCGAATCACACCTGGGCGCACGATTTCTGCGAGGGCCAGGAACCAGCCGTCATGACTGACGCACAGATTGACGGTATCCTCGATCAGGTCGAAGCGCTCTTCCTCAGTCATTGGCACGGGGACCATTCGTCGCCGCCGGTCATGAAACGGGCAATCGCACGGGGGATCCCGGTTCTCACCAGCTCGTTGCCCCCAAATAGCGAATGGATTGCAGAACTGCACCGCGGATTTGGCGACTCAACAGGATCATTGCGCGGAATTACGCTCGTCCAGCCCGGAGGACAGAGCGAGGTCCGCGGAATTCGCTACCACGCCTACCCCGGTCATCAGGGCGACCTGACGAACAACGTGTTTACCGTCATCGCCGACGGGATGACCTTCATGCAGACCGGCGATCAGTCGAACGACGACGATTTCGCGTGGATTGATCAGGTGAAGGATCAGTACGACGCGGACGTGCTCCTGCCCAACGTCTGGACGACCAACCTCTCGCGGGTGATTCGCGGCGTGCGCCCCCGCGTGGTCATCCCGGGCCACGAGAACGAACTCGGGCACAACTTCGAGCACCGGGAACCATACGCGCAGGCGTTCGAGAAGCTCGAAGAGGAGCGGGACGTGGAATGGCACGTCCTGGCGTGGGGAGAACGGGTGCACGTGAGCGCACGTTAGGACAATGGGCGCCCACATCGGGGCGCCCCTACGTCCTACGGTGCAGGTCGTCCGGCGGCCAGTGAAAGGCTCTTCTTATCCCCCTTCCATCACCTTCCCGATCCGCGCCAGCCCTTCCTGGATGAGGTCCGGGGCCGTGGCGTAGGAGAACCGGATGTATTCCTCGTCCTCTCCGGCGTTCGTGCGTCCGAATGCCGTACGCGGCAGGACCGCGACGTTCCCCTCGAAGAGGAGATGCTCCTGAAACGCCTTGGAATCGGCCATGCCGAGCATTCGGCACGCCTCGGTCACGTTTGGGAAGGCGTAGAACGCCCCGCCGGGCAGCTTGCATGAGAAGCCGGGGATCGAGTTGAGACCGTCCACGATGAGCGAGCGGCGGCGCTTGAACTCGGCGATCATCGCATCGGACTCGTCCTGCTGGCCGGTGAGCGCTTCCAACCCCGCCCACTGGGTGAACGTCGCGGTGCACGAGTTGAGGTTCGTCTCGATGCGCGCCTCCCATGTGGCAAGGTCGGCGGGCATGACCCCGTAGCCGAGCCGCCAGCCGGTCATCGAGTAGGTCTTCGAGAAGCCGTCGAGGATGATCGTCCGTTCCGCCATACCCGGCAGCGAGGCGATGCTCACGAACTCCCCGTCGTAGACCATCTGCGAGTAGACCTCGTCGGCGAGCACCCAGATATCCCGCTCCTCTGCCACCTCGGCGACCACGTCGAGCGTCTCTTTCGTCAGGACTCCAGCCGTCGGGTTGTGCGGCGTGTTCAGGATGACGAGCCTGGTCCTGTCCGTGACAAGACGCCGGAACTGGTCCGGGTCGAAGTTGAAGTCGAGTGACTCCCAGAGCGGCAGCGGCACGCTCTTCGCCCCGACCCAGTCAATGAGCGACTCGTAGATGGGGAAGCCGGGGTTCGGGTAGATCACCTCATCACCGGGGTTGACCAGGGCCATGATCGTATTGAAGAGGATCGGCTTCGCGCCCGGCGTGATGACGACGTTCTCCGGTCCGACCTCGATCCGGCGCGTTCGCCGGATGTGCCGAGCGATGGCTTCGCGCAGCTCCTTCAACCCTTGCGACTCGCCGTAGTGGGTCCTGTCCTCCTCGATGGCGCGCCTGCCCGCCGCCTTGATGTTTGACGGCGTCGGAAAGTCCGGCTCACCGATGGCGAAGCTGATGATGTCCCGACCTTCGGCCTTGAGTCGGTTCACGACGGCGAGCACCTCGAAGGCGTTCTCCGTCCCGAGACGGTTCATCCGTTCGGCGAATCGAGGTCGCCCCATGACGTGGCCCCCTTCCGATAAATCCGCACCGAGGAGGGTGCGGACGGTGGAAAACAGCGCCGGCAGCGTCGGAGAATCCACCAGGACGCTGTCCGGAATCCGGCTGCGCAGCCGCTCGAACGTCGCACGCGCCATCGGATGCCCCGGCAGGAAGAGGACTGCCCGCGAGGAGCACACGATCCTCACGACCTCCTCGTCCTTCAGGGGGAGTATGATGGGCAGGTGGAGCACACATGTGTTGATCTGCGCCGCAGCAAGTTGGCGTGCCACCTCCATCGCCAGGTGGAGTACCGGCCCGGTGGATACGAGTGCCACCTCCGGCGCATCCGCGTCCAGATAGATGTTCGGCCAGCCGGGGTCGATCACGTCGGTCGGGGCGGTCACACACAGCACGGGTGTCTCAGTCACCGCGATCACCGACGGCATACCCATCCGGAGCGCCGTTTGCACCGCGTTCGCAGCATCGTTCCGGTCAGCCGGGCAGAAGGAAATCCACCCCTCCGGTATGCGCTCTATGAGAACCGTCGTGAGGAGGAGGGAAACCGGAACGGCAGCCTCTTCAGCCGGTCGCCGTTCGAGCGCCGCGAGATTCGTTATCACCGTTGCGTCGCGCTTCGTCGCGGACCGGATGGCACGTTCCGCGGCCGCCAAAGTTGATTCGAGGTGCTCCGGCATGGCCGTCTCAGAATGTCCCGGCGACAGCGTGAGACGCAGTGCTCCGCGAAGATACGGCCCCGCGAATGCGCAGGGCGTAGCGTACTACTGGTTCTTCAACGCTCCGCCTGGAAGGACGGTTTTCACACGTCAACCAAGTCATGAATGTCCGACGGTGGGACCATCGCCGCAAGGCCGATAGGAAAACGGCAAGGCGGAGCGCCGCCGCGGGAACGAAGAATACGCCGAGGAACGCCGGGTCGGCGGGCCGACGCACCTACGAGCCCTGCGCGGCCTTCCGCTCGTCGATGAGTTTGGCGATCGCGAGGATCTGGCTGCGCAGGATGTCCAGAGCGACGTTCTTGTCGAACTGTGCCATCGAGGTGCGCGTCAGGAACGCCATATCCCGCTCGTCGAGGCGATGCTTCCGCGCGAGATCGAAATTCACGTCCTCCATCCGCCTGGAGATGCTCTGCTTCGGAATGCCGAAATCGACCGCGTTCTCGAACATCGCCGTATGGATCATGTCCAGCAATTCGATGTCGTCGAACACCTCGACGATCGTGGGAAGCTGGCCTGACTCGTAGAGTTCCCAGACATTGTCGTGTTTCATGCGATCTCTCCCCCGCCTCCGGTGCTCCCCGTCGGTATGACGTTAGGCTCTGTCTCATGAATAGCCTTTGAGGTAGCGATCTACGATAGCCAAGATGATCATATTGGGGAAGTTGACGGCGAGCTTCTCATATCGAGTGCCGACTCTGCGGTATTCTTTGAGCCATCCGACGCATCGCTCAATGGCGTTGCGACGGCGGTATGCAGCGCGGTCGAAGGCACAAGGCCGTCCTGTGCGAGGGTATCTGGTCTTTTTCTGGGGAATGACCGCCTTGATCCGGTGCGCTCGCAGCCATGTGCGGATGCGCGGGCAGTCATACCCCTTGTCACCGACAACCTGGCGAGGACGCTTGCCGGATCGTCCCCGTGGCCGACGGATCGTCACTCGATCCATGAGCTGCTCAAAGAAGAGCGATTCGTGGCGTTGTCCGGCGCTGACCAGGACATGCAGTGCCAGCCCATGTCCGTCGCACACCAGATGGACCTTCGAGCCAAAACCGCCCCGAGAGCGTCCCAAAGCATGGTCGTCAGGCTCGCCGTCCCGCGAATCCGCAATGCGGATTCGTTTACGAGTTCGCCTTGCGAACTCGCCGTCCTCCTTTTTTCCCCCCGGCGGCTGCTCGGCTTGCCCGCACCGAACTGCCGTCCACAAACCACTCATCCCAGTCAATCTTCCCGTCGGCGTCCAGCTTCGCCTGCAACGCCCGCAACAGCCGTTCCCAGAACCCCTCTTTCCGCCACCGACTGAAACGTCCATACACCGTCTGCCACGCCCCGTAGCGCCTCGGCACATCGCGCCACGAAGCACCCGAATGCAGAACCCAGAGAACCCCATTCACCATCTTTCGGTGATTCTTCCACTGACCACCACGATGCCCATTCCTCGGAAAGTGGTCCTTGATCAGCGACCACTGCTTCGTGCTCAACTCATAGCGCTTCATGACGTTACCTCTGCATCGTGTCACATACCCGTCAACCTCCAAGAAAAGCTAATCATACAGGCTATTCATGAGACAGAGCCTGGCCGAACAGCGGAAGCTGCCGACACCCGTGGCGCACCGTCTCGAGCACGTGCGGCGGCGGTGGGAAGAGGAACTCGGACGTCGGATCGTGCGCCTTGAAGCGCGCAAGGGCGATCTTTCGGCTGCGCACGGCGTAGCAGTAGACGCATCCGTGCGGGCACGTGTCATATTCCCCCATGTCCCGTGACTCGAAGCAGCCGCACTCCTTGCGGTGTGGCTTTTCCCGAACGGGGGACATGTCGGCGCCGAGATCGGCAAGCCGCTGGGCGTCAACGCATCGGGCGTCGAACGCACCTTCGACGATGAGATGGCGTTGAGCGCAAAGGGAGAGCTTCATGCCGTGCCCTGCGGCGATCTGCACGAATCGCCGCACGAGCGTGCGCTTCTCCTCCTCCGCTGGGTCGTGCCACGAGAACCCGAACCGACCTGCCGCCTGCGCCATGTTCCGTGTTGTCTTCACATAGAACTGGGCGAATGAGATCACCACCTCGTCCGTCGCACCTGACAGCCTGCCCGCGAGGCGTTCGAAGGACCGGAGGTGGTACTCCGGGGGCGTCAGCGAGGTGATGATGACCGGGTCGTACCGCCACACGCAGGTTCGGGGACCGTACTGTTCGGCGACGCGGCAGAGGGTCTCCACTGATCGGTCCGCGTCGACCACAGAGGACTCCAGTGCGCGGGGGTACGCGGTGATCGTGTACGTGACGACGAACCGGTAGCCCCGTCGCCTGATCTCCGGCAGGTGCTTCAGGAACGGGCGGAGGTTCTTCGTCCAGAAGACGAACCCGTCCACCGACTCACGGTCGAGAGCAATCCGCGTGATGCGGCTGCCGTACGGGTTCACCGCCAGGCAGTAACCGGCTTCGAGGCGGTTCATGAACCATTCCCCGTAGAACGCCGGGATGTCGGTGCGGTATGAAGCCGAGATGATCACATCTGCGCCCTCGATGCGTAAGGGACCGGCCCGGACCGCGCTTCACGCGCCCTCGTCCGTGGTACGTCCCGTGGACTCCGCGCCGTGCAGAGGGAGGAGCCTTCAGCCCCCAAGGGAGCGGCTGCTGCCTTCGCTTGAAGCGAGGCCCTGTGCCACCGGCCATGGAGTCTCCCGCCAACCGGAGACCGGGGCAATGCCCGCGCACCGTCGCACCGCAGCCCGAAAACTGGCTTTGTCTGGGCACTCTCGGAGTACAGCCGGGACGAGCACGTGTGCGTCTTGTTGCGCATGGGGCCACTTCCTTGTTTAATTCAGACGCGAGAGCCAGTGGACGACAAACCTAGACTCCCCTGCACTCGTCACCGGGAGGTCCACCATGCCGACCCCGTTCAACGACCGTGAGAGCGGCATCGTCAAGGCGATCCGTGAGTTCATGAGGCGGCACGACCTTGCGCCGATGGTCCGTCAGATCATCGAGGAGACGCACTTCAAGAGACACGCCGTCTACTACTCCCTCCGCCGCCTCGAGGAGAAGCAGGCGGTCATTCGCCATGGGCGCGGCAGGGGCGTCACGCTCGCCGAGGAATTCATGCCGCCGCCCGGAGTCCCGATCGTCGGGCAGATCGCCGCCGGGTCTTCGATCCTCGCCCAGGAGAACATCAACGGCTACGTCTCGCCGCGCGAGCTGTTCGGCCGCCACGACGACGTATTCCTCCTCCGCGTGGAGGGCGACAGCATGGTCGACCGCCACATCCTGCCCGGCGACCTCATCGTCGTGGACCCACACGAGGAGGTCCGCCAGTACGATGTCGCCGCGGTCCTTGCCGAAGGTGAGGCGATGGTGAAGACCGTGACGTGGACCGGCTTCCAGCTCACGCTCCTCTCCGCAAATGCACAGAGGGAGTACCGGCCTCGTCACTACGGCCCGGACGACAACGTGCGGGTTCTCGGACGGGTCATCGCGGCGCTCCGGAAACTCTGACCGGCTCGCCAGAACCCTCGTCCGGTCCGCCGGCGCCAGAGGGACGCGCGTGGCGGATGGGAGTGCCGTTCGTTCGGAAGGCGGGATAGCCCGCTGTTCCGCAGGTTTGGGGCGGGGCAGCCGGTTCGCCCCATGCCGCTGCGGCCTCTTCGCTCTCGGGGCAGCGCCTAGCCGCGTGACGTTCTGCTTGCCCGTATAATTGCTGGTAATCACCCATACGCGTATCTTCGGAGTGGACCGGCATGCGTGACATCGCCGCTTCCCTGAGGCAGGCCATGCCCCCCTTCGAACTCATCACCGACTACACGCCACAGGGCGACCAACCGCAGGCCATCGCCGAACTGACCGAAGGGATAGAGCGCGGCGACCGGTGGCAGACCTTGCTCGGCGTCACCGGGTCGGGGAAGACCTACACCATGGCGTCGGTCATCGCCAACGTGCAGCGTCCGACGCTCGTCATCTCCCACAATAAGACACTCGCCGCGCAGCTCTACGGCGAGTTTCGATCCTTCTTCTCGAAGAACGCCGTCGAGTACTTCATCAGCTACTACGACTACTACCAGCCGGAAGCGTACATCCCCCAGAGCGACACCTACATCGAGAAGGACGCGTCGATCAACGAAGAGATCGACCGCTTGAGGCTCAAGGCGACGAGCGCCCTGTTCGAGCGGCGGGACGTGATCGTCGTCGCGTCGGTCTCCTGCATCTACGGACTAGGGTCGCCGGAAGAGTTCAAGCGCCAACTCGTCTTGATCGAACAGGGCGAGCGGATTGACCGCGACTCACTCCTTCGCAGGCTCGTGGACATCCACTACACGCGGAACGACCTCGCATTCGAGCGGGGCACGTTCCGGGCGCGAGGCGACATCGTCGAAGTCCGCCTTGCGGACCAGGACATCGCCGTCCGGGTCGAACTCTTCGGAGACGAGGTGGATACGGTCAGTATCATTGACCCGCTCAACGGCCACGTCGTCGAAGAGCGGGACCGCGTGGCGATCTACCCGGCGAAACACTTCGTCACGACCGCGCCGCAGATCGAAGAGGCGTGTGAGAGCATCCTCAAGGAGCTTGCGGAAAGGCTTGAGGAGTTGCGGCGCGATG
>Ga0315282_10002559_pt1 | contig 33278 bp, 37 predicted proteins | sample YL17G07_20_MG_FD_203693 | JGI IMG/M metagenome (GOLD analysis project Ga0315282, IMG submission 203693) | Sediment microbial communities from Yellowstone Lake, YNP, Wyoming, USA - YL17G07_20 | ecosystem: Environmental > Aquatic > Freshwater > Lake > Sediment | place: USA: Wyoming | collected...
ATGCGGATGGCATTTTCGACATTGACTACACTGCTATACCGCTTGTTTGGGGCGTCAACATCAAAGTCATTCAAGTGGAATACATAAGCAAAGAAGAGGCTCAGCAACTGTTAAACAGTTTCTTGCTTGGCGGTAGGCGGACTCTTCCGAAACGTCTGAAACGTCAAGAACGGTTGAGGAACCATCATGACAGACTGGATTAAAAAGGCTCTAACTAAAACCGTTCAGCGTAAGGGCTCCAGGGGAAAGACAGAAATTATTGTTATGCAACCTAATGAGAAGCTTGTGTTGGGTGTGAAATTTGCTATTGGCATGACTGTTTGTCTATCAGCTCTCGAAATAGCGCACATTGCTTTCTTAGGCAGTTGGAACAGCGAGGTATTTGCGGCTATTACCGGCTTAATTGGCACGGTTTCAGGCATTCTGATCTCGCAAAAAACGTAAGGGGGTAGGGTATTGAGCTACTACGATAGGCTAATGGTTTATGCAAAGCGCGTTAAGAAAAGCGTTGTAAAAGACACTCAGAAGCTTAGACTTAAACTCATGACGAAGCTTGAGGCTATGTTTGATTTGGCTGAGGAGTCAGCTAAAAACGCCAAGACGCCTAAACAGCGTGAATTGTTTATGCGAGTAATGGGCTACATCGGTCAAGTTATGAATAGTCTAAGCAAAGCCTTTGATGAAGCAGCCTTAACCGAAGACCTTAAAGTTTTGGAGAAAATGATTGATGAAGCAATCACAAAAGGAAAAGATAAAGGAACTCAAGCAGCGCCTTCAGGATCACCTGGAAGCTGAAGCCAAAAAGATTCCTGAAAACTTCAACGAATTTTGTGAACAAATGTTAGGATTAAGGCTTACGGATTACCAGCGGGAAGCAGCTGAGCTTTTGGATAAACATGATTCTGTCGCTCTAAGATGGTCAAGACAATCAGGCAAGACGCATCTGCTCTCAGCATGGCTACTTCATTATGCTCTCACGCATGATAATTCCCAGATTGTTATTGTGGGTCCAAGTTGGAGGCAGACAAAAATTCCGATCGGCAAAATGAACGGTTTCTTAACAAGGATTCCGAAGGGCTATTTTTACAAGCTTCAGCAGACTATGGTTCGCCTCAAAAACGGGTCCATGATTCAGGCTTTGCCTTGCAACCCGGAAACGGTGCGTGGTTTCACCTTAGATGTTGTTTACATGGATGAAGCCAACTGGATAAGCCATGACGAAGAGCTTTATGACGCCATACTTTTCACTTTAGCTACAACCAGTGGAAAATTCATTTGTAGCAGCACACCAGGATCGACAGACAGTCTTTTTTGGAAAATCTTCAACAGACCAGCCTTCAGTAGATTTGCCAAGCATCATATAACTTACGAAAGGGCCCTACAGCCCAATGGACCTATGAGGCGCAAGTGGCTTGAAGATAAGAAAAAAGAGTATGAAGGTGATCCTTGGCGCTGGAAACGAGAGCTTGAAGCGGAATGGGCAGAGGATGAGAGCGTTTGGTTACCTTTAAGTCTGATCACAAAGTGTATTGACAGCAAACTTGAGTTGTGGAGTGAGGAAAGCATTCACCAAGGCAGATTTTTTGGAGGGCTTGACCTTGGTAAAGAGCAAGATTATTCAGCTCTAATAGTTGTGGAACAAATTGAGGAAAAGTGTGTACTCCGTCATGTAAAAGTGTGGCCGTTACAAACTAAATATGCAACTGTGATAGGCTACGTTAAAACGCTTGCGGACCGGTGGCAGAGTTTTGAGAAGATTCGGGTTGACATTTCAGGCGCTGGCAATTATGTTGTAGAAGACATGCAGAACGGCGGGATCGAAAATGTTGAAGGGGTCACATTCACAGCGCAACGGAAGCAGGAAATGGCATCCTTGTTAAAACAGCGGATGCTCAATGGCGGATATGCTTTTCCATTTACAGAAACTCAAATCTCGCCGACAAAAAAACTAAGTTATCAAGCAGAATTAAATGTTGAACGATTTGAACTGAGAAAAGATGGCACTTACCGTTTCTCACATCCAGAAAATCAACATGACGATTGCTGGTGGGCTACTGCTTTGGCGTTATATTCCACAGTTCAGATGCAGCCGGAGCCGTTCCTCTCTGTAATTCCTCGTAGGGCTAAGAAGTTGCAACGCTTAAGGGACAAGCTTTTGAAACGTAAATTTGAAGGTGCTGGAAGGTGAGAAGACACGAGTTTTTCCGCATCCGCAAATACGCTCGAACATTTGACCGGGTAACTGGGAAGTTTTTAATCAACATAGGTTATGAAACTGCTGCTCCAGAGCCAACGGAGCGAGTGGTTTCAGTTGCTGAAGGCTTCGGTCTTGGGCTTGACCAATGGGAGAAGTTCGTGGTTTACGATAATGTTGAGTTGAAAATAGGGCCAACGGACATCACACTCATAACTGGCGATTCAGGCTCGGGCAAAAGTGTTCTACTCAAAGCCTTAGAGAAGGACATTAAACAAGACTTGGGCTTGAGCTACATTAACATTAATGATATTTTACCAATGATTGGTAAACCGCTAATCGAAACTGTTGGCGAAACTCTTGAGGAAGGTTTAGAGCTTCTCAGCAGAGTAGGCTTAAACGATGCTTTCCTTTTCCTTCGCAGTTATGAGCAGCTTAGTGATGGACAGAAATACCGCTATAAAATAGCGAAAATGATGGAGAGTAAGGCTCAATTTTGGATAATGGATGAAGCTATGGCTACGCTTGACAGGGACACAGCTAAAATCGTGGCTTACAACCTTCAGAAGCTTGCGAGACAGCAAGGAAAGGCTGTTTTAGCAGCTACAACTCACACTGATCTTTTAGGGGATTTGAACCCTTCGGTGCATATTCATAAACGCTTTGGGAAAGAAATAACAATAAACTACTATCCCAACAATCCAGCCAAAGAATGCAGTTTAACAAAAGAAATGCGAATAGTTGAAGGCACAACAGAAGATTGGAGAAAACTCGCAGGCTTCCACTACCGCAGCCACAAAATAGTTGCACCCCGCAAAATCTTCTGTCTAAAACGAGGGGAAGAGCTGTGCGGAGTTATAGTTTACTGTTATCCGCCTCCAACATGTTTCGGACGAAGACTTGTCTTGCCAAAAATGAGCATGAAAGAATTGAATCGAGACCTTAGTATAATTAGCCGTGTTGTTGTGCATCCAAAATACCGCACCATAGGCTTAGGCGTGAAGCTTGTGCGGGAAACCTTGGCTAAGGCTGGAACGCCATATGTGGAAATGCCCGCTGTCATGGCGAAATATAACCCGTTTGGAGAGAAGGCTGGAATGAGGAAAATAGCTGAGCAGCCACCGCCTAAAGAAGCCTTAAAGATTGCGGAAATCTTGCAGCAGCTTGGCTTTAACATTCAGCTTTTTGGAAGCGAAAAATACGTCTTAAACAAGCTGCAGACCCTAAGCCACAAAGATATAAGAAAAATAAGGGAAGCATTCATTAAGCATTGCCATACACGCTTTATGAAATACTTCTTTCCACATCTGCTTTTTGGACATAAGAAAGTATACGTTGAGGAGATAAAGAAAGCCAGCCTTGAAAGGCTTGCACGCTTAATCAAAGTATGCGGTTTCTTGTTGCAGACGAAGGTTTATCTTTTCTGGGAAAACTTGAATGTATAAGTGGTTACAGCTTCTGAAGGTTGTCGGGTTTGTTGCGGCTTCTGACTATGGCTTTTAGTCCTGTGCCCTTCTCCCGTTTCTTCATTTGTCTTGTTTCAAGCTTGATTATTTCCATGTCCTTTCTCTTGTTCAAATAAGCTAACACTTCGTATTTCACGTCGCCTAAGGCGAGCAGCACTATTTCAGCGTCTTTTTGTAGGCGTTGTTCAAGCTCAACCTTCCATTCGCCGCCGCTTCCGCAAAATATGGGCTTGCCCTTAGTTTTGGCTATAACAAGATTTTTTCCTTTTTTGCTCTTCTTCACCTTGCCTTTTACGCCGACTTTTTGTAGGAAATCCTTAAGAAGCGCCCGCAGGCATTTTCTGGAAATGGCTTCTTCTTCGCCTTTCACTATTATTTCATTTGTGGTTGTTTCAACTTTCACGTTGGCTTTTTCTTCCAAGAAAATGACTAATTCTTTTATTAAGTTGCTGCTTTCACTTTTCAAATCGGATACGTCAACCCTTAGCTCCGGCATTGTTTAACCACCATCAGTTTCATGTGACTCGGCAAGATCTAATATGTTGTTGATTACTGAGCCTTGTGGGGTGGGAGAGGGACAAACTGGGAAGCTTACTCTCGGCGGAGTGATACGGGAATGACCCCGCCCAGTTTCCGTCCGCCTTTTCGGCGCCACCTTTCCACGTTCTAGTGGTCTTTCTCTTTGCTTGTTTGTTCTTGTTTTTGTTTTCTCAGCTCTTTAACGATTGTTAGGCTTTGGTACCATTTAATGTTTCTTTGCATTTTGAAGTCTTATTCTTTTCTTTTGGGCGCTTGAGGTTTTTGTGCAGGTCTATGGTTATGGATGCTAAGAAAATGGCCATGTAAACTAGATGTGGGGGTATTAGCGATGCTGGCACGTCTAGTGGGAAGCTTAGGAATGTTGGGAGTAGCACTGTGAATGTTGGTATTGCTAGAGTTAGGTTTGAGTTGTGTGGTTTCAAGAGTTTTGCTGTGTCGTTTGTTTTTAGCATGATGATCATTGACGTGAGGAATATTATCCATTCTATGGTTATGTTTGTTTGGCTTTTTATGCTTAAGCTTGTTCCGAAGTGTTGGGTTGTTATGGGCCATAGCAGTTGGATTCCGCCTCCAGCTACGTAGTCGCCTATTAGGGAGTGTTGAATCAGGGCTATGAGGTACGGTGTTGCTTTTTTGTGGTAAATGGCGAAGATTGGAACGAAAATTATGAGTGACGTTATGATTGAGTGGGTTGGTCCTCTATGTTGGATGAATGGAATTAGGAGGTCGATGTCTGGAACAACCGATAGCATGAGGACTAATGGGATGTTAAGTTCCGTTTTTAGCAGCCTCGATGAGGCTTTGCTTGAGAGATATCCGAATGCCAGATGTCCTACTGCGAAACGATGCCTGTTCCTCCTTTTATAGCCAAAAGTGTTGATGTCTTATTATTAAGGTTTATACCCATGTTTATGATGTTGAACAGCCGCAGCTTAAATTTGCTGCAGAATAGCTGTCGACATGGACTGTTTAAGGAGATGGTTTCCTAATTGTTTTGTTATGAGTTTTTATTGGATATCTAATGGTTAAGAGATCTTAAAATGTCAGAAAACCCAAACCCAAATGAATAGGTTTCGAGGTTTAGAATTTCATTTTCCCTTTTGAATGTGGCTCTCATAGATTTCCTTTTCTTTTTGAATTTCCTCTCCTCTTTTTAAGGTATTAACAATGAAGCTTGTTACGAATTCTGGATTTTCTTTGAACATCGCAACTATTGTCTTTGGCAATAAACCCTGTTCATCTTTTGGGACTAAGTCCTCCAACATTTTATCCATTCCTAACGACAAAACCAGCTCCACATAATCCGATTCTTTTTCAAGTTTTTCCTCAAGGACGTAGTCGATAATTTTCTCGAAAGCCCTTAATCTTTCCAGAATTTCTTTAGAAACTACTGCCTTTGGCATGGTCTTCTCCTTCATTTCTCAGTATAAAATTCTACATAACTACAACTTTTGCATCTGTATCCAAAGATTCTATAACCTTTCCCGCCAAGAATACCTCTTCCAGACTTCCAATGTGGTGCTCCAGCGAGAAAACCTTCTTCCATTTCCCCACCACATTTGGGGCATTTTATCTCCCTCATTTCTATATCTCCTTCATTTCTAATAACAAGTTTACTCCAAAACCTGCTAGTACGGGTTTGGTTAAAAATTTTATCCCAAACCCAAACGTTTGAATTGGAAAAATAAAAAGGATTGAAGGTTAGTTTGGGTTTGATATAGATTTAATACGTGATATTGAAGTTAAATCATCAGTTTTATTTTAAAAATTTTCTTCTTTGAGCTAGAACATAAATGACTATTAAATGAGAATATGGCTGATTGCGTAATAATGGCTATATAATTTGTCTTCTATATTGTTCATCTAGAAGTATGTTAGAGCCGGAAAACAGCGTTGGAGAAGCCTTCTCCTCGTCCTAGGGGGAACCCAAGGAGTGGCTTTCTGCTAATGCTGCTCCGGACACTCTTTGTTTTACTTTGTCGTCTTCCTATTTTAGTGTTATTTCCAATAAAGACGCTGTTCAACAATAATACAATTTTTTCCGTTTGAGTTTGGGTTTGGGTTTTCTTAAAATGTCAGTTTTCGCCTTTTTCTTCCGCCTTCTCTTCAGTTTCGCTCGTGATTTCTTCTATTGGTTTAGGCGGTCGTGTTGTGGTCATTGTCCAGCCTATCCATGCGCCTACTCCTAGAATGACAATGAAGCCTACGAATACTGGTATGGCGACTATCCAGAAGCGGAAGCCTTCGAAGGCCGGTAGGAAAAGCCCAGCTGTGTAGAGAATTGCTATTATTACACAGACTGAGAAAATTATCAGACCTATTGCTTGATCTTTGCTCATGGCTGTTTTTCACCTCCAGCTATCTTGTTTGGTTTGGACGGGTTTATTCTTCTATTTTGTGTTGTTTGAAATATTCTCTCACTTTTAAGAGGTCTTTCATTGTGTTTATTGTTAGCCATGTGCTGTTGTATGGGTAGCCTCTAAGCATTCTTTTATCTGCGAGGGTTTGGAGTGTTTGAAGTTCCATGTCTCCCTCGTTTGGAAAATACTTTCTTATTACTGATGTTTTGAAAACGTAATGTCCTGTGGAGGCGTAAAAATCGAGTTGCGGTTTTTGTTCAAATCTTATAATGTAGGTGTTTTGGGTTTGAACCCTTCCAAAGGGCAGAGTGGGCTTCGCCATTAGTATGGCTGCGCCCTTATCTGCGTATTCATAAAGCTTTTTTGGGTCGTAGAAGACTATGTCGTCAACATTCATCACGTATACTTTGTTGTCTTTGACTTGTTCTGCGGCCTTTTTAACTGCTCCGCCTGTTCCGACCTTCTTTTTCTCCACTGAATGGATTATATCAGGATCCTCGGTTAGGTTCGGGTTGTTCGTGGCTAGAATTATTCTTTCTATTCCGTGTCTTCTAAGCCAGTTTATTTGATGGGATATTAGGGTTTCATTGTTTATTTTGAGTTTTGGTTTTGGAATCCATATGTCAGGCTTGAGCCTCCATCCGCTTCCGCCACATAAGATAATGGCTTCCAATATCATCCTCCCGCTAAGATGGCGGTTTTAGGTTTGGAAACTTTTCGGCTTCCCTCTTTTTTGTTTGGTGCTCGCGTAGCAAGGCGGCTGTTGCGAAGGTTATTGTTAATGCGAGGAGGCTTAGGGTTATTGGCGTGAGCCTTATTCCCCATGGTGTGTAGTTAAGGAGTAAGCCTACTATTGGGACTATGGCTAGGCTTAGGCCTATGCTGAGGGCTACACGTTCAATTGCGTCCATTTCCTTTTTTGACGGGAAAAGCGCTTTTATGAGTGTGAATCCTGGGAGTCCGAGGACGAATATGGAGCCTAAAACGTAGCGGATGTATACTATTGGGTATGCGTCTTCTGGAACTGTGAATACTGTTATTGCTGTTGCTATGGCTAGTGAGGTTGTTGTCCAGAACCAGTATGCTTCGTTGGAGCGTATGTAGGTTTTTAGGGATTGCGGGGTCGGCTGGGAGTGTTCTTTCAGCTTGATTTTTTCGTGATTTATCAATTGCATTATGTGTTCTAGGGCTTCTTCGTCTGTGAGTGATAGTCTCTCCTTTGTTAGCTTCAAGAGCTGCTCAACGTTTTCGGGATTTTCCTTTTTAACAAGTTCTAGTATGCGCTGTTCAATCATGGAATCACTAGTTTGCCCTTTAGTCAACAAGCCAACCTCATAAACCGAAAATGCTTTAGAATTGATAAACTTATTTGGAGAAAAGACGCCTTTTACTGGTTAAGGCTTTTATGCCATATGCAGCTATAACCGCTGAGGTTGCTCCTAAAACTCCAAGCGGAACCTGAGGAATCACCAGGGTTATTCCCACGCCATGGGTTGTTCTATGTGCAAACCGCCAGCTAGGATCCCGGCCCGTTAAGTTTAGACCATATTTGTACTTTATCTCTGTTCCGTAGGGGAGTGTTGGTATGGTCCATTTGAAATCAATGGTTCCGCCGGGTCCTATAGTGTAATTCCCGATGAGATAGTCGCTTCCCGAATAATTAGCCCATACATGTATGGTTTGGTCCGCATCATATTCTGTGATTCCAGCTATTCTGAAATAGTAAAGCCCATCATATATTACAAGGTACTTTTCTGAGTGGTCTGTTGTTGGCGCCTCAGTTGTCCTACCCGCGTCTATATAGACGTATAGTGTGCCGCTGCCGAGACCCCCTCCTTTGTCCTCAGGGTTTGATGAAGCATTTCTAGGAGAGGCTGCAGAGCTTAAGCCGCCCTCAAGGATCGGTCTTGCCAACGCAAAAGCTATCGATGTGACTAGTGCCACAATTACAATCGATAGGAATATCCATTTTCTTTTGTTTTTTAAAGCCATCTTCCTTTCTCCCAAGTGGTTAAAGGTGTTGTTTTATATTACTGTGTATGGAAAATTTTTGGTTTTTTCTATATTATTGTTTTATTTGCTGTTGTTAGGGTGCGGTCATTATTCCGTAGATGCGTATGGCGACTGTTATTAGGAATAGTATTCCTGTGATTAGGGCTGCGTTTTTTAGTTTTTTCTTGTTTATGTGGAGGTTTGTTTGTCCGTAGTATGGTGAGATGAGTTCTGCTGTTATTAGTAGGGTTATGGATGTTACTGCCAGCCAGAGGCTTATGTCCCAGAAGCTTAGTGGAATTTGCATTTTTAATCCTCTAGTATGCGGTATTGGATTTTCGTTGTTTTTCCATCCTGAGTTTTTTCTTCCTTTAGTATTGTTATTGGTTTTCCTGTTGCTTTTGCTAGGGCGCATGCTATGGCGCTTGATAATGGACAGCCCATTGCTTCGTGTGTTTTTTGGAGTTTTCTTGTTTCTTCGCAGATTTCGTTGAATATGTGGTTTGTTACTTCTACTATTATCATGTTGTTTTCTGTTATGACTTCCACGTTTTCAGCTATTTCCATGTCTTCGATTAGTAGTTTCGGAAGGTTGTTTTGTATGTAGTTTAGGTCTGTTTTTGTAAAGGATGTTCCAAGTTCCTCTTCGAAAAGCTTTGATAAGGCTATTCCAGGGGGAGTTAAGAACATGCCCTCCGGGTTCTTCGAGTATAGTTTTTCCTCGTCTATTTCCTCTGGTCTTGGTAATGTTTTGTTGTTTTTGGAGGGGATGAACACGAGGCTTGATTCGAAATCTCTTAAGTATTTTGGTGGTAGGTAGATTCCTTTTTCATTTAGCTTTGAGCTTGTAAGTATTTTTTCGATGTTGGCTAATGTTGAAGGAGCAATCGCGTTTAGCAAGTCTAGTTTTACATATCTGGTTGGGGTTATGTAGAGGAGGAGGGCTCCCCAAAAAGTTAGGCCTAAACCGATGAAGGCTAGGATGGATGAAGCGTAAAATGCTGAGGCTGCTAAGGAGATGAGCCCGAGTATAAGAATTGTGGAGGCGACCATTCGGGTGGAAAATCGAATATTGACTTTGAACTCTTTTGGTTTTTTGTTGTTCGTTTTTGTCGGCATATTTTCCTTACAACCTGGTTACTTGCATGAGTGTATATAACTTTAGAATAACAATACACTTACTTTTTTTCTTTTGGTTCATAACGTTCACATGTCTCATATTCGTATAGTGCGTTACAAAACTTCTTAAGCAGGTTGCACCACGCAATGCGTTTGCCACGAAACCTACATCTTGCTTTTGGCATTTGGTTTCACTTTACATAAACTAAAAAGTGGTAGAATTAAAAGTTTAAAACAAAGACTACTTTTGGAAAAATTAGCATCAATTTTCTAGGCAGGTTTCATCCGTATAATCGAGCATACTTCCCAGATGAGTCTAGGCTTGTCTTCCTTATCTATAGAGTTTCTTTCCTTTTCCGTCGGAGTTGCCTTACTCCGAGACCGGCGAAACATGCATGCATGATGGCTAAACGATTCTCTTGCGCCTGAATTTCAGGGCTCCGAAGGCTGCAAAGCACCCAACCACTGCCATTAGTACTCCAAGAGGTAACTCTGGTATAACAAAGAATGTCCCATATGCGATTGTCACTCCTGCTGAGGCGCCTGTGACCCAGATCTGATAGAAACCGTTTCCTTGGCTAGGCACGAAATCGTAATAGCCTTCTTCTGGTTGATCCGATATTAGAAATTCCCGATCACCACCAATTTTCCACACATCAATGTTAACCGTGCCATCAGCTTTCCAGTGTATGCGGACTGTTTCACCTGGATCAAATTTTATTTTGTTAACATTTGAGGTATCCGTTGTCCATACCGACGCATATGTGGCAGTAGCCGCGAAAGCTGCATTTATGCATAGTATTGATGCTAGAAGGCAGATGAATCCAAATAGGATTATTTTTGTTTTTTGCATAGATTCCATCCCTAGCGCGCGCGCTTTATTCTCACATAGTTGGAGTAACAATTTCTTCCTTATAAATTCCCATGGAAAACTTACGCATTTTTCTATACGAATCTTCCCTATATTGGTATTTGGCTTTTCCAAGTGAGTATTGGTTCGTCTTCTTTGCTGGTTATGTCCTTTTTTATTAGTCCTGCTTTTTGGGCTTCGTCGAGTTTTTCAACAAGTAGCTCTATCTGGATGGGTTTTCCTGTGAGTTTTTGGTAGTGTGAAGCTATTGTGTTGGTGGTGGTTTTGTCTTTTTGGCTGGTTTGATGGGTAGCTTGTAGGATGGGCTTTACTTCTTGTTGAGCGAGTTTGTTGTATAGTTTTAGGGTTGATTTTCTTTCTTGTTGGTTTTGGAGTTTTTGGTACGCTAGGATTATGGCTAGTAGTGTTGCTGTTGCTGCTGTGAGGGCTGGGCCGTTTTGGCTGATTGTTAGGGCTATTTGTGTCCATGCTTTTATTGGTTGCCAGTGGTTTGCTATGGCTTCAGCGACTGGAAAGAGTTGATCTTCGGTTGTGGGAATTTCTTCTGGGCTATGCGGGTATGCGATTAGGCTTATTTTTACGTGTTTTTGTTGGGCTGTGTTGTTTGTTTTGAATGTTGATGTTTCGTACCAGTATAGGACTGTTTGTGTTTGGTTTGTTTTTGTGTGTTGGAAGGCGAAGTATCTTGCGATTATTGGCGGGTTTTGTAGGATTTGCATGTCTTTCAGGTCTAGCTGTATAACTTCTGGTTGATATCCGTGGGTTAGTGGCCATGTTATTAGGCAGACTTCCCAGCTGTGAAGCGATGATCTTGTTGTGGCTATTTCCACGGTTACATATACTGTGTCCTTTGTTTTGTCTATGGGGATATAAGCGTATACTAGTGAGGCGTCTTGTTTTGCTGTCTGCTCAAAGTTTCTATCCCTATAGACGAATTTTGTTTCGTATCCTTGGATTTGGGGTAGGATTTGGGTGTTTCCTTGTTCGCCTGTGGGTGTTTGGATTATTATTTGGGCTGGACCCTCTGTTAGGGCGAATACTGGTGCTTGGATTGATAGGAGGAGTATTACGGCGAAGGCGATTGTTGCTATTTTGGCTATGTCTTGTTTTTTAGGGTTTATTTTTGAGTATTTTAGTAGTCTTCCGCAGTGGGGGCAGAAGTCTTCTTTCTGGTTTTCAGTTGGGTTGCATTTTTGGCATGGCGTTAGGGGTTGCGTTTTCGTGAAGAGCTTTGTTTTGAATAGTTTTTCGGTTATTGTTAGGAGTAGCAGTGTGCCTAGGAATATTAGGATCCATCCGCCTAGCAAATGGAATGTTTGTAGGGCTAGTTGTTCGCCGTATTGGTAGCCTATTAGGAGGATGGTTGTTATGCGGATTATGTTGAGTGCGTAGATTAGTGGTAGTCCTATTAGGAATGTTGCGGCTTTTTTCCATGTTTTGTCTCTTGTTATGTAGGCTATGAATGCTGCGAATATTAGGAAGCCTATGAGGCTGTATATGCCTGAGCATGCTATGTCTATGGCGAAGGGTATTGTTGACCCGTCTGGTCTCGTTATTGTGATTGTTGGGTTTCCGTATTCGCTTGAGAGGGTTGATGGTATGCCTAATGCCTTTACTATTGTGTGGCTGGCTTCTGAGCTTATGACGGATAGGGTTGAGCCTAAAGCGTATAGGATTTCTGCTGGGGGCGGTGTTAGGAAAAAGAGGAAGGCTATTGGGAAGGCTGCTTGCCGTAAGGTTTGGGGGTTGAATAGTATTAAGGTTAATCCTGCCACGAATATGGGTAGGGTTGCCATGTGATGTTCTAGGGGCGTGAACGTGTAGGAGCCGTACCAATAGAAGGTTATGGCTGCTGTGCAGAGAAGTATGCCACTAATTGTGGGTAAATATTTGGTTTCCTTTGGCTGGTTTTGGCTTTCGATTGGAATAACTGCTCTTAGCATTTTTCTTTTTCTGTAGATTAGGTATGCGAATATGAGGGGTATGGCTAGCATGTAGTTTGTTATTTCGCTTTGCAGAGCGTCGTTCATTATTATGGTTAAGTCTTGGTAGTATATTGTCAGTGTTGCGATGGTTAAGGTTGCCACTTTTAGAGTTAGGGCTAGGTTACTTCTGTCTAACAGATGCTTAATGGGAAAGGGCATGTTCTTGGTTTCAGTCATGGAAATCGTCTTGGGGCTAGTTGTAGGTTTGTTGAACTGGTGTACCGAAAGCTATATTAAATATTAATACAGCATACAGTTTAGTGATTCGTAAATAATAAGATTAGGGATGAGTAACAATGCACAGTTTGAGGGTTGGCTTGGTCGTCCTAACAGCCTTCTTGGCTAGTATGGTGGTTGTGTACGGGTTGATGTCTGCTAGTGTACATCTGCAAAGTGTTGGAACTGTTAAGGCTTTGGGAGTGGGCGTTTACTGGGATAGCGGATGCAGTCAAACCGTTTCAAGCATTGATTGGGGTTTGGCTGAGCCTGGGGCTGTTAAGAACGTGACGGTTTACATCAGAAATGAGGGTAACGCTCCCATAACACTTTCCTTGCAGACTGCAAATTGGAACCCGCCTAACGCGGCGGATTACATTTCTTTAAGCTGGAATTATAGCGGCCAGACAATTGGAGCGAATCAAGTTGTGGTGGTTACTCTTTCACTTTCAATTTCATCTAATATTGAGGGAATAACAACGTTCAGCTTTGATATTGTGGTTGTTGGTAGTGGTTAGGGGGTGTTGGTTTTGGTGAGGTTGAAGGCTTTGGTGGTTGTTGGGGATGGGTTGGAGGATTATGGGGATTTGTTGGCGGTTGGGAGGGCTGAGGCGAAGCGTATGCTTAGGACCCATGAGAACGTGAAGGGCATACTGTATTCAGTATTGTATTGTTTTTACAGTAGTCTTAAGAAAGTGATCAATTCTTGATTTTGTTGGGAAACTTCGCGCACCTATCCGTGTAACTACTTGTGCTGCAAACCAGTTGGCTAGTTGACCCGTAGCCTCGAGTGGTAATCCACGGGCTAGGCCATAGATCAATGCTGCTGTGAAGGCGTCTCCTGCTCCCGTTGGATCCAAGCATCTCACCTTGAAGCTTGGGATTCTGGTAGTACTCCTTTCGTCGATTATGATGCAGCCTTTTTCACCGCACTTTAGCGCTATCAGCGGGACCTGACCTTTCAGTCTATTGACGGCATCTTCCGTGTTTTTGGCGTTTGTTATTGCCAGAGCCTCTTCCAAGTTCGGAGTGAAGACGTCGCATAGCTCCAGTATCTTGGCGAAGAGTCGTGGTCTCGAGCGGATGATATTGTGAGCCCCTGGGTCAAACACTATTTTTCGATTGTATTTTCTGGATGTTTCAATGCCGTACAGGACTGCGCTTTGCTGAGGCTTATTGACAAGTGAGTATCCTGAAAAGTAGAGGTATTCAGACCTCTTTATTAGAGAGGATGCATTGTCAATATCGGATTTTGAAAGTTTGTCGTTTGCTCCTCTGAAAACAAGAAAAGACCGTTCTTTCCGATTATGTATGATGGCTAAGACCAAGCCCGTGGGAGAATGTTTGTCTAAGAACACTTCCGGAGTGACCTTGTTTGTTTCAAGGTTTTCGATGTACAGTTTTCCAAAGAAATCCTTTCCAGCTTTTCCTACAAACGCCACTTTTCCGCCAAGCAGTGAAAGTCCAACAGCGACATTGCCTGATCCGCCCAGTTCCATCTTGGCAAAATCGGAATAAGAGGTTCCACCGAACGGAAATTTCTCATGGTTCCCGCTGACATGGAAGATCAAGTCTATGAAAACATCGCCGATAACTGTGCAGTCGAACATGTCCATCAACCTAGACGACTAAAAGCCATCATAACGAGATCGACAGCTCGCGCGCGAGCAGGATTAAAGGTAGTCTTGGAAACCCCGCAGCCCTCGCCGGGATATTTGCCTAGCTGGGCTGGGGACATTAGCCGCAATACAATGGGCGTAATAGATGCAATTGTTCCATTTGTCAGTGAGCTCGTAGGCAGATACAAAGGAACGGTACAATATTACCAATTGAGCAATGAAATTGACTATTTGTGGAATCGTTCTGATTGGTCAACCGATGATGTCCTCATACACTACTTTGACACGATGATAAACTCCATAAAAAGCAAAGACCCAACTGCAAAAACCATAATAACCTGCGTAGCTGACCGTGAATCAAGAATCACGATCGATCGCGCATGTGTTCCCAAATTCCCTTTTTCAAGCATGAGAGTTGGAATGCGTATAAAACGGCATGGCCTTAAACTCCAATTTATAAGTTCTGATTACTCCTTGATCGTCGCACGCGATCCCAAGCCCAATGCCCGGCACCTCTAGAATAAGCTGCAAAGCTTTCGTGGGAACATTAAAAGGTGGTTTATCCAAGTACACCCCTGAATTGTTTAACACTCGGATCTTGCTTCCATGGATCATGTTTTTATTAGGGACTATCTTTGGATTATCCGTTGGGTAGTGTTCTGTTATGAAGACTACTTTGTATTTTTTTAGTTTAGGCAGAATTCTAACAATTTGCTCATTAGACAAGTGTTGTAACACTTGCCTGAGAAAAGCCATATCCCCATTTGGGAGATCATCTTCTACAACGTCAAGACAAAGGAATTTTACATGATTTGGATATTCTGCTGATTTAAGTTTTTCAATCAAAGCAGGAACAATATCTATGCAAATATATTCACTGCTATAATTAATAAAATTCTCACCCACTTTAAGATTACCACACCCAAGATCAACAAGTCTTGGCTTATTTTGTCTATAAGTCTTTAAAAATTCCATTATCTTGTTTACATAAGGTTGAGTAACTGCTTTTTCCTCCGATCCAGACCCCGAACCTCCGATCCATTTCCTTTCATTATAGATTTGCGTAAAAACTTCCCTCACGGTCTTTCCAGCATTTCGCTTGTCATCCAGCAGATGATTTATGCGTAATGAAGTACGTAATGAAACCTTGAGAACAACTTTAGGAATCAAGGATTTTACTACCTGTTTCATCAGCGCTTTCATTGCAATTCCGTATATACTCAATTCCAATAGCGTTGTTCCCATTTGTTCACGCTCTCCACCAGTCTAGGACGCTGGCTATTGCTGTTCCCACGACGGGGGAGAGGGCGGAAACGCCGCTGAGTTCTGCCATGGTCTTCAGCCTTATGTCAATTTGTTCTAAAGCCAAATTGCCAAAACGGTTAAGGCTACTTCGCTAGGCCGTGCTTTCGTATGGCGGATATGTAAGTTTTCTCAATTTTATCTGCAACATGTTTCCATGTATACTTTTCAAGAACTAGCTTGTATCCTTCATTTCCTAGTTTCCGAAGTTCATGCTCGTCATCAAGCATTTCAGAAATCATTGATCCCCAGCTGTCACGTGTGAAGGAATTGAGAACCTGTCCTCCTCCCTGGGATATCAGGTCTTTCATCCCTCCTCTGTTGATAGCCAAGACTGGTTTTTTGTGAGCCCAAGATTCAAGCAGCACTATGCCCTGTGCTTCGACTTGCCTCGACGGCATGACTACCAAATCCGAAATTTCATAAAAATAAGGCAAGTCTTCGTTAGGCACGTTGAAGAAGAAGCGAACATCGTCGCTGCAATTCAATTCTCTTACAAGGGACTGCAATTGAGACGCATACTCTGTGTAAGCCCCGACGGCATAAAGCTTCAGATCTTTGTGTCTCTTCAAAACTTGGGGAAGAGACCGAATTACAGTTTGCAGGCCCTTGTTCTCGTCCATACGTCCTACGAAAAGCACTTTTTTGGTCTCAGAATCATGAGCCTTGGCGAAATCTATTAGCTTGCTAGACTCAATCCTATGCAGATTTAAATCAACACCATTTGGAATCTCAAAAACTCCAGAAATTCCTGAATCCTCATAGTATTTCTTTTCTGATGGTGTGAGTGCAATGACAGCATCTGCCTTTTTCAGCAGCATAGGCACAACTTCTCTTAGGTATGCTCTATACAACGGGTGATGATACTCTGCAGAGAGTCGGTCTGGATGCATATGCGGCGTTATTACAATTGGGAGCCGTTTGAGCTGCCCACGGATCTGTAGTGGCAGCATGAATACGTTAAGGTTGATGGAATGGATGTGTAAGAGGTCGCACGCGGGCAAATGTTTGAAGAACGCTGCGGGACAGATCGGCATCCAGTTTCTTAACATAAATGCCCTGAACCTCATGACTTTGATGTCACCATAGTTCTCTGCAGCGGTCAAGTTACTCGGGCGGAGTTTGAACAGATTTGTCGTAATGACCGACACCTTATGATTTCTCTTCGAGAGCTCTTTCGAGATAGAGAGAATGTGTTTTTCAATTCCTCCGTAGCTCGGAAGAAACTGATAAAACGCCATGTTGATCCTCAATAGCCCCACCGATTGTGTTTATAAGACCGAGTGTACGGCACGTTTATTAAATCGTGCTATATAATATACCTCTTATAGGCTTGAGTTGGGTTATGAAGAGGCTCACAGTCGCTCGAAAAGATCCACTCAAATTCCTAGCTACTAGCGTGCTTTTGCTGATTTCCTGCTCATGTGTTCTGCCTATTACCGCTTCTCAGGGCTTGTCTTGCCATGTGCAACTAAGTACTGCAGGAACTATCTTGCCGTGTGATACAACTACGAAAAAGACGATGGAATGGTGTACCACTTTTGTTCATTTTGACGACCCCACTTTGGGAACACCCTCGGATGCAGAACTTGCCAAAACATTGGGCTTGACCGTTGTGCGAGTACACACTTATTATCAGTGGAAACTGTCTGAACCTTCACGCGGAACCTATGACTTTCATCACCAAGACAGAATTGTGGCAAACTTGGCACAAGCAGGATTGAAAATCATTCTCGAAACTCCGCAACCCACGCCAGAATACATACCGGACTGGGCTGGAAATATCACTTCAGACCCATTTGGCGTAATAGACCTGATGGTTCCATTCGTTACTAACCTTGTGACCAGATACAAAGGAATTGTTGGTTTTTACCAGATAGGGAACGAACTTGATTGGCCATGGGAACAAGGGGGATGGTTCACAGATAATGTTTTGACATATTACTTAAATACAATGATTAACGTCATCAATGGAATCGACCCCAGTGCAAGAACCATTATAAACTGTGTCGGAATGCCAAGACCCGCGATTGCAGAATATTTCAACCTGATAAATCAAAGAGGAGTGAAATATGACATCATCGGAGTTCAACCCGCCGTTTTCAATCAGAAGTACATATCCATAATAGGTTGGGACTATACACCCAACACAATCTTGCCTCAGCTGTTTGACATGGTAAGGTCTTTCGGCAAACCAATTTGGATTTCAGAGGAATACATGTATCCGGTATCCGAATACACAGGAAGTGGGCACCCAATAGAAGAAGAAATTGAGTTGCTCCAGAGTTCAGTGATGATTAGCAAAGAAGACCCTGATGTAACTGGATTTTCTTGGTATCCATATGAGCAGATGATGTACTATCCTTGGTACTGGTATGGACTGGTTGAGGCACGGGGAAGCCCAACTGACAAGAACGTAACATCACTGTACTGGGTGTACAAGTCCATTATATCTGATTCTTGAAATGCCAGTATAAAACCGTTCTTCCTACAATTTCATGGCTTGCTATTGTAGTAACTGCTGCCGCGCGCGTACCCAATTTCGCATATCATCAGTTTGGTAGTCTGCATTTGCATCTCCCTTTGAGGTTCCAAAACCACGAGTTCTTTTGGTACTATAAGCTTGTCGCAAAATCAAGGGGGCACCCTCGCAAGTAACTCGTAGTAGCCATTATCGTATGGTATGCTTGCCTCACTGTACATCTGATTTATTGAAACGTTCTTCGTTGCGGTTGGTACTCGCTCATACGCTTCTCCCATTCGCAACCAAACACCAAAATCAATATAATACCTATGCATGATCAAGAATCCGTTTTCGTCAAAAGCTGGGTAATTTTCAAGGGTCTTATTGTGATTAGCCAAAATAGCAGGAATTGTCCCTATGCGATCCATCGATATATATTCTGTAGAAGAAACATATTTCGAAATCCATTCTGAAAAGCTTATGTCCCAACTATGCACCGGTGTCTGCAATCCAACCTCCACAGAAGGAACTTCACTTTCGGGATGATATAGCAGAAAAGTCTTTGTCCACTCGGAGGGCAAAAGCAAGTTCATTGTTGGAGATAGCAATAGAAAGATACAAAGAACGTACTTTAAGTGCACGCGCCGCCCAGAGGTTTTCACCCCTAAGAAAAAAACCGACATACAAGGAGCGAAAAAGATGTACCCAAAATCTACCCATCTTTCTGGTGCTAGAGCCTTAGTTAGGGTTGGTATAAATAATGAAGCACCGAGAATGGTCACCACTCCCAAACTTGCATACGCGCAAAAAGCCTTTCGGTGGTCACCAACAAACCTAAGAAGAACATAAAGCGTTCCTATGACAATCAAGATAAACTGTAGATCGAACCAAACTGTAACTATAGGGCCTCCCGTAGCTCCAGCTACACTTCGAATTGATGCATTAAGTTCTTCGTGTTGCAAACCTATGACATTCATTATCATTCTTTGGCCAAGGTTGACGTGAACAAGAAATAATGGGTATGCTATGAAAAACAACCACGCCAACGCTGCGACAATCAAATAGAGAAGAAGAAGTGCGGTTGGAATCACGCTAGGTGCTCGGAATCTCGTGAAAATAGGTGTAATACGCTTGCGTGCAATCCCAGAAATCTTTAGCGCACGCGCTATCTTTCTAATGCCCCAAGGTGCTATCAAAGACATTGAAAAAACTATTATCGTTAGGTCAGCAACTGTATAGTGGGAGAAAACAACTCCAAATATGGAGAATAAAGCAAGAAAACAATATCTTGCGGATCTTCTCTGAAAAATCGACCATAAAGCCATCAGCAAAAGAACTATAGCTACAAGCTCCTTCTTTATGTCAGCTGCATAAAATATATACCAATAGTTGATTCCATATAACAAGGCGCTTAAAGATGCTATCCTATGATCATGAAAGATGGCTCTTGTAGCAATGAAGAGAAAAATGGGTACTAATGCGCCTATTAGGGGAAATATGAAACCGAAGACGGCCTCAATGGGCAAACCGCTGACTTCGGCGATGACTGTAGGAAGCACAGTAACACTTAGGGCAGAAGCATATTCATTGACCCCAATAAGCTCAAGAGGCCATTTTTTAGCGACGAAAGTTTCTTGTGCAATTGCATATTCCTTTAGTGTGTCTCCAGAGGCTGGTCCAACAGCGAAATTGTATCGAGACGATGGCATCATAAGGAAAGAAAGTGACAGTAGGAATAACGCTGCTAACAAGAAAGGTGTTAGTCTTCGAAATCTTTCGCAAGCGAAATACAATATTGTTACCGATACTGAAGATATCGCTACACCAATCCACATAGACCACATTGGCATGATTTCTGCATCGAATATTCGGATAAGATTAAGATAGAGGTGGCACAGAAATATCCCTATAAGCATAAGGAGTATTAACACGATCACGTAACTTCTTATCTTCATTCTTATCTTCTCGTCACGTTTACGAGGTGATTTGCAAGATGAACTACTCTGTTATCTATTCCAGCATAGGGCGTCAATCTTGAAAAGAAAGTAATTTTGATTCATCTCTACTCCTATTCACTGCTTTTTGTCGCTCTGATTATTCACTAGCGACGCTCCCTCACATGTGCAAGGTTTTGGCATTCCAATGATGTCAAGCATGGTTGGTAAAAGATCAATGATTCCAGGAGTTCTTCCTAGAGTCAATGTCGCGGGTCCATCATATACGACGATTCCCTGTGTTGTGGGGTTCTCCGGATCATACCCATGCGTTCCCTTAAAATATCGTGGCAGACTGCAATGAAAATAGTTTGGATAAACATAGACGCCTGGGTTTGCCAAAAAGATTGTTTGCCCATACCTTCGCTTGTCAGCGAAATCTATCCGAAGCGTTCTCAAATCGTCTTCTGAGAGTACTCTTCCGAGTTTCAGTGTCTTGAGAAAATCCACCACTTTCGTTTCTGCAGCGGCACTTGAAAACCAAAATCTTGCGACAGTGCTGTCGTAAAAAGCCAGGTAATCCCTTCCTAATTCTAGATCCAATGACTTCACTAATTTCTCAAGATCCAACAACTCGGTTATCGTCGTCATTCCATGATCCGAGAAAACGAGGACATGCAAATCGGGATACTCCTTTTGGCTCTTAGTTACAAGTTGCTCAATAAAAGAATCGACCGACCCGAGTACCCGCCTAAGAGAATGTAGGTCCGGACCAAGTTTGTGACCCAACTTATCTAGAATGTCTGTAAAAAGAATCTTAACCGGAGCATCATTTGAACTGAATTTTTGAATTTGAGTAGCGTCAAGCTTGCCTAGCCAATAGTATTGCCAACGCACTTTTTTGCGATCCAGAATGTTGAAAAGCGTTGGCGTTGCCTCGATAACTTCTCCAGGCTGATAGTAAGCCACTTTCTTGAATTCAGAAGCTAGCATAGGCGGAAGTCCTGGCAAAAAGTCCTTTTCAAACCCATACGAACCCATAAAATGTTGGATGCCACTTTTTAAAAGATTAATCGGGTATGCCCTCGGAAAAGACTCCAATAGAGCAAAGAATTTACTCGGATTAGTGTTCTGCTCTCGCACATATTCTACCCATTTGCCATGGACATCTTGAGGGACGCCACTCCATATAGACATGTGAATTCCCATGCTATACCCAAGGAGAGTCTTCAATTTCTGAGCATATCCGCGTTTTCCAAGCTCCCAGAGGAAAGGTGTGAAATTGGGATTCAAATAATCATATCGAAAAGCATCCAAAAAAATGATCAAAAGACGCGTTTGTGAACACCTCAGTTCCCAATTATGGGGTCGCTACGATATCTAAACTGTGGGGTTATCAGTTTATCTGGATGCAAGAATGAGCAGACTCTTCTAGTTATGTCCCAATTTTCCCATCCATCTTCTGTCGTTGTCAAGGGCGAAAAAATCTCTCTGACCTTTTGTTCAGCTATAATTAGAAAAGGATCTAAACGACGGTGTTTTGCAGCCAGCATGATGCATGCACTTGACACGTAGATGTTAACGATAGGCTCTACGAAGAAAGATTTCAGAGGCGGGGGTCTCGACAATTCACTGATGTATTTCACGGAGTAATAGAAGCTATTTATCCAATTGTGTGGAAACTTTTTAAGAAGAAGAATTAGGCGAACTTCATCTTCTTCATCGCTAGCAAAATAGTGCCGAAGTACATACCTCATGATACAGGTCATGTCTTTGTATGTTGTCATTGAGAATTCAAGCGGATCGTAAGTCTTTGGCGTATCAATCTTCAGTTTGAACTTGGTGGCATAGTCTATTTTGCGGCTCAGGTCAGGAACGTCATTGTGTAAGTCCTCGTAGTGAGTTTCATACAACTTGCTGAAATGTTTTCTACGGGCTTCGTATCCGATTTGGTACTCATCCTTCAGGATAAGCAATGCCGCACATGCCGCCAAATAAGCTTTGCAGCACCCGCTCACCAATTCGTCGGTCTTCTCGTTCGAAAGCTTGTTTCCGAAGATCACGTCTTTGTCAACAGCCTTGTTGAGATTTACCACTGAATTATTGAAGAAGTACTTCAGGCCTTCGTATTTCGGTATTCTAAAATCACCAAACGATTCTATCGCATTTTTGTCTCCGTACACAACCAGACCAGTTTTCCTCAAATCATAATTTGTTGCTGAGGGCATTCTGTAAAAAATAAATCGGGGCGTCTGACTTATTTCAAACTTGCATGGAAGTTGAAGTGACCTTAGAGCTGCTTCTGCCCTTCGCTCCAGTAGCGGATCATAGACATTCGTAATAACCAGAATATCAAGATCGCTTTGCGGCAGTCTACCTTCGCCTGACGGGATCGATCCCGTCAATATAATCGCATAGATGTTCGATCGCTGTCCCGCAGTTACATATCTGATGAGCTGTCTCAATCCGACCTTGATCTGATTCTCTTCCTCACGGCCAATCAAAGGAAGACTGATGCTTTCTAAGGACATGTAATCGCGCCTATAACGATTTTGAGGTTTAAATTATTCATCTTCTGATTTGCACCACGAAACCTTTCAGCCTTTCAAGCTCGACTCTCCTAACGGATTTGGTGCTCAGCTCCAATACCGTTCCTAACATGGAGAAAACATGATAAAGAAAAGCGCCTAAACCAAACAAAACAACATACGAATCATTTCTTGAGTACTTTCGAAAAAATGCCCCTTCAGAACAGCCTGCGTCATATGCGGCCTTAAGAACAGCCTCGAAATTCGGCCGATGATCATGGTAGATTACAGCATTAGGTTCATAGACAACCTTGTACCCAGCTCTCAAAATCCTATAAAACATGTCCACTTCCTCGCCACCCAAAGACGGAGTCCCCGCACCAAGAGTTTCATCAAACGAACCCACCACATCTGTCACGGATTTTCTGATAGAAAAATAGCCAAACCCAATGGACCAAGGAACCGGGGCATTGTCTCCGAGCCACCTACTTGTTATCAGACGGACATTTTTTAGTAGTGAAGAGAAGTTAATGTTGTCTTTAGTAAAGACCCTTTTCCTCGTTCCTCTATCCTTGCTCATCGACCCTTCGAACAGATTGCTAATGTAGTCATCGCGATAGCTAATCATTCGTCCTGTGCAACAAGCAACAGAATTATCTCTGTGATTCTTCACCAGGTTTTTGATCCATCCCTCTCTTACTATGAAGTCATCATCGCAAAAGACAGCTATGTCGCTTTTTGCGTTTTCGATTCCGATGTTTCTCGCGAACGAAATTCCGCTTCTAGATTCGTAGTAATATCTGCCGCCTCTGTCTTCAACGATCTTTCTCACTTTGCCAATATTAAATGGAGTTTTGCTACTGTCGACAACAATGATTTCCATGTATAAAGAGTCAGAGGCAAGAATGCTGTCCATACATTTCTCTAGATTATCAGGGCGATCCTTTGTACAAATAACCACAGAAATTTTCTGACTGTTTGTTGTCATATAACCACCTTGAAGTTTAGTCGGCAAATATTATGCACTTGAGATTATTCTTCGAAAAACTTGTCTAGACACGGAGCGTTTGCCCTCGAGAATGCAGTCAATTCATGTTTTTTCCGGAACGGCATTTTTCGCAAACAATGTTTATGCTACAACCAAAAGATCTCAATACAGGAATTCTTTCTATTGCTTTAAATAATCTTCTCATTGCTTTTTTCATTTCCTCAAAGCCTTGAAGGGCATCCAACGGAGGCATATTGTACTCTAAATATATCATTTCAAAATTCTTGCTTTGAAGAAGATAAATAAGGTCTTTCGATGTGTATATTCGGGCATCAATAATCAAGTACCTCAACTGTTTCGGTATGTATGGCAAGAATGGAAAAAGTTGATATCTTCCATGGGTTTCTAGAGGGTAAAATCTGTTTGGGGCACTAATGAATAGGCGACCATCATATTTCAATACTCTATGCACTTCTTGAAGAATTGGACCCTCACATCGGACATGTTCTAACACGTCCATTAGGAACGTAACGTCAACAGACGAATTCCTAATTGGTAAAGACTCCCCAGCGCCAAGGACGAAGTGCAAATTAGGATGATTTGCGGAAGTCTTGATTTCCGTAATGACGCCACGATCTATCTCTAAAGCGACAACAGAACGGGCTTCCGCACGCGCTACATCCAGGGAGTAGCCGCCGTAGCCACATCCTACATCAAGAACAATCTTTCCCTTCAAGGCCGTTACTTTTCCTAATATAAGGGGCTTCCTTTGAATACGATGTTCTCCACCTAAGATTCTTTGATGTCTTTCGATTATCGTCCTCGTCATCTAAAGAACCACAGATCCCCATATAGGTAATCTTGCCTCCCGGCCATCGCAAGGTGTCCTAAGGAAAGCTTTAGAGAGACGTAACACTCGTTGATAGGTCATTTGAGCACATGTTTTCAACGATTTCTTCTAGTTTGAGGAAAGTGAAAGCGTCACTAACTTGTGAAATCACGTCCTCGAAGAAAACTTCAGATACAATGTTAGGATCAAAGTAGACATTTATCAGTTGTTCCCTGTCAAGCAAGAGTCTCCACAAGGTAAGAAACATAGTATAGCTGGATTTCAACATAGGCAACTGGAAGTGATGCCAATAGTCAAAACAAACCTGAGGGTGTTCGGGACAAGAAGTCAAGGCTACCTCAACTGTACCGTCTATTCTTTTGATTCCACGTCCGACATAGGAGCTGTCGTACAGTTCCTCTTCCTTCAAGACACAAAAAAGATCTACATCATATTTTCTCATTAAGTGAGGCGCTCGAAATCCCCTTGGTCTGTAACCACATTCACTGACGAGCAGATTTTGAAAAGATCCTATCTCCTTTCCCATCTGCTTGCTGTCGATCGAACCGAAGTTATCGGGATGTGAAAAAGTGTGATTCATTATTTCATGTCCCTTGTCCAAGATCTCCTTGATCACGACTGGATACTTAGTGACAAGACCACCGACTACTGCGAAAGTACTGCGGATTTGTTCCTTTTTGAGTAAGTCAAGTAACAAGGGAACTCTTTCGATGTCAGCATCTAGGTCACAGTCAAAAGAAATACAAACAATTCTTTCCTCAGTCGACGCCCCCTCTACAATGTACCTGTTATGTAATGCCACAGGCAATATTGCTTTCAGAACATACTTATGAAGAAAATCATTTGTAATGCAGAAGCCCATAATCTCACTGCCTTAAGCCTGCTTTGTCTGCTCTCGGCTGGACTCTTTCCACCAATCAATAGTCCTTTTTAACCCGTTCTCTAAAGTTATCTTTGGATTAAAACCTAGTTCTTTTCTTGCCTTTGTGATATCCACTACACATCGCTTAAAATCTGCGGCTCTTTCAGGACCTTTCTCCGGCACCAAGTCTTCCCTACCAGTTATTCTTAAGATAGTATTGGCAAGGGTGTTTATGGAAGTCTCTTCGCCAAAACCAATGTTGAAGACTTCACCTTGATTTCTTTCTGATTCAGCTGCTAAAATGTTTGCTTGAACTATGTCAGATACGTATATGAAGTCGCGAGTTTTTTCACCGTCTCCAAAAATTATTGGGTGCATTCCCTTTAATACGCGTTCTATAAAGATCGTAATAACACCACTTTCATTTTTTGTTGAACGCTGACGCGGGCCGTATATGTTAGTATATCTTAATCGCACAGTTTTCAATCCATATGTATTATTATATACAATTAAGTATGCTTCTCCACTCAATTTCGAAGCCGCATACGGAGAAAGCAGATCAATTGGATGATTTTCGTCAATTGGCAGATACTTAGGATTTGCGTAGACGTTGGTTGATGCAAATATGAACTTCTTCACATCTTTCTTGCGAGCCGCTTCTAGCATATTCAGTGTGCCGCGAGCGTTAATTTCAAAATCATAAGAAGGATTTTCAACAGCTAATACCGGATTAATCTGAGCTGCCTCGTGAAAAACAACTTCAGCCCCTTCAACAGCCTTCATACAAACTTCTGTATCTCGAACGTCGCCTTGAATGAAGTTCACCTTGTTGCCGCGGTTAAGCAAATGCGATATATTCTCGATAAAACCATTGCTAAGATTATCTAGAATCGTTACTTCGCATCCTTTTTTCAGCAAGGCCTCCGTTAGATGAGAACCTACAAATCCTGCGCCGCCTGTCACTAGGACCTTGCATTCCCCTAACTTCATTTCTTCACCCACCGAGAATATCAAAGGAAAAATAGCTAACCTGACACAGAAATAACTCCAAAAACGTCAAATACCATCTTCGATGACTTTATTGAATTCTTCTGCTAGATGATTCCAGTCGTATTTTTCACACACAATCTTTCTATTGTTTTCCTTTCTACATATGGGTTCATTACGTTTCTTAGCAAGTTCCATCACGGCAGAAGCCCAGTATTCTGGATGAGGTGGAACAAGTATGCCGTTGAAGTCTTGGCAAACAACTTCTTTTATTCCGCTCACCGCGCTTGCAATTACTGGTTTTTCCATAGCTAGAGCTTCAAAAAGTTTCAGCGGGCTAATTGAGTGGCTAGCAACATTATCAGGAAATGGCACAAGAACTATATCCGCCGCAGTTAAATATTCAGGAACACTTTCCTTAGAAATAGGTCCAGTCAAAATTACATTATTACATTTAGAGAATTTCTTCACGATCTGCGTATCTCCTTCACCGACCACCATAAATTTGACACTCCCTTCGCTCTTTAACAACTTAGCTGTCTCAAGAATTATTTCAGCTCCAGCGCATTCGTCAATTCTGCCTGCATAAACACAAAGCCTTTCTTCATTCGATATACCATACTTAAACCTTATATCTGCCCCACTGCTCTTAGTGGGATCAAACAAGTCCGTGTCTACGCCGTCAGGGATCACTATTATATCCTTTCTAGTGTTTCTAGCAAAAGCATAATTTTTTATAAACCCTGTAATAGCCGTAACTTTCCAACCATGCTTGACTATCATATCCTCTATTAAGACCAATATACGTCCTAAAGTCGGTAAGAGAAATCCATTTACCCTCTTTCTTACGAGCTCGACAGTATACAATGCCTGTAGGTCATTGTATTCTACTAGAAGCTTCTTATTCAAAATTTTGCTACAAATAAATCCAAGGAAACCCGTGTACACAGAAGTATTGTTGATGATGATAATCTCAGGTTTCAATTGAGCCGTCTTTTTCATCATCTGGAGACAAAGATAAATCACAGTCACTACAAATGCAAATAGAAAGCTTTTTGCCCAAAGCTTCCAGATCAGTTTTGGCAAACACAGCCTGTGACCCCTCATCCCCTCACATAAAACTTCATTCTCTTCTCTATTATACGGATCCATTTTTCTGATGAAGAGAGTATATGACGGAGGCAATGTTATGAAATGGATATCGTATTTTTTAGAAAGTCTTTTCATGAGCTCGAAAATCCTTCTGTCGCCACCCAATCTAGGAGGAAAATACTCAGCTATCACAACTATTCTCTTTTTCATAAAAGCTTCACCTTAAGAATTACGATCGCTCGCAGACGCCATGAAAATGTAACTCATCGTTGTCGATGTTTTTTAAACAAAAAAGTCTCGTTACTACTCTTTGAGAATTCTTTTCATTTCTTTTAGCGGCGCTCTTACGAGAATTCTGCTGTTTGTTGACATAGGATCATTATGCCTTGATGTTAATTGCGGGTAACCGGCTTGGTTGTAAGTTCCTAAAATTTCAAAGTTATTGTCTATACTCCTGAGTTGTTTAGAATTAATGAGCCCGTACACTATGTATGGGTCATTTCTTGTGTCACTTGCTTCTACCTTAATCCCTGCCTCTACAGCATCCTTTATTGTAACGGCTATCCTTTCACCTGCGTTTCCATCCCCGAACGGGTTTGGCTTTATCTTCAGATTGTTCCTCAGTTCTTCAAAGTTTCGGATCTGATCTTCAGTTAGCTTGCTTATTGATTCTGGTTCTGCCCCAGCGAGTACATTCATTCCGCATTGAACGGTCTCTGGCCTCTCCGTGTTATACCTCAAGGTCACAGTCGGGATGCCTAACGTCAGTGCTTCTTCTTGGACCCCACCGCTATCAGTAAGCACTGCCAAGCTATGCAAGAGCAGCCCCAGAAATTCGAAGTATCCTTGAGGCGGGATTAATTTTAAGTTCTCGTTGCCTCTAAGAGTCTTATATAGACCCATTCTTCGTAGTTTGTTTTCTGTGCGTGGATGCGTCGGGAAGACTATTTTGTACTTTTCACCAAGCCGCAATAAAGCCTTAATTATGTTTAACAGACGGAACAGATTATTCGTGTTTTCTTGCCTGTGCAATGTTAAGAGTATGTACCTGCCTGAAGCTATGTTTAGTTCCTCTAATAGTTCTGTCCCTTTTTGACGGGCCGTCTCCCTGTACTTAATTACCACGTCGACTATAGTATTCCCCGTTAGGTGTATTTTCCTTAAAGGTATTCCCTCATGAGTTAGATTCATAACCGCAAGCTCTGTGGGGGCAAAAAGCAACTCCGACAATGAGTCAGCAACTATCCTATTAATTTCCTCAGGCATTGTTCTATCGTAGCTTCTGAGACCAGCCTCTACATGAGCGAAAGGCACATCAGTTTTTATTGCCGTTAATGCAGCGGCAGCCACCGTATTGGTGTCTCCCTCGGCAACAACTAGTGAGGGCTTATACTGGGCAAAGGCTCTCTCTAGATAAATCATAGCTTTCGCGGTTTGCTTAGCGTGACTGCCACTTCTAACATTGAGGTTCACATCAGGCTCGGGCAAACCAAGTTGTTCAAAAAACACCTTACTAAGCTGATAGTCATAATGCTGCCCGCTCCACGTAAATATAGTATCTACTTTAAGTTTCTGCAACCACTTGATAACAGGTGATAGCTTTATTGCCTCAGGCCTGGTCCCTGCGACCACCATCACTGAATTCATAGATTTTTTCCTCGGCGAGCTTTATGGCACAAACAAAACTACGATACGATCAACTTTTGTTAGAAGAAACAACTTCTCCACTTATCGGTAAGATACAAGCTCATGAAAAGTTTTCCATATTTCATGAGTAAAATGAAGCATTCTTGGGCTTCCTTAGGAAACTTCTTTGATCAAAAGGTATTCTAATAGGTCCAAAATTCGCATTCTTTATCGATAGAAAACGTTGAAATGATAACGGAAACCCCTTTCAAAATCGCATCACTAGGAAAATTCTTCCCAAATGCATGCTAGAAGTAGTGTAAAAGTTCACGGTAGCTCGCTCTAATGGCTTCTTCACTATTAAGCGTTGGCTTCCAACCTAAACTCAGCAACTTGTTAACGGAAAGTTGCATACTCTTTACGTCGCCTTTCCAGCCTCGTCCACCATCAACTCCGCCTGTAAACTTCAACTTTAAATTGCGTAATCCCATCTCTTCAGCAACAATTTCTGCAATACTCTTAACATCGATTCTATCAATGGATCCAATATTATAGATTTCTAATGTTTTTCTGGTGACAACAAAATGTTTAAAGGCGAGAAAAACAGCCTCTATGAGATCTTCAACATGCAGATAAGACTTGCTTTGTGTCCCATCACCCAGAACCTCAAGCATTTTGCGATTCTTCTTAAGCTTGCGAATAAAATCCACAACGACCCCGTGACGGGACCTACCGCCAACAATATTGGCTAGGCGAAATATCAGGCCTCTTATACCAAAGGTGTGGGAATAGGCGCTAATTAAGGATTCACAGCCCAGTTTAGAAGCACCATAAACAGAAATTGGCAGAAGTGGACCATAATCTTCCTCTGTCGGAAACTCAGCAGGCTCACCATAAATTGTAGAAGAGGAAAAGAACACAATTAATTTCGCAGTACTACTTTTCCTCATAGCTTCCAAAACGTTGAATGTAGTCAATAAATTTTCATGAAAATGAACTGAAGGATCGATTTCAGCAACGCGAACCTCCGGATTTGCAGCCAAATGAAATACAACCTCAACATCTTTAACCGCTCTTTCAGCGACAGCCAAATCTTTCAGATCACCCTGAACAAAACCAAAGTTATGATCATTTAACCATCGCTTAATATTCACCAGGTCGCCACTACTTAAATTATCCACAACCCTAACGTAGTATCCTGCATCCATCAATCGGTCAACCAGATACGATCCTATAAAACCAGCTCCGCCAGTCACTAAAGCCCTAGAAAACTGGTTCATTCCCCAATCCCACAAAGATTCCATATCAAAATTGAAAATAAAGTATGCTTATTCACCAATAAATCTCAAAATCCATCCGATCGTCCACAGCATGACTATAAACGGAAATAAGACTAAAATCAATAAGCGGCTCCTCAAGGCCCTTTACATCTCTAAACCCCATTTCCAATCCTCTTCCTATAAAGCAGTTCCGAACCACAAATAAAGATTCAAAATCAAGTTAAAGCTTCAGCCAAAATTCGCCTCAAAATAACGAAGCCATGCCTCAACTTTAACTTCTTTTCTCCCAACCTTTTGCGGTAGTGTATAGGTATCTCCCTAATATTGTAGCCCTTCCTCTCCACAAGATAGTTAAGTTCCGCTTCCACATCAAATCCCTTAGACCTAGGCTGCCAGTCCCTAATTATCTCCCAGCGCACAACCCTCAACCCAGTCAAGGGATCCCTCATGCTAACGCCGTTCACCATAAAATGCACAAAAGCCAGAAAACGGTTGCCTATGTAATAGGCACTCTTAACATTAGCCATACTAAAAGGCTTGTCAAACCTGTCTCCACAAACCATCCCCACCTCTGGATTTCCCTCCAAAACCCTAATCATACGGGGAATGTACTCAGCCGGATAAGTATAATCCGCATCTATGAAAACCACGTACCGCGGATCCACCCTTAAACTTTTAATAGCCTTCGCTACAGCGTCTCCCTTACCCCTCCCATCCTGAAAAACAACATCCAAACCCAACCTTTTAGCAACATCCACCGTCCCATCAGAGCTATTTCCATCAACAACAAGAACGTAAGGACTACCTAAACACTGCATAACCTCCAATACGGTAGCAGCTAACCCTTCCTCCTCATTCAAGGTTGGAATCAGCACAACCACATCTGAGTTTACGTATTCATCCAAAGCATTCACTAACTCCTAAACCAGACCCGAACTGTTCTCCATCGGATCTTGGGCGCCTTTCTCCCTTAACCTCAAATAAAACCAGTTTAACCCTCAAATAAAAACGCCTATGGAAAAACCAGTTAATTTTCTAGACAAAAGGTCATAATATTCTAAACACCAGTCATGTTCAACCATAAACCAACAAAACGATTATGAAATTCAAAAGCTTGAAATTCGACGTTGTATATCCAAAGCTCCATGAAAAGCTGATAATAGTAACCATTATTTTCAACATCCCACGAAGCCGACTTATCAACATTAAAAGTCACACCATTCATCATCAAACTTCCAACAAAAGACCTGTTCTCAGAAAAGGAAACATTAGAAAACGAAAACCTTAACGGAGCCTCCCAACTATTGCCATCCATAACGAAAAGGCGAAACTCAAACAATGGCGGAAGCGGGCTGGGCGTCCCAGCAGTGGCATTAGGCAAAGACTCAGTCTGACTCCTAAACTTAACATAAACAACGTAATATGCGGAGCAACCCATATGGTTGCCAACACCCACATAAACCAAATAATTCACATCAGCCCCAACATTAAAAGGATAATCCTCAGCCATATGCCCAGGACCCAAAACCCAAAGCTCCGAAAACCTCTCCCCGCCGGGCAAACGCAAAACCAAACCAAGCGTTGGAGAAGCAAACAGCAAAACGCCTATCAAGCCCACAGAGGCGAAAACAACCTTATAATCTTCAATCTTCAGCATCAGACGCAACCTCAGGCTTCATCCTCAACATCCTCTTGACATAAACACGCTTAAACCAACCCCAAACGAAAAATAACACTGCGAGAAATGCGACACCTCCCACCCATGAAAATGTCAGCGTTTGCAAGACAGCCTTCTGCGCATCAGCCAAAGCTGAACTCTTGAGACTTAAAGCCTCCCCTACAACGCCATCCGCCAACACGGAACACCCTTCAGCCCTACTAACAGCTTCGCTGAAATTCCCAATTCTATAGGCGTTTTCAGCCTCCGCCAAAAGCCCACCAGCCCCGTCCAGCTTGACAATCAAATCAGAAACGTTCACACCAGCCCTTTCAGCCTCCAAAACAGCCTCAAAAGCCCTCCTCAAAGCATCATCAGCCCCGCCGATGGCTGAAGAAGCCTCATCACTCGCACTCACATAGAATGGCAAACGAGTTAAGCTCAACGAAAAAACCATAAAAACCAACAAGAATAAAACAGGCGCCTTTACAAATCGCCCAAATAAACCCTTCACTTCGCCTTCCCCCTTCTAACGCTAAGTTTAGGATTAGCATCGCTAGCCGTCGCGCACATCCTCTCCAAAACCTCCATTTCAAACCTCATATTCTCAAGCTCCCTCTGAACCTTGGAATATTTACTGGAAAACTGTGCATACCTTTCTAGAAATAGCTGTCCTTTGTCTGTAACTTCGTAGCCGTCATTGTTGAAACGTATAAAACCAACGTTGATAGTCTTCATCAGATACTTCTCCAAAAGCATATGGCTCAGATTTGCAACATACATTATCCTAGTCTTCTTCGCCCCATTCTCAGCAGCTTTCAGAATGTCCGCTATAATCTCAAACCTACGCCTATACTTCACCATAAAAACCCAGCCCAACAATGTAAAAATTAAACTGAAACTAGAATCTCAAACCTTGTGGAGCCAGCCTCTACCGCCCTTCTTCAACTGCTGCTTCTTACCGTTACGCTTGGGCTGGCCTTCATTAAACATCTTAGCCCTCGAATGACGAAGCTTCCCCAACTCTGTCCGAATAAATTTACCCCATCCACCAACGGCAGGGTCAGGAGCATAAATGCAACCCTGAGAAGCCCAAAACTCAACAACTTCAGAAAAACTTGGGGCCTTAGCATCCCTACTCGCAAAAATCACAAAACCACGATCCATAAAAACCAAGGGGTAATCGCGAACAGATATCCCCTCAGCCCTAACCCTATCATCAAACCGCTCCCTCCACAGAAACCCCCACTCCTCCTTAAGCCTCCGCAGAAACTCATCCCGCCTCACACGGTCACTATTCTCCACTAAACCAATCCCTCCCACAGGAGCGGACTTGAAACATCATA
>Ga0315282_10002560_pt1 | contig 33272 bp, 28 predicted proteins | sample YL17G07_20_MG_FD_203693 | JGI IMG/M metagenome (GOLD analysis project Ga0315282, IMG submission 203693) | Sediment microbial communities from Yellowstone Lake, YNP, Wyoming, USA - YL17G07_20 | ecosystem: Environmental > Aquatic > Freshwater > Lake > Sediment | place: USA: Wyoming | collected...
AGCGCACCGCGTGCCGGTTCAGCCGGTCCAGATTCGGCGTCTTGACGATGGGATCGCCATAGCAGCCGATGCGGTTGTTCAGGTCATCCACCGCGATCAGCAGCATGTTCAGTTTTCGGCTGCTTTTGGGCACAGCGCTTCGTTGCGCCAGCGTAGCCAGCGGAGCAGCCAGGGGCATCCACAGAAGATCGCGTCGTGTAAGTTTCATTTCCTTACGCCTCCAGTTTGGCAAACCACTGAAAAAGGGTGGCCCAGGCCCTGAGCCTGTGCCGGCCCGAGCAGGCAATAATAACCCCGGCCGAGGCTTTCTGTCTCGGCATGTCAGGCGCCGCGCATCTGGCCTCCGGCGCCTGGATCACAACTTCAGCAGTTCACGCAGGCGCTTGGTCTGCGCCCGGCTTACCGGAATCTCGGTCTGCTTGCGGTCGTCCATTTTCAGCAGGTAGCTGCTTTTGAACCAGGGAACGACCTCCTTGATGCGGTTGATGTTGACCAAATAGGAACGGTGCACGCGCCAGAAAGCGTTGGGGTCCAGGGCGTTCTGAAGGTCCTCGATGGTGCGGTAGTTCGACGTTCCCTCCATGTTCTGCGTCACCACCGTAATCAGCCCGTCTTCGATGCTGGCGTAAATCAACTCCCGGGAATCGACAGGGAAGAAACGGTTCTGCATCTTGACCAGAACCTTGCAAAGCTGCGGCGGCCGTGCCTGCAATCCGGCGATCAGCGCCTGGATGTGCTCCGGCGACGCGCTCCGCGTCTCCACCATCTTCCGCGCCCTCTCGATGGCCTGGGCAAGCCGGCCCTTGTCAATGGGCTTCAGCAGGTAATCGACGGCATTGACCTCGAAGGCCTGTACCGCATATTGATCGAAGGCGGTGGCAAAGACGATGTGGGGGATCTTGGCCTTCTTCTCCACCAGCTTGCGGATGACGCCGAAACCGTCCAGCCCCGGCATCTGCACGTCGAGAAACACCATGGCCGGCTCGTGGCGCCGGATCAATTCCACGGCCTCGATTCCGTTCCGACCCTGCGCGATCACTTCCACGTCCGGATGCGATTCGAGCAGGTAGGCCAGCTCTTGTCTGGCCAACTGCTCATCATCGACGATAATGGCCGACAGGGTCAGCGTAGCCGCATTGTTCTGCTTGCGCGGTGACTCTTTCATGGTCCCTACAGGAAGGAAGTATAGCGACTGTGCCGAAGCCCAAACAAGCCCATAACGGCGTGCCGCGCCGTGTACCGGATGTGCAAACACTCTCCACCGACGAGGGTGCGGAACCGGGTTATAATGATGCGGTGGAGATTAGGCCCATTGGAGGCGTGTTTCCCGGTACAATGGGTGCGGTTCTTCACGACGGAATGCCGGCTGTCCGGGCCGATGATTCGGTCTTCCGTGGTGGATTGGTCAGGCCCGGTAAGGAAATGAAGGAGGTCGCAGATGGCGAGAATGCTTTTGCGGGTGTTGTGCCTGGTGGTTGTGCTTTCACTAATCCCGCCGGTCCTGTTGGCCCAAGCAAAGAAGACCGCGAAGGGAGCGGCCAAGACGGCCGCCGAAGAGCAGGGCGGCGGGTCGGCCAAGAAGAAAGCGGCGGCGAAGAAAACGCCCTCCAAAACCAAGGCCCGGCCGGTTTCGAGTTTGGCGTCCAGCGATGAACCGTTGAACCCTCAGCCCAGCCTGTGGGGTTACCCCGGCCTCTGGAAGACGGTCGGCGCGGGCGGCTTGCCGGCCACGAGTTTTGGCGCCACCGGCTGGGTAGACCGGATCAACAGAAACCCCGGCTACCTGACCATCACCACTCTCGGCACCAGCGGGTTCTACAGCTTCACCCAGCGGTTCGCACTCGACTACCAGGTGAACATCAACCGGCGCGTCCTGGTGCGGCGTGCCGACCAGCTCAGCTTCGGACAGCAGCACCTGACGCTGTTTGGCAAGGGCGGCTGCCCCGAGCCCAATTGCTTCCCGACCTACCTGCTGCCCACCGTTACCTTCCCGGGCCAGATGATCCCCTATCTGCGCGATCCGCACACCGGAGTGCTGCAGAACACCGCCGGCTTCTATAACGGGGTGCCCTGGGCTTCCGCGCTCGGGCAGGATGGCCTCGGGGAAGTCGTGCTGGGCGGACACATAAACCTGGTTGACTTCAGCGACAGCCGCAAATTCGCCATTGGCCTCCGCCCCTACGTGTTCATCCCGACCCGCCAGGCCCTCAAGCAACTGCAGGAACACGGCGCGCAGACGGGCAGCTTCCAGTACGGCGCCGACCTGCTGCTGGAGGGGCGCGCCGGCAAGGCTGCGGGCTTGTACGCCAACGCCGGAGTCCGGCACGTGACCGACCCGAAACCCGGCGGCCAGAAGCAGTTTTCGCTTTACAACACGGTGCCCGTCAGCTTCGGTGTGAACATTCCGCGCACCAGCCGGCTGCAACTGCTGGCGGAATACACGGCCGGCTTCTTTTTCGGTCGTGGGACGACCGATGATGGCCTTGGGACGGCGACCGACGGCACAGTCGGCTTCCGCGCCTACCCGGTCAACTGGCTGGCCTTCAGCGCCGGTTACCGCCACACCCTGAACCACTCCCAGTACGGCGGCGATAAGAACGGCTTCGTGGGGCAGCTCTCGGTGTCGTACCTGCCCGTGCCGACGGTGCAAGCTCCGATTCCGCCGACCGTCTCCTGCGCGGCCGAAGGGGCCGCGGTCTTGGCCGGAGAACCGGTGCGCCTGACCGCCACGGCATCGACCACCAGCGGCGGCACGCTGACCTACACCTGGGCCACGACCGCGGGCCGCATCGAGGGCGCCGGGCCGACCGCGCGCCTGGATACAACCGGCTTGGCCCCGGGCAGCTACGCGGTTACGGTTCGCGTCGATGACGGCAAGGGCGGCTTCGCCGATTGCACCACCCAGGTGAGTGTGAAGAGCCCGCCGCCGCCACCGCCGCCGCCGAAACCACCCACGGCGACCTGCGGCGTGGACAAGAGCTCGGTGGCGCCGGGCGAAGTAGTGGCGCTGTCGGCCACCGCAACCAGCCCCGACAACCGCCGCCTCAACTACGACTGGACGGTCACGGGCGGCCGCGTAGCCGGCAGCGGACCGGCGGTCCGTTGGGACACCACCGGGCTTTCGACCGGCGCCTACACGGCCACGGTTCGGGTCGCCGACGACCGCGGCCTGAGCGCCCGTTGCTCGGCGGCCATCAACGTGCAGGCCCCGCCGCCGGCGCCGCGGGCCGCCAGGCTGAACGAGTGCAAGTTCAAGGCCAGCTCGCCGCGTGTCGACAACGTCTGCAAGGCGGTGCTCGACGACGTGGCGCTGCGCCTGCAGAACGAGCCGGGCAGCCGCGCGGCTCTGATCGGCAGTCACACCGCGAAGGAAGCCCGCACCAAAGCGCTCCAATCACTCAACGTGCAGCGCGCCAGCAACGTGAAGGCCTACCTGGTGCGCGAGAAGGGCGTCAACACCGGGCGCATCGACGTGCGCACCATCGGCGATTCCGAAACCGTCCAAATCTGGCTGCTGCCGCGCGGCGCCTCCATGGCCGACCTGCCGGGCGCCACGGCCGTCGAGCAGTTGCCGCCGGAGAAGAAGGCGCCGCGGAAGGCGGCGCCACGCAAGAAGGCGGCCGTGACCACGGAAGCGGCGCCGGCCGCCAAGGCCGCGCCGGCCGCCAAGGCCGCGCCGGCCACCAAGGCAGCGCCCGCCACCAAGGCCGCTCCGGCCACCAAGGCAGCGCCCGCCGCCAAGGCGGCGCCCGCCACCGAGGCGGCTCCGGCCAAGAAGGCGGCCCCCGCTGAGAAAGCGACCGCCGCCAAGAAGGCCGGCAAGAAGAAGCCGGCCGGCAAGAAAGAGCCGGCAACGAAGACCCCATAGGGCCCTGGGCGAATTTCACCGATCCGAGGCCACGGCCGGGCACGCATCGCGGCCGTGGCCTTTTTTGTCTGACGGGTCTGCTATGCTTCCTGGCATCATGAGGAGGAGCTTGGGCTGGGGCGCCAGCCTGCCGGCCCTCGCGCTGCTGTGCTGGATGGCCGTATTGGCGGGCGATGCGCCTCGGGAAGGCGCGGCCGAATCGGGCCCGCCCGCCGAGGCGGCCGGCGCCTGGAAGCAGATCGGCCCGTACGGCGGCGATGTTCGCTCGCTGGCGGCCGGCCCCGATTTTTCCCAGCTTTTTCTCGGTACCAGCAATGCCCAGGTTTACGCTTCGCGCGACCGAGGGCGGTCCTGGAGTTGGCTGTCGGAAGTCGCGGCCCGCCCCGATTTCGTGGTCGATCACATCCTGATCGATCCGGTCGATTCCAGCACGCTTTACGCCGGGGTCTGGAGCACGGAACGGGACGGCGGGGGCGGCGTGTTCAAGAGCACCGACGCCGGCCGCACCTGGCGCTCACTGCCCGGCATGGCCAGCCAGTCGGTGCGCTCGCTGGCGCAGTCGGCATCCCATCCGCGTCTGCTGGTGGCGGGGAGCCTGGAAGGCGTGTTCCGCACCCAAAACGCCGGCCAGACCTGGGAACGCATCTCTCCCGCCCATCACCAGGAGCTGCACAACATCGAATCGCTGGCCGTCGACCCCAAAGACCCGGAGGTCGTCTACGCCGGGACCTGGCATCTTCCCTGGAGAACGGCCGACGGCGGCCGCTCCTGGTCTTCCCTCAGAAACGGCATGATCGACGACTCGGACGTTTTCAGCATCATCGTCGATTGGAGCAATAACAACAAAGTTTACGCCTCGGCCTGCACCGGCATCTACGCCAGCGACTCGGCGGGCCGGGCCTGGCGGAAAACCCACGGCATTCCGGACAGCGCGCGGCGCACCCGGGTGATCCGGCAGGACCCCAGAAATCCCGCGGTGGTGTACGCGGGAACCACCGAGGGGCTTTGGAAGACAGCGTCGGGCGGGGAGTCGTGGCGGCGGCTCACCTCCCCCAGGCTGGTCGTGAACGACATCGCCATCGACGCGCGCAACCCTTCGCGCCTCTTGCTGGCCACCGACCGCGCCGGCCTGATGGCTACCGCCGACGGCGGCGAATCGTTCACGGAATCCAACCGGGGATTCGCCCACCGGCAGGTGTCGGCAACGGCGTTCGATCCGGCCGGCGGCCGGCTCTATGCGGCCCTGCTCAACGACAAGGAGTATGGCGGCATCCATTGCACCGAGGATGGCCGCGAGTGGCGACAGGTGAACCCCGGCCTGGACGACCGCGAAGTCTTGGCCTTGATTTACGCGCGTGGGCCCGCGGGCGGCCGCCTGCTGGCCGCCGTGCGCGACGGCATCCTGGCGCTCGATCCCGCCAAGAACGTTTGGTCACCGATCGGCAGGGCGGTGGGCCGCGCGCCGGAGCCCCCTCGCCCGGCCCGCTCCACGAGCAAACGTACCGTCACCAACCGTGCCGCACCCAACAGAGCCGCGACCGGCAGGGAGCGGTCCGCCTCCACCCCCCCCAACCAACCGTCCTCCTCGCGGGCCGCTCGTCTTGAACCCGGCGGCTACCTGAAAGCCACCGTCAACGACTTTTTTCAGGCCGGCCCCAATCAGCCGGTCTATGCGGCCACCAACAGCGGGTTGTTCCGGTCCGCCGACTCGGGCGCTACGTGGAACCCGGTTTCCCCGCGTTTCCCGGTGACCGCCGTGGCGGCCGACGGCAACTTTCTGGTGGCCGGCGGTGAAAACGGCCTGGATGTTTCCTTCAACGGCGGCGCCTACTGGTTCCACGTCTACTTGCCGACCGAGGGCATGCCCGGACGAGTGAATGCCCTCGCGCTTCGCGGGCAGCTATTGCTGGCGGCCAGCGAAGCGGGCTTGTTCCGCTCCCCCGACCGCGGCGCAACTTGGGAACGCAAGGGCCAAGGCATGCCGCTGGGGCCGGTTCCCGGCGTGCGCTTCCGCCCGGGCAGTCGCAACGAGGTTTACGCCAGCGCCCGGCTGACGGGCCATGTCTACGTGTCCGATGACGGCGGCCAGAGTTTTCGGGCCTTGGAGCGCCAGGGGCTGGTGGGCGGGCGCCTCGGCGCTTTGGAAACCCTGCCCCATCGGCAATCGCTGCGCCTGCTGGTAGTCTCCGCCTTTGACGGCCTGTTCGTCCGCGAGTTGACTCCTCAGTCGAACGGCCAGTGAGTTTGCGCCGCCGCCCGCCGGAGCCGCGAACTGGGCGCGGGCCGCCAGTTTTCCGCTGTTTAAATGGCCGGTTTAATGGATTATGGGACGATTGTATCTATTTCTGCCTCCTTTGTTTTGTTATACTTACGTGACCGTAGCCATTAGTTTAATGGTTATCTATTGGCTGGGGCCGAGGAACTCTGAAATTACTACACTGTCTCCGTAATTTCATTATAGCATACGTGTCAAGTCTGCAAACGTTTTCACGGCCTGTGCCCGTTGAAAACAAGGCAAATAAAGTCCGGACAGCGAATCGGCCCCGCCGGATTTTCGCCGCCCCAACCGCCATTCGGCTGGCAGCGGCGTGGTAGGGGCGCTGCTTGCTGCGCCCCTTCGGGCCTGTAGCGGCGACCCCCAGGCCAGCCAGCACAAGTTGCTGAAAGCAAAGGACGCTGTTGATAGGAGCGAAAACTTTGTTTGCGGCACTAGAAAAGACGTGACATCCCTCGTTCACCCACGGTTTGCAGTTTCTTCTTGACAAGTTACTGGGCCCGTGCGCATCATTTGCCAATTCTGCCCGCGGAGGTGAACGATGCCCCCGGGGGCGCTCCTAGGAGGAAACGCCGATGCCATTCCTGGTAATCCGTGGAACCTTCCATGTTGTGGGCAAGAACAAGAAGGGCCAGGCCACGGGCTTCCAGCCGGACGGAGATAGTATTCAGTTCCGGCCGAGGAAGACTGCACGGCTCGACCAGCTCAAACGCAGGAAGCGACCCTACAGGCTGAGCGGGATCAAGTCCGTGAATCTGCGCTTCGAGGGGATTGATGCTCCCGAGCTTCACTATCAAGGGTGGCGGCAGCCGGCGCCTCTTGCGGAGAAGGCTCGTGACTTCCTCCTGCGAGAGATCGGTATTACAAGACTCAACTACAGGCCGAACGGCGTGACGGTAGTCCCGCCGGCAGACGACGGCCAAGAGGGATTCATTGTCGCCAAGGAACTCGAGGACAATGGGCGGCCTGTCTCGTTTGTATTTCGCGGGGATCCCCCAGATGCTGACGGCGCCGAGGTCAGGCTGACACCGGCACTGCTTAGGCAGAGCCTCAACTACAGACTTCTGCAGAGCGGTTGGGCCTATCCGCTCTATTACGATTCCCTCTATGCCGAGCTACGCGACGTAATGACCGCTGCGGCGAGGACGGCCGCGCGAACGAGGGCCGGGGTCTGGCAAACCGCTCCCACAACACCGGTGAGGCTTGCAGTCGACGCAAAGGGAAGACAAATCTCGCCCACGGTGTATCCCAAGCTGTTTCGCCGGCTACGCGACTACTTTGCGGACGGCAACAGCGGATTGAACAAGTTCGCCGCCTGGATGGAATCGCGCGGCGAAAACGACGAGGTCTGGCAGCTTCCACAGTGGAACCGGACTCACTTCGATAATGTGCTTGTATTGCAGGGCGGTAAGATCGCACTCAAAAGAAGCCCGGCCGACCTGGTTTTCGTCTCTCGGTAGTAGCCATCCGGCAAGAAACTGCTGGGCCTCCCGAATGGTGCGGCGGTCGGCCGCTTATCGCTGGTCCAGCGCGGCGGCGCACCGCACGGGTCAGGATGAAGGCGGAATGCTGGACATGGAATGGTGGCGGCGTTAGCCTGCGGCGGACTGGGAACAGGTTGTGAACGCCGAGTCACTAGAAAGAGGCTGTAGACTATAGGCTGTAGGAGGCCGGGGAGAACAATGAAAACGCAGCGCGACTACCTGCAGCCTCCGGCCTGCAGCCTCGCCTCTTGGCCCACCCGGCTCAACAGCAGACCGATCAGTTCACGCTTTTTTAAGACATGCTCCACCAAGCAGAGATCGCGCGGTTCACGCTGCCCCATTCTTTCATTCTCACCCCATTCTTGCACGGCGAGTTCCGCAGACCTGGGCCTCGCTCCCTTGAGCATCAAGGTGTATGCTCTGTTCTGTCGGAGGCTACGCCATGAAGAAACTTGGGGGGCCTGCTTTGGCAGGTGTATTTCTTCTTTTCATTGCCTGTAGCATCGCCCTGGGTGAGGCGCAGCAGCGTGAGGAAACAGAACTCAACACGTTGCTGATGGAAGCGACATTTCAGATCTCGGGGCCAGGTTCGCTTGGCACTGCTTTTGTGATTGGCAGACCAACCAAGAAGGATCCGAGCAGATCGTGGAACGTCCTGGTTACGGCCCACCACGTCCTCAGCGACATAAAAGGGCCTGACGCCATCCTGCAATTGCGACGCCAGTCGGCATCCGGGACATGGGAGGTGTTGGGCCATTCCGTCAAGATTAGAGACGGTCAACGGGCATTGTGGACAAAGCATCCCGAGGCGGATGTAGCCTGCATGTTCGTGCCGCTTCCGAAGGACCTTCTTCGCAGCCTGCTGCCAACCACGCTTCTCGTCGATGACAAGACACTGAAGGAGTTTGAGATTCATCCCGGAGATGAGCTTAATTGTCTTGGCTATCCCTTGGGCCCTTCGGGGCCATTCGGGTTCCCAATCCTCCGAAGCGGGAAGATTGCTTCCTACCCCTTGCTGCCAACGAAGCAGACGAAGACGTTCCTGATGGACTTCCGGATTTCCCCAGGCAATAGCGGCGGACCAGTTTACTTGGTTCAAAGCAATCGCACGTTTGGCGGCTCGTCGCGACTTGGGATGACGATCAGAATGGTGATGGGCCTTGTGAGCGACGAGATTCGGTGGAAACGAGAGATTCAGGAACTATACGGCAAACGCGAAGAGGTGCATCCGCTGGGCATCGCCGAAGTGATCCATGCGAGCCTTATTCTCGAAGCCGTCATGGCGCTACTCGAGCCTTCGGTGGAGCCATAACAGGAGCTAGCGGACACATGTCGTCATCCGAGACGACAACCAATTGTTGGAGGGAGAATGAAGAAAGCCAAACGTTACGACACGACGCGCTTTGCGCCGGAAGTAATCAGAGAAGCATATCGGGTGTTGGAAGAGCAGTTGGGGTTGACTGCCGCCGATCCACAAGTGGGCCTGCTGAACGTTAAAATCGGCAATGAAACGTGGTATCAGGACAACGAAGACGATTTCTTTGCTGATTACAGAGACCCGAGGATCACACAAGCCAACTACGAGCGACAATACTCGGGCGGAGCTCGGCTACACGTTTTGTATTGCGACACCATGGCCACTCTGGTCGAGATCGCTGCTAAAAGTCGGAATGCCATCAATGCAAGCTTCGAAGTGTTTGAGCGGCACTTGGCTGCATCCCGTCTCCCGGAAAACGTTGTTGCCGCTCGGACAAAGCCTACGATTTTCATCGGTCACGGCCATAGTCCTCTGTGGCGCGATCTCAAAGATCATCTGCATGACCAGCACGGATATCCTATTCAAGCCTACGAGGTCGGTGCGCGAGCGGGCCACACGGTACGGGACATTTTGGAGGAAATGCTGGATGAGGCCTCGTTTGCTGTCCTTGTCATGACAGGCGAGGACGAGACGGCAGGAGGTGCCGTCCGCGCAAGGCAGGACGTGATTCATGAGGCGGGTCTCTTTCAAGGCAGATTGGGCTTTAGCAGGGCGATTATTTTGCTAGAAGCGGGGACCGAAGAATTTTCAAACATCCAAGGCATCCAGCAGATAAGGTTCTCGAAGGGGAAGATCAAAGAGACGTTCGGAGATGTATTGGCAACCCTGCGGCGTGAGTTTGAGGTAAGGGGGGAAGAGGCGACAGCCTGAGAGTCTGTCGGAAACAGAATTCGTGCAACGGAGAATCAACGAGATGCGCTTTATTTCGGACTCTGAAATGCGCCGCAACTGATCGATTCTTCGTCGTGGCGATTTTCTCTCCGACAGGCTCCTGAACTGCGCAGTTTCTCTAGGGAGCTCCGCATACGGTTCGGCCCTATGCTAAGCATGATGCCGCGACGAAAGTGATGTCTGCTGTCCGGGGTTGCTTGCCACGTCACACGTGGGGCGCAGCGCAGTACGGGCCGGAATGGTGCGGCGGGCGGACCACCCGATTGCGGAGTGCGGAGTTCGGATTGCGGATTGAATGCGCGGTCGTGCGGCAGCGCGCTTGGCAATCCGCCGCCTGCCGGCGATCTCTCGCATGTGTCTCACTTCGTTACTGATCCACGGTGCGCGACTCCATCAATTCCGTCCGGCTGCCGTCGGGGTCGAACAGGTTCAGCAACCGCCGCCGATTGAGCCCCACTGTCGGCTTCTGACGTATGGAATCGGGCGCTGCGCGCGCCAGCACGGCTCGATACGCCGCCTCTATGTCCGGGACCTCCAGGCAGATGTGCTGCATCGAGCCGAGCGACTGCCGGGTGGGCGGCTGGGAGTAGAGCATCAGCTCGATGTAATCTCCGCTCGTGCCCGGCATCTGCAGGTTGATCCAGCGGGTCTCGCCCTCCTTGGGTCCCCCGCGCCAGGTCTCGCGGAAGCCCAGCTTGTCCCGGTAGAAGCTCAGTGCCGGCTGCTCTTTGGCCACAATGACGCCGGCGTGCCGCAGTCGCTGGGAAATCCGATTCTGCCCAATGGACTTCCCTCGCGCATTCGCCGCGGACGAGCCTGGCCGGTATTCGACCATCTCCAGGTCGTTGCCGTCGGGGTCCTTGAACATGAAGGACAGGCTGCCGCCCGTGCCAGTCACAACCGGCTCCGCCACCACCCCGCGCCCGGAGAGCATCGAATGCGCTTTGCGGATGTCGGAGGTCAGCATCGCTACGTGGCTGACGCGCTGATTCTCAGAGTCCTTCAGATCCGCGGTCAGCAGGATGTACTGCTCGTCGTTGATCTTCAGGTAGACCGTCGTGGGCGCGTCCAGGTTGACCTTGAGATTGTAAGCTTCCGGATAGCCGAGCACGCCGGTGTAAAAGCCGCGCGCCTTTTCCATGTCGGTTACCTTGAAACCGACGTGTGCCAACCCCAGGAGCGGCAGTTCCTGAGCGTTGCCGAAAGCGGAAAGGAGAAACAGAAGCAGCAGCGTCGCGATGCGCATAAGGAATATTGTTAGCCGGGACGGGAGCCGAATTCCAGCCAATTTCTCAGGGTGCGGGCGCAAGGCCTCCGGGAGAAGGCGGAGCGGACCGCTGAATGCGGCCGGCAGTTGCATGCTCACGAAGCGGGCGGCGACCGGCGGAAACGGGCTGTTCAGCGTCAGCAAGCGTATAATGCGTTCGGGTGTGTGATTCGGCGGAGTACAGAAGCGAGTGGATGAGGTCGCAATCTGCGACCTCAAGCTGAAATGGCAAGGAAATGGCCCAAGAGCATGCAATTGTGCGCCGTCGTGTCGAAGGTCGCACGACCGGGTGCAGGTTCAACGGTTGCTTCATTGGGGAGCTTGATCGCGTGATTGGAACACAGAGTCCGTGGGTGGTTCTGCCTACTTCCCGTATGTCGCACCCCTAGAGGTGCGCAGAGATGGAGGAACATCATCATGAAGAGAGCGAAACAGATTCTGGTGGGGCTCAAGATCCCGGAGCACGCTGTCGAACTGACCGACTTGGCTTGCCGGATGGGCGCGCGGGGCGCCTCGCTGCTGCTGATTCATGTGGTCGAATTGCCGCCGGCCACTCCCCTCGACGCCGAGCTACCGGAAGTGGAAGCGGCGGCTGAGGAAATGTTCCATGCCGCCGAGCGGGTCGCCCGCCGGGGCGGGATGAAGGTTTCGAAACGACTGCTCCATGCACGTTCGGCCGGTGAGGCGTTACTCGACGAACTGAAGGAAAAGAAGATCGAGCTGGCCGTGCTTGGCTACCACCATGCCCAAACTATCGGCGACATTCTCCTGGGAACGACGGCGCGGCACGTGGCCAGACATGCCCCCTGCCACGTCTTGCTCAGCATCCCTCCGCGAAGCTAGCTGGAGGGAGGAAACAAGGGCAGATGCGCTCGGGTGGACAAGACAGGCGCCCCGGCTGTTTGTGAGCACCTGCGCGTCCCGTGCCCGTCTGTCATGGAAAAGCACCCTTGAGAGGAGCTGGCTGAGTCATGAAGTTCTTGCCCAAGCAGTTCAAACTGTTCACCATCTTCCAACATAATTCCGTCCTTCTGCAACAAGCCGTCCGTTTGCTTGAAGATTCTGTCAGCGGCACGGGGACGTCTCTGGAGTCCGCGTATGCCGAGATCCAGCGGATCAAGCGCCAGGCGGATGGTATTCTGCGTCAGGCCGTCCAGCAACTGGACGAGCAATCGATCGATTACCCACCGAAAAACGACGCTTGGCGCCTCTTCAATCAGCTCGACCGGATTCTCGACGCGGTGGAACTCCTTGCCGGCCGCTTGACTGCTTACTGCCTCGGGCCTTTGCCCGAACCCGCAGTTCGGCTGATGAACCTCATTCGCAACTGTGCTGAGCTTCTCGAGAAATCGATCGCGTCCTATGGCGAGGCCGACGACTTTTCCGCACAGCTTTCCGGCATCATTGAGGTGGCAAACGAAGCGGACCGACTTTATGTTGAGGCGGTTCGCGGCCTGTTTCGAAGCGAAAGCGACCCCGTCAGGCTGATCAAGCTCAACGAAACGTACGGATTGCTCCAACGAATCGTGAAGCTGTTTGAGGACCAAGTCGAAGCCATGGAGGGAGTGGCTCTCACAACCATCCCGCGCCTGTGAACCGCCACTGGTGCTCTTGCCTTCTCAACGTGGAGCGCAACGCGGTACGGGCCGGAATGGTGCGGCGGGCGGCCGATTAGCGCTGGTCCAGCGCGGCGGCGCACCGCACGGGTCAGGATGAAAGCGGAATGCTGGACATGGAATGGCGGCGGCGTGAGGCGAAGTTGTACCGCCGCCGTCTCGGCGGCCGGCCCCCTCACGTGAAGCGGCCGATATCGGTAGTCGGTGGCAAGGGCCGGCCGGCGAGACGCCGGCGGTACATGGGCCCGGCGGACTGGGAACAGGTTGTGAACGCCGAGTCGCTGGAGTCTGACTGCGCATTCTTCGGCCCGTTTCCTCTTCTCATCGTATAGATAGGAACACGCGTCACCGGCAGCCCGTTTACCTCGCCCCGGCCTCTGTGATTTACTACGCAGGCGGAGTTGCTCAATGACGAAAATGAAGCGGGTATGGCTCGCGGTTCTGATTCTTTGCGCCTGTGTCGCCGTGGTGGTGAAGGCGGAGGTGAAGCTCCCGGCCTTGATCGGCGATCATATGGTGTTGCAGCAGGGCATGCCGGTCCGCATTTGGGGACAGGCGGAGGCGGGCGAGACGGTCACCGTCGTGTTTCGCGGCCAAAAGGTGTCGGCCGCGGCGGACGCCGCGGGCAAGTGGGCGGTTTTCTTGAACCCGTTGCCGGCCGGCGGCCCCGAGCAGATGACCATCGCCGGAAAGAACAAGATCGTTCTGTCCGACGTGCTGGTGGGCGAGGTGTGGGTGGCGTCCGGGCAGTCCAACATGCAGATGGCGGTCAAGAGCGTGAACAACGCGGAGCAGGAAATCGCCGCCGCCAACTACCCCGCCATCCGGTTATTCGAGGTGAAGCGCGTGGTGGCCGACGCGCCGGCCGAGGATGTGAGCGGGAGTTGGCAGGTCTGCAGCCCCGAGACGGTGCCCGGCACGTCGGCGGCCGGCTACTTCTTTTCGCGCCACATTCATGGAGCGCGCCGCGTGCCCGTGGGGCTGATCCATTCTTCCTGGGGCGGCACGCCGGCGCAGTCCTGGACCAGCCGCCCGGCGCTGGACGCGGAGCCGGCACTGAAGTTCATCTCCGACGACTGGGACAAGATCCTGGCTGCCTACCCGGCGGCGCGCGAGAAGTTTGATAAGCAGGTGGCGGAATGGAAGCAGAAGGCCGCGGCGGCCAAGCAGGACGGCAAAGCGGCGCCCGCCCCGCCGCGGCCGCCCGCCGGCCCCGGCCATCAGAACACGCCCGCCGGCCTCTACAACGCCATGATCGCTCCGCTGACGCCCTATGCCATCCGCGGCGCCATCTGGTATCAGGGCGAATCGAACGCCACGCCCATCCACGCCTTTCCCTACCGGCGGCTGTTTCGGCTGATGATCGAAGACTGGCGGCGCGCCTGGGGCCAGGGCAGCTTCCCGTTCCTCTTCGTGCAGCTCGCCAACTTCAAGTCCAACGGAAACTGGCCGGTGCTGCGCGAATCGCAGACCGAGGCGCTGGCGCTGCGCAATACTGGCATGGCCGTGATCATCGATATCGGCGAGTCGAAAAACATCCACCCCAAGAACAAGCAGGACGTCGGGCTGCGGCTGGGGCTGGCGGCCCGGGCCGTGGCCTACGGCGAAGACATCGTTTATTCCGGCCCCATGTTCCGCCAGCTCACCACCGAGGGCAACCGCCTGCGCGTCTGGTTTGAGCATGTGGGTGGGGGCCTGCTGTCGCGCGGCAGCAGCGAGCTGAGCGGATTCACGATCGCCGGCAAGGACCTGGATTTCGTGGCCGCCCAGGCCGTGATCGAGGGCGACACCGTGGTGGTTTCCAGTCCCGGTGTGAAGGCGCCGGTGGCGGTGCGCTACGCCTGGGAAGACGATCCGGGGGCGGCCAATCTGATCAACAAGGCCGGCCTGCCGGCCTCCCCCTTCCGCGCCGGTGAGCCAATCAAACCGTGACCAGCCGCAGATTTCGCAGATTCACGCAGATGGAAACTCGATAATCTGTCAAATCTGCGCAATCTGCGGATTCAGGCCCGCAGTTCAGTTGGCGGATTCCCGCCCATTCAAGACGTTTGTGCTATCATCCGGCCACGGTGAACAGCGAGGCCGAATCCCGCAGTGTGCTGGAGCGCATGCGGCGCGAATGGGATGAGCGCGCCGCCAAGGACCCGGACTACTACGTCTATACGCGCGACCGCGGCTTCGAAGAACAGGACTTCGAGGAATCGGGCCGGATCAACTACGACCAGCTCGTTCGTCCCTCGCTGCCGCTGTTTCTGAACGGGCGTTCGCCGCGCGCCTGCCGGGTGGTGGAGATCGGCTGCGGGCTGGGACGCATGACGCGCTGGTTCGCCGAGGAATTCCTGGAGGTGCATGGAGTGGATGTTTCGGCCGAGATGATCGCCGAGGCGCGCCAGCGGCTGGACCGCTATCCCAACGTGGTCCTCCACCTGGGCTCCGGCAGCGACCTCGGCTTCCTGCCCGACGGATATTTCGACTTGGCCTTTTCCTATATCGTTTTTCAGCACATCCCCTCGCGCGGCGTCATCGAGAGCTACGTGCGCGAGACGGCGCGGGTGCTGAAGCCGGGCGGCGTCTTCAAGTTCCAGTTGAATGGGGCCCGCATCCTCGATCAGGCGGACCGGGAGCGCGACACCTGGCAGGGCGAGGTCTACTCGCTGGCCGAGGCCTGCCGGATGGCGCGGGAGGCGGGGCTGTCGCCCATTTTCGCCGACGGCATCGGCACGCAGTATTTCCTTCTGGCGGCGCGCAAGGGCTGGCCGCCCACTACGGCCCGCGTGGGCTGCCTGTTTCCGGCGCAACCCGGCGCCGAGTCGCGGTTGCTGGAGGGCTGGCAGGGCGCCGGAGAGACCAGCTCACGCTCGGTGCGCCCGCGCTTCCGCACCCGGCTCGCCGCACCCCGCGCCGACCGCCTGACGTTTTTCCTGGCCATCTGCTTCCCGCCGCTCGATCCCTTTCCTGCGTACACCATCGCGGCCGGCGTGAACGGGCGGGAAATCGGCCGCGGCGCGGCGCGCCGCAAGGGCGACCATTATTTCGAGTGGCCGGCGCCGGCCGAGATTGCCGGCAGCGAGGCGGTGGTGACCGTCGAGATCGATCCGCCGTTTGGGTCCGCCGACGAGCCGGCCGTGCGCTCGCTCGGCATTTACGCGCCCCGGGGGTAGCTGAGAGCTGATAGCTGCATTTCTTGACACTGGCGCCCGCGAGCGAAACAATAAGCCTACGGGACGCAAGCCCAAGCACTATGCGCTTCTTCTGGACCGTGGGGCAAACTTTTGTCTCTAACCTGATTCGCCGCCGCGCGTTGCTGGCGAACCTGGTGGTGCGCGACTTCAAGCAGCGGTACGTCGGTTCGGCCGCCGGCTGGCTGTGGGCTGTCATCCACCCCGCGGTGCTGCTGCTCAGCTACAGCTTTGTGTTCGCGGCGGTGTTCAAAGTGCGCCCCATTCCCGGCTCGGGCACCGACAGCTTCGTCCTCTATCTGTTCGCCGGGATTCTGCCCTGGCTGCTGTTCCAGGAAACGGTGCAGCGGTCGGCGACCACGGTGCTCGATCACTCCAACCTGATCACCAAGACCGTTTTCCCCTCCGAGGTGCTGCCCATCTCGCTGTTCATTTCCGGACTGCTGAACCACTTTCTGGGCCTGGCGGTGCTGCTGGTCATCGTGGCGGTGCTGGTCAAGAAGATCACCGTGTTCATCCTGCTGGTGCCGGTGTATATGGTGCTGCTGGCGCTGTTCACCATCGGGGTAGGCTGGCTGGTGTCCAGCCTCAACGTGTTTCTGCGGGACACCGCGCAGGCCCTCTCGGTGATCCTCACCTTCTGGTTCTGGTTCACGCCCATCTTTTTCAGCGCGCAAAACCTGCCGGAGCGGGTGCGATTCATCGCGCGGATCAACCCGCTGGCCTACGTGGTGGAAGCCTACCGCAACTGCCTGCTGGCGGGACGGGCGCCGGCGCCGGTCGACCTGGGGCTGACGGTCGCCTTCGCCCTGGTCTCGTTCCTGGCCGGCGGCCTGTTCTTCCGCTACACCAAGCGCGCCTTCGGAGACGTCCTCTGATGAGCGCCGCGGTGGCCATGCAAGGCGTCAGCAAGAGCTATCCCGTGTACGGCTCGCCGTCCGACCGCTTCAAGGAACTGCTGGCCCTGGGACGCCGCAGCTATCACCGCGACTTCTGGGCGCTGCGCGACGTCAGCTTCGAGATCGAGCGCGGCAGCACCTTCAGCATCCTGGGCGAAAACGGGGCGGGAAAGAGCACCCTGCTGCAACTGGTGGCCGGCATTTTTCGCCCCACCTCCGGGCGCCTGGAGGTGAGCGGGCGCGTGTCGGCCCTGCTGGAGCTGGGCGCCGGCTTCAATCCGGAATTCAGCGGGCGGGAGAATGTCTTTCTCAATGGCGCCATCCTGGGCCTGAGCAACCGCGAGATCGAGCGGCGCTACCCGCAGATCGTGGACTTCGCCGAGATCGGCGACTTCATCAACCAGCCGGTGAAGACTTATTCCAGCGGCATGGTGGTGCGGCTGGCCTTCGCCGTGGCCATCAGCGTGGACCCGGAGATCCTGCTGGTGGACGAAGCGCTGGCCGTGGGCGACATTTACTTCCGCCAGCGCTGCATGCGCAAGATCCACGAGCTGCACCGCTCCGGCGTGACCATCCTGTTCGTCACCCACAACATCTCCGACGTGAAATCTCTGGCCACCCGCGCCATGTGGCTGGCCAACGGGCAGATCGTCGAGCTGGGCGACCCCGAGCGCGTGGTCGGCCGTTTCCAGGCGGCCATGGTCAACAAGGACGCGCGCTACCTGCGCCAGCACGCCCGGGTGGAAGCCGAAACCGCCGGAGAAGTGTTCGCCTCGCGCCCGGCCGAGCTGGTGGAGAAGATCCCCAACATCGATTTTCGCTATGGCACGGGGCGCGCCCATGTGCTGGGGATCGCGGTAATGAACCAGCGGGGAGAAGAGATCGGGCTGCTGCCGCCGGGGGAGACCATCGTGGTCCGCGTCAGCGTCCGCGCCCAGCAGGAGATGCCGCAGCCCATAGTCGGCTTCATGCTGCGCAACCACCTGGGCGTCGATTTTTCCGGCACCAATACCGCGCTGGAGGGCGTGGAGATGCCGCCCCTGCGGCCCGGCGAGGCGCTGACCGTCGATTTCCTGGTGGCCCTGCCGGAGCTGTATCCCGGCCACTTTTCGTTCTCTCCGGCCATTGCCAACGGCACGCTGGAGGGGTATGAAATGTGCGACTGGATCGACAACGCCGTCACCCTACAGATGGAAAAGCGGCGGGAGATGTACGGCTATTTCCGGCTGCCGTGCCAGGTGGAAGTGCGCGGCGTGAGAGTCGTAAGCACAACGTGAGAGCGGGGGCTCTATCACCATGGAATTTACCGGCGAGCGGGTGATCCCCGGGCAGGTCAATGCCGACCTATGGAATGAGCACCTGTCGCGGTACGCCTTCGCGTCGCGGCTGGTCGGCCGGGTGCCGGCCGGCAAGCGCCGGCGTCTGCGGGTGCTGGATGCCGGTTGCGGCTCGGGTTACGGCACGGCATTGCTGGCCGCCGCCGCGCCGGGTGTGAAAGCGATCGGGGTCGATATCAGCGAGGAAGCGCTGGCCTGGGCCTCGGGCCATTACCCGACCCCCAACCTCCGCTTCCAGCCGGGCGATTGCCTGGCGTTGCCGTTTGCCGACCACGAGTTTGACGTGGTGGTGGCCTTCGAGATGATCGAGCACCTGGCCGACGCCGCCGGTTTTTTGAAGGAGGCGGCGCGCGTGCTCACTCCGGCCGGCCTGCTGATTGCTTCCACTCCCAATCGCCGCTACTACTCGGAGGAGCGCGGGTACACCAACCCGTTCCACATCCGGGAGTATGACGCGGAGGAATTCGACCGGCTGATCGAGCCTTTCTTCCCCTGCCGGATGACGTTCGTTCAGAATCACGCCGCCGCGATTTCCTTTTTCCCTTTGGACCGCGGCCAGGCCGGCGCGGCCCGCGGGGAAGCGGGGTTCGGCCCCGCGGACGCCGCGGACCCCGGCGCGGCGCCGGACGAGCCGCATTTCCTGGTGGCCCTGGCCTCCCGCCAGGAGGTTCCGGCGGCCGGGCCGTACGTGTTCGTGCCGTCATCGGCCAACGTGCTGCGCCAGCGGGAAACTCACATCGCCGCGCTGGAAAAGGAACTGGTCGGCGGCGCCGGTGGCATCCGCCAACTGCAACAGGAGCATGAAGAGACGGTCACCTGGGCGCGTGGCTTGGAAGCCGAACTGGGCAAAGCGCGAGAGGCGCTCGATGCGCGCCAGCAGGAGCTGGACGAGCGAACCTTGTGGACGCAGCAACTCGACCGCGAAATCGAGCGGCTGGAGAACCTTGCCCTGGGCCTGCAGCGCGAGCTGAAGACCAAGACCGAATGGGCCGTTTCGCTCGACGAGGAACTGGGGCGGGCGCGCCAGGAAATCGACAAGCGCGACCGGGAACTGATTGAAAAAGTGGAGTGGGCGCACTCCCTGCAGGCGGACCTGGAGCGGGCGCGCCGCATTTTGGACGAGCGGCAGACCGAACTCGATGACCGGACCGCGTGGGCCTTCCGCCTGCACGCCGAGGTCGAGCGCGCCGCCACCCAAAACCTGGAGTTGAACGCGGACAACGACCGCCTGCGCTCGGAGCGCGACCAGCTCACGGTTGAACGCCGGCAACTGCAGGCCACCGTCGAGGAGCGCACCGCCTGGGCGCTGCGGCTCGACGCCGAGGCCGAATCCTTGCGCGCCGACATGCGCCTGATCCTTGGTTCCATCTGGTACCGCCTGGGCAAGAAACTGCGTCTCGGCCCTGTGCCTCGAGTCGATCGCGAGCGGGGGAAGCAATGATCGTCTTGCGCCTGCTGGCCGGCACGCTGGCGGCGGTGGCGCTGTTGCCGCTGCTGGCCCTGAATGCCGTCAGCCTGGCGCTGGTGGACCTGTTTTGCGCGCTGTTCGACAGGCGCGGCCCGGCTTTCCCGGCCCGTGACTCCGCCGTGCTCGATGGAGCTCGGCCGGCGGTGCCCCTGCAGGATTCGGCGACGGTTATCGGATGGACTCCGCCCGACTTGCTGAGCGTCGTGATCCCAAGCTGGAACGGCCGCGACCTGCTGGAGAAGTTCCTGCCCTCGGTGGTCCGCGCCGCCTCCTTCCATTCCGACAACGAAGTGATTGTCGTGGACAACGCCAGCGACGACGGCTCGGCCGAGATGCTGGCCGAGCGCTTCCCGGAGGTGCGGGTCCTGCGCATGCCACGGAACCTGGGCTTCGGCGGCGGGAACAACGCCGGCGTCCGGGCCGCCCGAAACCGCGTAGTGGTTATCTTGAACAACGACATGCGCGTCGAGCCCGACGCTTTCCGGCGCCTGCTCGAGGGGTTTCAGGACCAGGCTGTCTTTGCCGTCAGCGCCCAGATTTTCTTCCTCGACCGCAACAAGCGCCGGGAGGAGACGGGGCTGACCGAAGGCTTCTTCGCAGAAGGGTTTTTCCGGTTCCGGCACGCCGCGGAAGATGTTTCCGGCCTGTATCCGGCGTTTTACGCCGGGGGCGGCTCCAGCGCCTTCGACCGCGAGAAATACCTGGAGCTGGGCGGGTTCGACCCGCTGTTCCATCCCTTTTATGTGGAGGACGCCGACCTCTCCTACAACGCCTGGAAGCGGGGCTGGAAAGTGCTGTATCAGCCCTCGGCCATCGTGCATCACGAGCATCGCGGCACCATCGGCCGACGGTTTTCGGCGGCCCGGATCGACGCCATCCTGAAAAAGAACCACATCCTGATGGTGTGGAAGAACGTGCACCGCTGGCGCTGGCTGGCCGGCCACTTCTTCTTCCTGTATGTAAACCTGGTGCTCTCGGCGGTGTTCGGCGGAAACCCGCTGCGGATCACCCTACCGGGCTACCTGGGGGCGCTGGGCGGCAGCCTGCGGGCGTTGGGGGGCCGCCGCAGGGCGCGGGCGCTGGCCGCGGTCGATGATGCGGAGGCCGTGCTGCGGCCGCAACCGGCGTATTACCGCGACCGCTTCCTGCCCGCGGCTGGGGCCGAAGACCGGCCGCTGCGCATCCTCTTTCTCGCGCCCTACTCGCTTTACCCGCCCACCCACGGCGGCGCGGTCTTCATGTATCAGACCGTGCGGGAACTTGCCGCCCGCCACGAACTACACGTTCTGGCCTTCGTGGACCGTCCCGAGGAGGTCCAGAGCAACCGCGAGCTGGAGCGCTACGCGGCCTCTGTGGAATGCCTGGTGCGCGATTTTCCGCCGCAGCGCGATCTCTGGGGCCTGCTTCCTTACTCGGTGCGGTGTTTTATCAGCCCCGAGTTCCAGCGGCGGGTGCAGCGCGTCCTGTGGGAGCGGCAGATCGACCTGGTGCAGGTCGAGTATACGCAGTTGGGCCAATTCGCCGGCGGCTGGCGGCGAACGCCGACGGTCCTGTTCGAGCACGACATCTATTTCCAGGCCGTGTGGCGGGCCATGGGGCAGGTGCGCTCGGCCGGCGAGTGCCTGCGCACCATAGCCGAGTGGCTGCGCGCTTTGCGCTATGAACTGCGCGTGCTGGCCCGCATGGACCTGGTCCAGACCTGCAGCGAGAAACAGGCGGACCTGCTGACCTCGTTCCTGGGCCGCCAAGCGGCGGTCCGCGGGGACCTGCGCACGGCGATTGACACTGCCGATTACCAGCCGGTGTTCTCGCGGCGCGATCCGGAAACCCTGCTGTTCGTCGGCAATTTCCGCCACGCCCCCAACCTCGGCGGCCTCCGCTTCCTGATCGAGAAGGTGATGCCGCGGCTGCGCGCCGAGCGGCCCAAGGCCGAACTGATGGTGGTCGGAGCCTACCCCACACCCGAGGTGGAACTGCTCTGCGACCGGCCCGGCGTCCGCCTGCTGGGCATGGTCCCGGAAATCCGCGAGGTGCTGGCACGTTACGCGGTCTTCCTGTCGCCCATTTTCACCGGTTCCGGCGTGCGGGTGAAAATCCTGGAGGCCTTCGCCGCCGGTATCCCGGTGATCTCCACGCCGCTGGGCGCCGAGGGGTTGGATGCGACCGACGGCCTGGAACTCCTTCTGGCGCGGGATGCGCCCGAGTTTGTCTCTGCTATCATGGATTTGCTGGAACACCCGGACCGCGCCGAGGCCCTGGCCCGCCGCGCGCGTTGCACCGTCGAGCAACGGTGGGACACCCGCCTGGTGCTGAAACGGCTGGACGGAGCCTACCGGGAACTGGTACGCGAGCGCCGCCCGGCGGCGGACGAGAGGCTCTCGCCGGCGGGCACGTCCCCGAGGTTGCCATGAAACAGAAGTGCCGTGTTGCGCTTGCCGTTCTCCTTGCCGGACTCGCCGGGGCGCTGGCCGGCGGCGCCGCCTGGGCCCGCAACGCGCCCGCCTTTTCGCTGCCCGACGCCGACGGCAAGGACATCGCGCTGGCAGCCTTTCGCGGCAAGTACGTAGTCCTCGATTTCATCCAGACCACCTGCCCGCACTGCCTGGCGGCCGGAACGGTGCTGCAGAAGATGTATGCCGAAAACCGGGATCGCCTGATGGTCATCAGCATCTCGGATCCGTCCACCGCCGCTGCCGCGGTGCGCCAGTATGTCCAGGATCACGGGATTACCTATCCGGTGCTGATAGGGGACCTGAAAGCCTACGTTGATTATCTGGGCGTTTCTCCCCAGAAGCCGAGCGTCGCCGTGCCGGTTTTCTTCTTCATCGGTCGTGCCGGTGAGATTCTCGAAGAACGGAGCCTGGAACGCGCCTCCGACAAGGATTGGTTCGCCAACATGGAACAGAACCTGGAGGCCTCGATCAAGAAGATGCTGCCCGTGAAGCCGGCGGAAAACAGCCGGAAGACGGGCGGCGCGGCCAAGAAGCGGCCCGCGGGGAAGAAAGAACCGAAGGCGGAAGGCGGAAAGCAGAAGGCGGTGGGGCAGCTTTGACTGCCTTCTGCCTTCTGCTCGCCCCGGAGATGAAGATGAAAGAGAGACTCACTCTTAAGCTCGCGCTTTTGGCGGTGCTCATTGCGCTCTTCGCCGGCCAGGGGGCCCGTGCGCGCACGGCGCCCGATTTCTCGCTGCCCGGCGCCGACGGCAAGCCGGTGCGGCTTTCCAATTACCGCGGCAAATACGTGGTGGTGGAGATCATGCTCACCACCTGCCCCCATTGCCAGACGGCCGGCAAGGTGCTGGAGCGGCTTTACAAGGAACAGAGCAGCCAGCTGATGGTCATCGCCGTCTCCACGGACTTCATGTCGGGCAGCGGCTTGATGCTGCTGGACATGTACAGCAAGGTTCACGGCATCACGTACCCGGTGGTGATGGGCGACTGGAAAGTCCTGAACCAATACTGGGGACTGCTGCCGGGCCAGAACTTCCACGTTCCGAGTTTTATCTTCATCGACCCATCGGGGGAGATTGTGGAAGACCGGAATCCCGACCGCGCCTCCGATAACGACTGGAACGCCAACAGGGACCAGAACCTGGAGGCCACGGTGAAGAAGATGCTGCCGCCGGAGAAACCCGCGGCCAAGAGCCGGAAGACCGGCGGGCCGGCGAAGAAGGGAGCGGCGGCCAACAAGCAGCCATGACCAAGTGCTAGGTGTTAGGTGTCAGGCACCTAGAACCTAACACCTAGCACCTAACACCTGATGTATCGCGACCAGCGCATCACCGTGATCATTCCCTGCCTGGACGAAGAACAGGGGATCGCGGAGGTGTTGAAGCGGCTGCCCGCGCTGGTCGATCAGGTCATCGTGGTGGACAACGGATCGACCGACGGCACGCAGCGGGTGGCGCGGTCTATGGGCGCCGAGGTGGTGGTCGAGGACGTGAGGGGATACGGGCGCGCCTACAAACGCGGCTTCAGCCACGCCATCGGCGACATCATCATTACCCTGGACGGCGACCACTCCTATCCGGTGGATGCCCTCTCCTACTTGCTGGAAGCCTTTCACCACCTGAAAGCCGATTTTCTGAGCGCTTCCCGCTTCCCTATTCAGAACCCGCAGTGCATGAGCTGGAAACATCGCATTGGCAACCTGGTGTTGTCGACCGTCGCGTCCCTGCTGTTCTTTCGCTGGGTGCGCGATTCCCAGTCGGGCATGTGGGTGTTGTCCCGGCACATCCTGCCCAAGATGAAGCTGGAGAGCGACGGGATGGCCTTTAGCGAGGAGATCAAGATCGAGGCCATACGGAACCCGGAAATCTGCTTCCGCGAGATCATCATCAACTACTCCTCGCGCGTGGGGGAGAAGAAACTCCAGCCCTGGCGCGACGGCATGCGCAACCTGCTGTTTCTTTTCAAGAAGAGGTTCTTCCGATGAGCGGGAGGCGCGCGGCCCTGGTCATTCCGAACTGGAACGGGGCCGAGCGCCTGCCGCGATGCCTGCGGTCCGTGGCCGGCCTGCGGGGCGCCGAAGCGGAGGTGATCGTGGTGGACAACGGCTCCTCCGACGGCTCGCCGGAGGCGGCGGCGCGGGCCGGCGCGCGCGTGGTCCGCTTGCCGGAAAACGTGGGCTTCGCCCGCGCCGTCAACCGGGGCATCGCGGAAAGCGGCAGCGAGTTCGTGGCCCTGGTGAACAATGACGTGGAGCTGGATGCCGCTTGGCTGGCGAAACTGATCGAGGCGCTGGATCGCAATCCCCAGTGCGGGATGGCCGCCGGCCGCACCTTCATGTACGGAAGCCGGCGGGTGCTGGACGGCGCCGGCGATGCGCTCAGCCTGGGGTTCGCGGCCGCGCGGCTGGGCCACGGCAGCGCCGACGGGCCCTTCTACGAGCAGGAACGCCGGGTGCTGGCCGTTTCCGGAGCCGCCTGCCTGATTCGCCGCGCCGTGTGGGAGCGCATCGGGGGCTTCGAGGAGCTGTTCTTCGCCTATCTGGAAGACGTCGAATTCTGCCTGCGCGCCCAACTGGCGGGATTCCGGGCGCTGTACGTTCCCGATGCCATCGCCTATCATGAGGGCAGTGCCAGCACCGGCGGGGCGTCCGCGCTGCATCCCGGCGTGGTCCGCCTGATGACCGCGCACCAACTGCTGCTGGCGGCCCGCTATGCGCGCGGCGGCGCGCTGCGCCTGCTCCTTCCCCGCGTGGTACTGACGCAGGCGCTGTGGGGCGCGCGGATGTGCCTGCGCGGGCGGGCCGGGGCCTGGCTGCGGGGGCTGTTGTTGGCGCGGAGAACATGGCGCGGGATGCGCTCCCGGCCCTTGCCGGTCGAGGCCGGTCCCGGCCGGCTGTTGGAGCTGCTGCGCATGTCCGAGTCGCAGATTTACGCCGACCGCGCCCGCAAGGAAGCATTCTGGCGGCTCTACTTCCGCGTGTTCCCCCCCGCCCGGTTGGCAATTAAGAATTAAGAATGAAGAATGAACGCGCGCTGATTCACTCCTCAGGTCTATTCTTCATTCTTAATTCTTCATTGCCATGCTGAGCGTTGTTATCGTCACGTTTGATTCGGCCGCATGCCTGGCGCGGTGTCTGGACTCGCTGTCGGGCGCGCGGGCCGAAATCATCGTGGTCGATAACGCTTCGGCGGACGACTCGGCTGAGATGGCCCGCGAGCGCGGAGCGCGGGTGATCGCCAACAGCCGGAACCTGGGCTTTGCCGCGGCGTGCAACCAGGGGGCGCGGGCCGCCGCCGGCGAATACCTCCTTTTCCTCAATCCGGACACGGTGCTGCTCGAGGGCTTACCGGAAATGATCGGCGCGCTGGACCGCGACCCAACAGCGGGCGCGGCGGGCGGCCTGCTGGTCGATCCCTCGGGCAACCCGCAGCGCGGGTTTACACTCCGTCGCTTGCCTACCTTCGCCGCCCTGGCCTTCGAGGTTCTCCTGGTCAACCGCTTGTGGCACGGCAACCCGGTCAACCGGCGATACCGCTGTCTGGATGCCCGCCTGGACATCGCCCAGGAGGCCGAGCAACCCCCCGGGGCCTGCCTGCTGGTGCGGCGGCAGGCCCTGGAGAAGGCCGGGCATTGGGATGAAGCCTTTTACCCTCTATGGTTTGAGGACGTGGATTTGTGCGCCCGCCTGCGAGCCTCCGGCTTTCGCCTGCTGTTCGTTCCGGCCTGCCGTTGGGAGCACCTTGGAGCCCATTCTTTATCACGCATCTCGATTGCTGAAAGACACGTTTTTTGGTATCGTAATCTATTGCGTTTTGTGCGCAAGCACATGGGCCGCCGGGCCGCGCTGGCGATGAAGTTGTTGGTGTGTCTCGGTGCGATCGCCCGCTGCACGGCTGGGGGGCTTGGTCGCGGCGGGCAGTTTACCTGGCGCGCTTGTTGGGGAGTGCTCAAGGCAGCGATTGCCGAAGCGCCGCCCCCGCAACCGCCTTGTACGACTTGAATGCTTCCACTGGTTAGCCTCACGCTGGTCACGTACAATAGCGCGCGTTACATCGACGCGTGCCTGGAGTCGATCTTCGCCCAGGAGTATCGCCCGCTGGAAGTGGTGGTGGTCGATAACGCTTCCTCGGACTCCACGGCCGCGCTGCTGGCCGGGTACGCGGACCGCATCCGGGTGATCTGGAACAAGCAGAACCTGGGGTTCGCGGCCGCCCACAACCAGGCCATCGCCGCCACCTCGGGCAAATGGGTGCTGGTGCTGAACCCGGACGTGCGCCTGACGGCGCACTTTATCGAGATGCTGCTGGAAGCCGGCGAAGAACAGTCGGACCAGCGCGTGGGAACCGTGTGCGGCAAGCTGCTGGCCATGTCGGGCGACATGACCGTCCCTGCCCACCCCCTGGTCGATTCCACCGGCATTTTCTTCACCCCCACGCTGCGCCATTTCGACCGCGGCGCCCGGGAGCCGGACAACGGCAACTACGAACGGCCCGAATACGTGTTCGGGGCCTCGGCCGCCGCCGCGCTGTACCGCCGCGAGATGATTGACGACCTCAGCATCGATGGCGAGTTTTTCGACCCCGATTTCTTCTTCTATCGCGAGGACGCCGACGTCGCCTGGCGGGCGCAATTGATGAGCTGGAAGTGCTTGTACTTGCCGCAGGCCCGGGCCTATCACGTCCGCACCGTTCAGCCCGGGAAGCGCAGCCAACTGCCCCCCGACATCAACATGCATTCGGTCAAGAACCGCTTCCTGATGCGGCTGAAGAATGTCGGCGCGTCGCTGTATCTCCGCAACCTGGTTCCCACCACGGTCCGCGACCTGGGGGTCATCATGTACTGCCTGCTGGTGGAGCGGACCTCGTTGCCGGCTTTCTCCCTGCTGTGCCAGGCCTGGCCGCGCACCTGGCGGAAGCGGCAGTGGATTCAACAGCACCGCCGCGTCGGCGACCGTGAACTGGCCCGCTGGTTCCGCTTTCAGCCCGTTTCGTTTCCCGCTCCCGCACTGAACTCCAGGCCCGCCCCGCTCAGCACGCAATTCATGACTCATAATTCATAATTCCAGCGCGGGCCCGCCACGCCGGAACGCGAATCTGCTACCCTGACACCTGGCGCCTGGCACGCGGATGAAGATCGCCATCATCGGAACGCGCGGCATCCCGGCCGCCTACGGCGGCTTTGAAACCTTCGCCGAAGAGCTGTCCACCCGCCTGGTCCGGCGCGGCCACCAGGTCTGGGTGTATTGCCGGGCGCACGCCGTGGGCCAGCGGCTGGCGGAGTATCACGGCGTACGCCTGCGGTTCGTGCCCGCCATCCGCCACAAGTACCTGGACACGGTCTCTCACACCTTCCTTTCGGTGCTCCATCTGCTGGTGCGCGGGCCGCTGGTCGATGTGCTTCTGGTCTGCAACGCGGCCAACAGCGCATTCTGCTGCCTGCCGCGGGCGGCCGGCATCGGCACGGTCCTGAACGTGGACGGGGTCGAGCGGCGGCGCAAGAAGTGGAACTCGCTGGGCCGCGCCTGGTATCGGATGTCGGAGCGGCTGGCCACCTGGTTGCCCACCGCCATCGTGACCGATGCCCGCGCCATTCAGAGCTACTACCTGGAGCGCTACGGAAAGCAATCGCGCTTCATCCCCTACGGGGCCAGCCCGCCCGGCGCGGCGGGAACCGACCAACTCCAGCGCCTGGGCCTGCGGCCGGACAATTACGTCTTATACGTGAGCCGCCTGGAGCCGGAAAACAACGCCCTGCTGGTGGTGCGCGCCTTCGAAAAGGTTCGCGCCAATGTCGGCCTGGCCATCGTGGGCGATGCCCCGTACGCGGCCGGCTACATTCGCCGCCTGCACGACACAGCGGATCGGCGGATCCTGTTTCCCGGGGCCGTGTACGGCGAGGGATACCGGCAATTGCGGGCGCACGCCCTGCTCTACGTGCACGCCACAGAAGTGGGAGGGACACATCCGGCGTTGATCGAGGCCATGGCCGCCGCCCGCCCCGTGCTCTACCTGGACACCATCGAGAACCGGGAAGCGGCGGCCGATTCCGGCCTGGCCTTCTCTTCTTCGCCCGACGACCTGGCCGCCAAGATGCAGTTCCTGCTCGATTGCCCCGAAGAACGCCAGCGGCTGGCGGCCCTGGCCTCGGAGCGGGCCCGCCGGCTGTATGATTGGGGGGAAATCACGACTGCTTACGAAGAACTATTCAGGGAAATCAACCACGGATCCCGCAGGGCGGGACGGATAGACACGGATGAACGCCGATCAACCTGAGAACATTGCTTCCACGGCGGACAGGGTTCCGCGCATGCAGCATCCCCGTTTATCCGTGTTCATCCGTGTTCATCAGTGTTCATCCGTGGTGAAGTACTGACTGTGACTGCCCCGACCGTCTCTGTGATCGTGGTGAACTGGGAGCGTCGCGAGCTGCTGCGCGCCTGCCTGCTGTCGCTGCGCGCCCAGGTGTTCCGTGATTTCGAGACCGTCGTGGTGGACAACGGCTCCGGCGACGGTTCCCCCGACATGGTGCGCGCCGAGTTCCCCGAGGCGGAGCTGATCCGCAACCCGGAGAACCGGGGATTCTGCGCCGGCAACAACCAGGGCATCGCGCTGGCCCGCGGCCGTTACCTCGCCCTGCTGAACAACGATGCCGAAGCCCACCCGCTCTGGCTGCGGGAACTGGTCGCCGGCACGGCTTCGGAACCGGACATCGGCATGTGGGCCTCGAAGATTCTGGTCTACGAGGCGCGCGACATCATCGACAAGGTCGGCCACCTGCTTTACCCAGACGGCCAGAACCGCGGGCGGGGCTGCGGCGAGCGCGATGGCGGGCAGTACTCTCAGCCGGAAGAAGCTTTGTTTCCCGACGGCTGCGCCGCCATGTACGACCGCGCGGTGTTTGAGACTGCGGGGGGTTTCGACGAGGACTTCTTCGCCTACGGCGATGACGCAGAGCTGGGGCTGCGCGCCCGCCTGGCCGGCTGGCGCTGCCGGTACGTCCCCACCGCCGTCGTCTACCACCATCACTCTTCCACCCTGGGCCGGTTTTCCGAGGACCGCTTGGTGCTGGTGGAACGAAACCGCCTGTGGCTGGCGGCTAAGCTGTTTCCCTGGCGGCTGCTGGTGCTGAATCCTGTGTACACGACCATCCGGCTGGCGGCCAATGCCCTGGCGGCCGTCCGGGGGCGGGGGGAGGCGGGCGCATTTGCGGCCGAGCGCGGCTGGTGGCCAGCGCTGCGCGTTTTGTCGCGCGCCTACCTGGCCGCGCTGCGGGGCCTGCCGCGGATGCTTGCCAAGCGGCGCCTGGTGCGCCGCCAACGGAAACTCAGCGATCGGGATTTCCTGCGCCTGCTCCGCCGATTCCGCATTACCACGCGCGAGCTCGCGTTTCAGGCGCCGCCTCATAAGGCTGGAGGCTGCAGGCTGTAGGCTGAAGGCTGTAGGCTGTTCGCAATTACCTTACCGGGCCCCGCGTAGCGCCGCGATAATCTCGCGGCAGAAGGCGGGCAGGTCGTCGGGTTTGCGCGAGGTGATCAGGTTGCCATCAACCACGACCTCCTCATCGACATAAGAAGCTCCGGCGTGGATGAGGTCATCCTTGATCGCGAAAAAGCAGGTGGCGCGGCGCCCCTTGAGGATGCCGGCGGAACAGAGCACCCAGGCGGCGTGGCAAATGGCGGCCACGATTTTGCCCGCGGCATTCATGTCCCGCACCAGATCGAGCGCCTTGGGATAGCGGCGCAGGATGTCCGGGGCATAGCCGCCGGGGATCACCAGCGCGTCTAGTTCCCCGGCGGAAACCTGCGCCAGCGCGCGGTCGGCAACCACCGGATAACCGTGCTTGCTGGTGTAGGTGTGGCCGGCTTCCTGGCCGACGGTCAGGACGCGGGCCCCCGCTTCGCCCAACCGCAACAGCGGATACCAGACTTCCAGTTCCTGGTAGAGGTTCTCGACCAGAATCGCCACCGTCTTGCCATTCAATTCCATGGCGTTCCTCCAGAGCCATCGGCCGGCGGTGAACAGCCATCAACCGCCGGCCGCGCGGTACAGCATTTCGCCGGCGTGCGGCACCAGCAGGATTCCTTCGTCTTCCCGCCCTTTCCATTCCTGGGGATCGATTTTGCGGTAGTCGGCGTAGCCGAGATTGACGCGGCGGCAGCGTTCTTCCGGAATGGCGGTGGCCAGCGTCACCTGGATCCGCGGCGTCTCGATCCCGGTGGCCGCGTCGTAGGCGCCCGCGCCCTTCACGTGCGTGCTGTGTGCCTTAACGCTGCCGGGGATGTTGCGGAAGCGCTCGGGCTGCTTCAGAAAGTAGTCGCGCACGTGGTAGCCGACTTGGTCGATCAGCGTGCCGTGCGAGTAGGAGATCTCGGTGATGTGGGGGGCGCAGACGATCACTTCGCCGCCGTCGGCAATGGCCGGCTCGGTCTTATACATGGCCTTGGCCGCCGTCCACAGGTCATCGTACATCTCGGAGGGCATGGACAGGACGCGGCGGAAGGGCCGCGGCACGGTAATGACGTTGAGCTGGGCCGAGAGGCCGGCGGCGGCCTCCCAGGCCTCGGCGTGCGGCCCGATGTAGAGGCCGTGCAGCGCCTGGCCGCGCAGCACCATGGCGATGCAGGTGATGGGCCGGGGCACGAATTCCGCAGCGCGGTGAATCACCCGCCGCACCGGCGTGTGGGCCACCCCGATGGTGCCCATGCTGGTCACCAGCGCGCCCAGCCAGTGGCTGGCGTTGATGATCTCCGGGCCGGCGATGCCCGGGAACAAGTACTTGGCGCCGCCCGAGAAGCCCACCACCTCGTGCGGAAATACCGGGCCGCAGATGAGCAGTTGGTCGTAGTCGAGGATGAGACGGTTGAGGCTGACGGCCGCTTCCTCCTCCAGCAGGCCGCCGGTGATCTCCGCCATCTCCCGGCGCGAGATGACCCCGATGGTGTGCAGGGTGCCGGGCAGGTCCCAGCGGTGATTGAACACGGTGACGTTCGGGTATTTGTCGGCGCGCTCCGCCGCCGATACGCCGACCAGCCGTTCGATGGCTTCCTCGGGCATGGGCGGATGGGTGCCCAGGGCGATGAGGTAATCGAGGCGGGCGGCGCGCCGCCCCAGCCGCTCGTACAGCAAGCGAAACATCATCGGCAGCGGCGCCGTCCGCGTGGAGTCGGGGATGATGGCCAGGATGCGTTTGCCGTCCAGCGGCAGCGGGTCCAGCGCCTGCGCCAGCAGTTGCCGCACCTCGTCGGCCGATACTGTCTGCGTGGTCGATCCCTTTCCGTTGACCATAAGACAACCCAATTCACACGCCGGCGAAGGCCGAGAAGCCGCCGTCGATGGGCACCACCACGCCGGTCAGAAACGAGGAAGCGGGCGAAAGGAGCCAGGCCACGGTGGCCAGCAGGTCCTCGGGACAGCCGAAGCGGCCCATCGGCGTGTGTTCAATAATCGCCTTGCCGCGCGCCGTCAACTGACCGGTTTTCTGGTCGGTCAGCAGGAAACGGTTCTGCGCGGTCAGGAAGAAACCCGGTGCAATAGCATTGACGCGGATGCGCGGCGAGTAGTTCTGCGCCATATGCACCGCCAACCACTGCGTGAAGTTGCTGACCCCCGCCTTGGCCGCCGAGTAAGCCGGGACCCGGGTCAGCGCGCGGAAGGCGCTCATCGAGGAGATGTTCAGGATCACGCCTTCGCCGCGCTCGGCCATGGAGCGCCCGAAAATCTGCGAGGGCAGAATCGTACCCAGAATGTTGAGGTCGAACACAAACCGCAGGGCGTCGGGAGGCAGATCAAAAAACGACAGGTCGGCACTGGTGGTCGCTTTGGGGCTGTTGCCGCCGGCGGCGTTGATCACGCAATCGACCGTCCCAAATTCCTTCAGGATGTCATCGGCCGCCTTGCGCAGGCTTTCGTGATCCAGCACGTCGCCGTAAAGCACCGCGAACCTGCCCGGCATGTTGACGACCCGCTCCAGCAGGCCCTGGCCGGGTTCCAGGTTGCGGTCCAGGAAAACGATGTTGGCGCGGCAGCCGGCCAGGGCGCATCCGATCTCCCCGCCCAGGATTCCGGTCCCCCCGGTGACCACCATGGTCTTCCCGGTGAAGTCGTACATGCCCATCAGTTGTTGCAGATCCATGCGCACCCCAACGAATTGTGGATTGCGGGTTACAAACCTGCGATGGCAGTCCGCAATCCGCGATTCAAGGTATCACGAAACAGGCCGCCAGGCAGCACGTTTGGCGGGCGGTGGGGGGATCGGGGAGGGGTGGGCGTGGAGAACTTCGGAATGCGGATTGCGGATTTCAAAGGCCTCGGCCATCCGAAATCCGCAATCCGGAATCTCGCTATTCCAGGCCGGCAAGGAGGAGGGGCATGGCCGGAGCCAGCGGAGAAAATCGCTGTTCCGGCGTGAGCTGGACGCGCTGGCCCACCCGTTCTCCCTTGCCTGATTCCCACCACATGGTGCTGTCCTGGGCGTACTTGGAGATCAGCTCCATCACGGTGAGGACGTTCACGGCCTCTTCTTGCGAGAAGCGCCGCTCGGTGCCGTTGTGAGACATGACCGCCTGCGGCAGGTCGATCTCGTAGACGATGGGGTCGTGGTCTGGAACGTACTCGCCCTGGGCATTGCGCGAGCCTTGCGAAACGGTCCAGGTGAGTTTTCCGTTGACCGGGTTCCAGTTGAGCGACTCCAGCCGGCGGCGCGAGGGGTTGCTTCCTTGCTCCTTCCCTTCATTCGGCTGGCCGGACTGTTGGGCGAGCAGCGGAACGGCGAACAGCAACAGGCACAAGCTCACTTTGCGGAACATACTCTTTTCTTCCCCTTATTCTTCCTGACCTGCGCATGGCAGCGTCTGGCGTCGGCGTTAGAGCAAGTGGCGTTCCAGCTTCCTGGGGCGCCGATCAGCCATGGGGGTTGCCAAACCGTTCCTGTGCAGGCACGTTCCCCGCCCGGTTGCCGGCGGGAAGCATGTGCGACGGGCCGTGGAATCCCACCATGGAGCATTGGCCTTCCACAGTGTTTGATTCCGCGGGCAGCGCGCAGGATTCGGCAAAGATGGCCCTAGCTGCCGGCCACGGCGTGGGAGGCGGCTGCCACGCGGCGGGCCGTCTGCACGTCCTCGACGTTGCCCATCACCACCAGCACGCTGTTGCCCTTGATCGACTCGCTGTTGTGCGGGTTGTAACGGTAGGTCTCGTCCGTGCTGCATCGCAGCGCCAGGCA
>Ga0315282_10002561_pt1 | contig 33265 bp, 17 predicted proteins | sample YL17G07_20_MG_FD_203693 | JGI IMG/M metagenome (GOLD analysis project Ga0315282, IMG submission 203693) | Sediment microbial communities from Yellowstone Lake, YNP, Wyoming, USA - YL17G07_20 | ecosystem: Environmental > Aquatic > Freshwater > Lake > Sediment | place: USA: Wyoming | collected...
ACGGCGACGGCTTCCTCGATCTCTTCGTCTCGCGCCACGCGCAGATGCCGGGCAGCCAGTCGAACCCGAACGACCAGAATCTCGGCAACGGCCTCTATCTCAGCGACGGCGCGTGGGATGTTTTCCGCGACGTGTCCGTGAAGATGGGCATTCAGAACGAGAAGGCGTACAACCGCCAGCCGTCGTTCGGCGACGTGAACCACGACGGCTGGCTCGACATCGCCGTCGGCTGCGACAACATCAAGGACGCACAGGGCGGTTTCCCGCACAGCCGGCTCTACATCTTCAAGCCCAACGGCGCGAAATTCGCCGACGGCCACTTCGAGGACATCGGCGGCTCCGATCTTATCCCCGACTTCGGCGGTTTCTACCACGACAGCGCGAAGGACAAGGCCGGTCCCGACATCAACCTCCGCGACCTCGACAATGACGGCGACCTCGATCTCATCCAGAGCTATCACGTGGACGTGATGGATTTGGCAGCGCCGTATTCGCCCATCGAATATCGGCAGGGCGTGTTCTGTTGGAAGAACCTATTGAAGGAGACCGGCAAACTCCAGTTCGAGAAAATCTCCGGTAACGGTCTCGCCTGCGAAGCGCACTTGAAACTCAGCGCCGACAAGCAGAGCACGGAGCCGGTTGGCAAGGCGCCCGGCCTGCCCTACATCTCGCTGGCTGACGTGGACAACGACGGCTTGCTCGACGTGCTGGCGGTTGGCCCGGCCGGTCCCGGCTGGGCGCCGCGCACGGAATACGTCAGCGGCCGGTTCTGGCAGAACAAGGGCGGTTTCCAGTTCGAGGAAGCGACCGACGCCGCCGGGTTGAGCGCGTTGAACTGGGTTTATCGCGAGTGGTGCAAGTTCTTCGATGCTCCCGTGCCGCAGGCCCGTCCCGGTGCGCCCATGCAACCCGGCGACCGCCGTCCGTATTTTGCTGACGCCATCTTTGGCGATTTCAACAACGACGGTTGGCTGGACCTCGTTGTCCAAGACCGGCACGAATCGCCGAACCTCGAAACCCGCGCCCTCCTGTTCATGAATCGCGGCGACGGCACGTTCGAGCCGAAACCGACGACATTCAGCGGTTTGGATGGCATGGGCATTTGCGGCGAGGCTGCCGATCTCAACAACGACGGCCTGCTCGATCTGATTTTCGCCGCCGACCCCGACAACTCCGGTCCGGCGCTGAGCATGGCCCGCTACGAAAGCAAGATCTACTGGAACACCGGCCTGCGCGGTGCGCGTGAGAACCACTGGCTGCGCCTGCGCCTCTCATGTGTTCGCGATGCCGAACTCATCGGCGCGAGGGTCGAAATCCACGATCCGGCCAGCGGCAAGCTGGTCGGGATGCGCATCATCTTCAGCAACCATAGCTACAAAAGCGGCTGCCCGCTCGAAGCACACTTCGGCTTGGGCAAACATGACAAGATAAACGTGAAGGTCACGTTGCTCAATGGAAATACCGTTGCCATCGCCGACGTGGAGGCCGACCGCTTCGTGGAACTCAATATGAATACACGGCGGCTTGCGGAAGTTAATACGAAATGAATCCCCCCACCGTCTTCTCCAAACGGAGGCGGCTACTTTCCGGCGAGGTGGGCTTTTGCCGGAGCGGATTTCAATCCGACGCTGTTCACTGCGACGACCGCATGCTCATGTTGTTCGCCCGGTTTGGCCGCCGCATCCACGAACCGCATGGCCGGCAATGGTTTTTCCGCCGTGTCGTGGTAGGACATCTTCTGGAACAGCGGCCGGCCGAATCGGCTCTCTAGTGCTTAGTTGCATAAGTTCACGATAGTGTTTCTCAGTTGGGAGCCCTTGACTTCTCGCTTTCGCCAAACGAAAGGTTTAGCCTTCGGGCCGTAGGCTTTGATGAAATTCTCAATCGCTTTTCGAAGCGTTTGGACGTTTTCGAAGCTCGCTCCGCGAAGCGCCTTGCGCGACAGGATGCCGAACCACACTTCCACCAGATTGAGCCAACTGGCGGAGGTGGGAGTGAAATGAAAGAACACATTGGGATGAGCGGCCAACCAGACATCGTTCTTCTTATGGGTGCAGTAGTTGTCGAGGATGACGTGGATTTCTTTGTCACTGGGCAGTGCGGCCACGACTTGATCCATGAATTCGCGAAATTCCTCGCGTCGCTTGAGCAGGGTTGTCTGGCCGTGAACGGCTCCCGTGGCAATCTCCAGAGCGGCAAACAGATTCAAAGTTCCGTGTCGTTTGTAAGTGCTCTTGTAGCTGCGGACAATGCGCCCGCTCCGGGTCTGCACATAGCCGGTCTTGCGTTCCAAGGCCTGGATGGACGGTTTCTCGTCCACGGAAATCACCAGGGCGTTCTCGGGCGGGTTCAGATAGAGGCCCACCACATCGGCGGCCTTGGCGACGAACTCTGGATCGGTGCTGACGCACCAACTGCGCTGCCGGCACAAGCAGATGCCTTCTTTGCGCAGCAGCCGCCAGACGGCATCCACGGAGGTCTTCAGATGGGCCGCCACGGCCGGTCCATCCCAGCACGCCTGACGCGCCGGCGGCGGCAGTTCCAAAGTCTTCAACACCTCGTTGCGAAACTCCGCCCCATATTTGACGGGCTTGCCCGAACGCGCCTGATCCTGAAGGCCCGCCGTCCCCCTCTGCGCAAACCGGTCCCGCCACACAATGACCGTATTGGGCTGAACATGCCGCTTGCGGGCGATCACCTGAATCTGCACACCGCTCAAGCACTCCAGCACCATTTTGGCCCGCTCCACCAACCGCGCCTCCTCCGTTCGACTGTTAGCCAGCGCCGTCAACTTCGCCCGCTCCTGCTCACTGCATTCGACTTGTCGAGCTTTTCTGGGCATCGGACATCTCCTCAACGGGAATGGTCCTGCTGCCCAAGATTCCTACTCAACAGAGAAAACAGCCGCCAAGTTAATTATTGCCTATTTATGCAACTAAGCACTAGTTTCCCCGGCAATTGGGCGATGTCCTTGCCGTCGCGCCGGATGATGAAACACCGCATGCCGCTCTCCAAGTCAGCCTCGGCGTCCCAGGTGATCTCAATGGTTCCGTCCGGCTGTGGCGTCGCCTTCACATTGATGGGCGCGGGTGGCGGCGTGGTGTCACCCGCGGCGCCGGTCTTTACATACTCGGCCCAGGCTTTCGCCACGGTTTCATTCGGCAGCCAGATGGCCGCCTCTGCCTTGCCTGAGTATGACGCCGCCGGTTGCGCTTCGTCGCTCCATGGCGTTGCGAGCCAGGCTTGTTTCATGTCCACGGGCCGGAGCTTTTGGCCGTTGGTTGCCGGGTCCGGCAGGCGCATGGCCAAGCAGGCGTCGAAGAAGCGAATCGCGAGATAGCGCGAGTCGCCGCACTCGTGGGCCGTGCGCGGATCGGGCGCAAAACCAATCGGCGCGCCCTTGGCCCGACAGGCTTCGAACATGGCCAGCGTGCCGGTCCATGCGCCGTTGAACTGCGCGTGTCCCTTCTCCTTGACGCCGGGATTGCACATCATCGGGGTTGAGTAGAAGGCGTCGGGGATCTCGGGCTTCGGGATACCCCTTTTCTCCCAAGTGCCATACGCCGTGCCCGAGCGAAACCAACACGCGACGATTTGTTCGGGATACATCATTTGCATCAGGCTCGACCATGATCCGCCCGCCGAATGGCCCCACAAGCACCACGGTGCCTTCTCCAGTTCGGGGTGACGCGACTTCGCGGCGACATCGCTGATGGCTTTCAAAAACGTCGCCGCCGAGCCGTTGCGCGGGTCGGACCAGAGGCGGGCGTTTTGATCGGCAGACTGTTGGTAGGACGGTCCGAGCAGCACGCAGTCCCACTTCTTGGCCAGCGCCTGCCAATGGAGATCGTAAGCCGCCGTCGCGCCGCCTTGACAGGCGGGCACGCCGGCGCCGTGTTGATGCACGATGAGCTCGCGGAGTTTGGCCGTGCCGTCGGGAATCCAGAATGTGTAGATGACGCCGACCTGAAGCCCGCCGGGCCGGTCGGACGGCGGGTAGGCAATTTCATAATAACGTCCGGTCGCCAGAGCCGACGACGCGAATGGCGACAGCATGGCAAGAACTATGCTTGCCCAGATGATTCGAGATAGACGCTTCATGAATCTCTCCTCTTCATCCATATCTCTCACTTCCAAAATGCCTTCCGATGCTCCCCGGCCAGTTTCTTTAGACGGGCAAGGGCATCGGCGTGGGAGGCGTTGGCGGCCAGATTAGTCCACTCCTTGGGATCGGCTTGAATGTCGTAAAGTTCGACCGGGGTGCGCGGATCGGCATATTCGATGTAGCGGTAGCGTTCGGTGCTCACGGCGAGCGACCACGGCGCGTTGTTCCGGGCGGTGACGCTAAACGCGGCGTGGTCCCAGGGCGCAACCGGGTCGTCGAGCAGCGGCTGCAGGCTGCGGCCTTCGAGGTCGCTTCGCGGAGGCAAACCGCAGAGGTTCACCAGCGTCAGATAGAAATCCACGTATTCCACAACGCCCCGACACGCCGTCCCGCCCGCGCAGTTCGGCGCGGCAATCAGCAGCGGCACGCCGCAAGACTCCTCGTAGGGGGTTCCCTTGCCCCAATACCCGCCGCGTGTCCCCAAGTGATAGCCGTTGTCGCCGATCATCACCACGATTGTGTTTTCCCACAGATTGTGGCGGTCCACGGTGTCCAGAACGCGGCCCAGTTGGCGGTCCATGAAACTGATGCAGGCGAAGTAGGCGCGAAGCGAAGCGCGGCGGGACTCGGCCGACGCTGCCGGCTTTTTCGGATCGCCCGCCGGGCGTGGCACCGTCCCCGTCTCAGGCAGCGAAAGCGCCGCCGGATCATAGGCATCGAAGTAGTTGCCCGGCGCCATCCACGGCAAATGGGGACGGCGAAAGCCACAGGCAATGAAAAACGGCTTGTCCCCTTTCGCGCCCTGATCAAGCAGCTCGGCGATGCGGCGCGACGTGCGGTCGTCTATCAACTGTTCTTCCGCCACCTTGAGTTGCATCCAGCCGCCGCCTTCACCGGTGTCGCCGTCGAGCCTGCCGTTCGCAGCGATCTTATCGGCCAGACCGAGTTTCTCCGGCTCTTGCGGCTGATAGATGATTTTGTTTTCCGGCGTGCCTTCCTCCGTCACATCCCAGCATTCGGGCACATCCATGCCGATGTGAAACACCTTGCCGACGCGTGCGGTGAAGTAGCCTTGTTGCCGGAAATACTGGGGCATGAACACCGCGTTCTCGAGCAACGGCGTGCGCGACTTGCCGGAATTGGCATACATGCCCGTATGCTCGGGCCGTCGCCCGCTCAGAAACGACACCCGCGATGGGCTGCACACCGGATACTGGCAGTAGGCGCGGTCGAACCGAATGGCGCGTTCCGCCAGACGGTCCACGTTCGGCGACTTCACAACCGAGTTGCCGAAGGCGGGAAGACTGCGGTTCAAATCGTCCGCGATGATGAAGAGAACATTCGTCTTGGCACCTTGCACGGAGATGGCGCGTCGTGTCGAAAAGACCGTGCTGAGCAACGTGACGCCTGCGAGGCGGAGAAAATCTCTTCGGTCCGACTTGGATATGCTCATGCTTTCTGCTCCTTTCTCTGCAAAACGAATCGGCAATCGAACGCGATGCAAAGCGGTCTGACTCACCATGCCAGAGGTCAGGGCTTATTGGGCAATGGCATCACGCCGGCCCACGAGTATTTGCGGACGGTGTCCCAGGCGATTTGTTTGTACACTTTGTCCTGTTTGGGTGTCAGAGTGGTTGTCTTTTGCGTCAGGGCCACCTTGTCGGGCGCCTCTTTGTAGAAGCAGCAAAAGAGAACCAGCGAGACGAAATAGCGTCCTTTGTCGCTCATGTGAATATTCCAGCCCGGGCCTTTTTCATTCGACGCATAGTGTAATTCAAAGAATTGGTCCTTCGACCATCCCGGAATGTGGCCGGGCGCAGGCACGCCCTGCTGGTGGAAAGCCGCTTCGATTCGATAGCGGCGATCCTTCTGCAGGATCGGCAGCGGCCGACGCCAGCACCCACACGCATCGACATTGCCGCCACCGGATACCTCGATCAACGGCTTTCTTTCAGGACCGACGTCCTTGTGGAACCGTGGCGCGATCTCCGGTGGGGGCGACCAAGTGGTCCAACCATCCTGTGAAGCCAAGAGTTCGATACTAGAACCGCTCGACTGCTCGGCCGCAACTAGTGCCGGCGGGAGCAGCACGCACGCAAGAAGTGCCAGAAGCATCTTCACGGTGACGGCCACCTCAGCCGCAAATTGCTTTTTGTATAGATGCAATGCCAGACCATGAATTTCCACCGATTTATGAATCGGTCGCCAAGCACAGGATGCCGCAATCGCGACGGAATTCTATCGCACCTCGGACATGTGCCGCACCCGCGCGGCCAAGTCGAGCGTATAGACCGGGGTGGTGAACTGCCGCGCGCCGCCGCCATGGGTGATTCTCTCGGAGCCCAGCACCTTGCCATCGGCTGGCTGGATCCACTCGAACAGATACTCCCCGGCGGCAAAGTTGAATGTGAGGGTCTCCTGATGCCGCCCCAACTCCCCCACGTAGGCGCGCGCCCAGGATTTGCCGTGGTGAATGTAGAACGCATACTGCCGGCCGGGCTCACTCAGCGCAGCGGTCCGTGCCGTCTTGGGCACGCCGCCCTGCACGAACGTCTCGTCCCGCCGCATGGCGCCAAAGCGGAGACTCTCCATGAACCGCTTCAGTGTCGCAAGCGTGTCGAGGAGAGCATCAATACTGCCCCGGCCGCCCGGATGCTCGGTCGTGTAGAGGACGTTGTATTGCATGTAGGAGGCAGCCCCTCCCACAAGGAACTCCCACGCTTCCACGCGCGTGGCCAAGAGATTGTCTCCCCGATAGAACATGCTCTCCGTCGTGGGTTCGTCGGTGTAGCTGACCGTGCCGTGATGCACAAAAGGCTTGTTGAGGGTGTACTTGGTCCCCAGGAACTCCAAGCTGCGCTGATAGCGCATCGTCAGGAAATCAATCCGGGGGTCGTCAGTGAAGTCGGCGACGCCCGGCCCCTTGTAGAACTCCTGATCAATGTTCTGACCCACGAGATGCTTCTTGGGCAGGGCTTTTTCCGTTTGTCGGTACAAGTCGATCATCCGATGCAGCCAGGGCAGCCAGACCTTCATTGGCTGATTGCTCATCTGGGGCTCGCTGCAGAGGTAATACAAGACGTTGTCGAATTCGTTGAGCCGGCGCACGATCTCGACGAGGTACTTCTCTTGATAGACTACCAGCCGTGGATCGGCGTCCAGCGACTGCACAAGGCCAAACTCGCAGGTGCCGACGCCTTGGACGTTGTTTTTGTGGTAGAGCGGTTGGTTTTCCCAAACCTCCTTGTGTATGCCGTTGAAGAGCGTCACCATCACGATGATATCCCGCTTTTGAGCCTGCGTGCAAAAGTCCTGCAGCCGGGCGAAATATGCCTCATCCCATTGGTCCAGATCATACTTGTAGCCGCCGAGGAGTTCGTGCGCCCCGCTCACCAAGGTGCGCTTCCACGGAACCAACTGCCGGCCTGGAGCCGGGGAATTCCCACGGCCGTCGAACCACACGTACGACCCGGGGTAGATCCGCGTGAAGTTCATCCCTTTGGATACGAGCTTGTCGAAAAACGCCACGTAGTCGAAATCCTGATTCATCACCGCGCGAAACCGCTGGTCTGAGGTGATCAGGAGCACCGGAGATCCCTTGTAGCACAAGTAGTGAGGATTGTCCGGATGTAGCCGAATGGGGCCGGCGCCGACGCTCTTATCCGCGGCAGCGCCTCCTTTTGCGGTGGTGCTGCGCGCAACTTGGGGTGCAGCAACACCGTTTGCGGTCAGACACAAAGTCAACAATGCGACGCCCAGTTTCATGAATTCACCTCGCAAATGGTCTTAGTGGGAGGGAACAAAAACCAAGACAAAGCCGGCGAAGTTCCCTCCCTTGATCGGATGCCGTTCTCGTTCCTCTTGCATTTCGTGTTTTCATCTCCGTTCAGCATTTCATTCAAACAGCAGGAGTCTCTCTGGCGCACGGCCTTTGGATGCGAATTCGCATACCGTCGAGAGTTGGTTCGATTCGGCGGGTCCAGCCGCAAGTAAACCACAAATCCTAACGCAAGTCCAACAGCATAGATGGCGATGACTCCGCTCTCCACGTGGTCAGCTCCGGCTATGGTCTCGAAAAGAAAGGAATGTTCGCGGTGGCGGCGTTGCCCCGGCCGTCGAGGGCGAAAACGAACACGCGATAGGCACCTTCCTGTTCGGGCGCCACAAATGTCAATTCCCGCTCGCTGACCTTTTGGATGAGCTCCGGCATCGGCTTGGATCGCTTTTCTCCCATGCCGGCATAGCCGCCTCGCGGCACCTCGGCCATGACCTCCCATTTGAATGCCAGATGGTCGCCGTCGGGGTCCTCGGCCTTGAGCGCCGCGGTGTGCGTGCTGCCGGGTTTCAGATAGACATTGGCGCTGGCGGCCTGGTCTTCAATGCAAAGGTTCTCAATGCGCGGCGCTCGGTTCGCCGGCCACCGCCCAGTCCAAAAATACTGCATCGCGTTGACGGTTTCAGTCCGTTCGCCCGATTCGAGGAACATCCCATACCACGTGTGCGTTCGCTCATGCCGCCACTGCCACATGAACACGTAGGAGCCGAGACATCGCTCTGGGTCTTTCTGCATGGTGTTTTGGTAGCGCTCCAGAAAGCGTTGGGCCTTCTCGGTGCTGGTTTCCTCGATCGAGGCTTTCCACGCCGTCCGCGGGACCTGCCAGTCGCCCGACGGTCCCCACTCAGTGATGACGTAGGGCTTGTCCCATCCGTCTTCGCGAATCTTCGCCGGCACCGTTTCGAGGCCCTTGTAGTAGTTGACGCCCAACAGATCGAGGTCCGGGCAACGCTGCTTGATTTCCTTGATGTCCCCGCCGCGAATGGACCCGTCGCCGATGACGGTCATCGTTGGATGGTTCGGGTCCACCTTGTGGATCATGCGGGCCACGTCGTTGACGGCGTCCCACACTTTCCTGTTCTTGTAGCCGACCGAGAGTTCGTTGCCGATTCCCCATAGGAGCACGGCGGGATGATCCTTCAATTCCAGCACACGCTTTTTCATTTCCTCGAACTGCTCGCGGACAGCCTGCTCATTGTCGTAGTCGAACTTGTGCACCGACTCCATTTTCATCGGCAGCCCGACCGCCGCGGTGAGGCCCAGGCGTTGGGCTTCGTCGAGAATTCGCCGCAACTGTCCGCCGCCGCAGCGGACCGAGTTGCCCCCGTGCGCCGCGAGGTCCTTAAGGGGAAACTTGCCGGTCGGGTCACCCCAGTAAACCGCTCCCTTGATATAGTAAGGCAGACCGCCGCGGTAGAGTTGGAACTTGCCGTTTTCTTTTCTGATCTCGACCTCAACCGGACCGTTGCCGGCGGCGCCGATGGCGGCAGACAGCAAACCGATCCATGCCGCAAGACGCAATGCCATTCTGAATGGCTTGGCTTCGTTCATACTACGGACCTCCCTTTCTTGCCACGGCGCTTTCATTCAAAGGCGATCAGATAGTAAGGCGTTTGGTCTCGCGCACCATCAATGGCAAAGGCGCCGTTGCTGACGGGAAGCGTTTTGTCGGTCCGATTGCCGTCGTGATCGAGGAGGATCACTTTCGGATTGCCGGGTCTGCGAATCGTGATGGCGGCTTTCACCGGTTCGAGCAGGACGGGCGCTTTGCCCTTGTCGAGCAGTTGATCGCCCGCTTCGTTCATCTTCATTCCGGAGTTGCGGGCGCGCGCCATCGCCACAACGAGCAGTCTCTCTGCCTTTGAAATGGTTCCATCCTTGCCTTGCGCAGTTACATAGATCGCGGCGAACCGCGACTCGGGCTTGATTGCTACGTCGCCCAGATCGCACACCTGACCGCTCGCAAAACCCACCACCGCCTTCGTGCCGTCGGTATTCATCGTAAAGAATCCGTCGGTTTTGTTCTGTCCTTCTTTCCATCGGAGCTGGCCGGTGGAAGAGACGAGGAAGCCGTCTTTCCGGTATGGCGTCAGATCGAACGCCGGCGTTTCTTTCCACGCGTCGGTGAACGCCACGACGGTGCGGGCCACGGCCAGCGCGCGCGCCGGCACCTTGTCGCCGTCAATTTCCTTGTCATCATAGCCTTGCACGACCTTTTCATCAAAGCCGATCTTGCCTGCGAACAAAGACGGCATGTGAACGTTTCGTACCGCCAGAAGATCCGATTCCTTCACGTCGCCGCGATGAATGTGACGGGCGACCGCCGGAAAAACGCCCAACACCTGCGGCGCGGCAACGTCCCACGTGTGTCCGCCGAGCGCCCGGCTGAAGCCCGCCGAGTCGCCGTTCTGAAACATGTAGGACACGTCCCATCCCTGCAATCCAAAGCCGTAGGCGCCGATGATGGCTGGTCCCTCCGCGCCCCACTCGTTCGGAAAGCAGTGGATCCACTCCGACAGCATAAAGGGCCGGTCGGCCGCTTGCTGCATGCCGGAACTGAACGTGCCGGAGCCGGCGTGCGCCAGCATCGAGCCGTTTTTGAACGCCGCCTGCTTCTTGCCCCTGACCTGACCGCCGAAATAGTTGTGCCGGTCAATCGTGCCGACGCGCCAGTCGGAGTGCAGGTTGGCGAAATGACTGAGGGCGCGGCCCGCCTGCCAGTTGGAGCCCAGAATCTCGCCCCGATAGCCCGCCTCGCGAACCGCTTTTACATAGTGGTCGTTGCACTCGCACTGCAACTCATAGAGAAATTGGAGCGTGTCAAGCAGGCGCTGCTTACGGTAGGCCTGCGCGCCGCTCAACTGCACGGGGTCCCAATACCAGGGATTGCCCAGCGGCAGGATGTTCCGCTTGTCCAGGTGTTCGCCGACGGGCGGGAATCCATCGCGCTCGAAACCATCAAGGGCCTTGTCGCCCCAAGCCTTCACCAATCCTTCCTGGCTGCCATATTTCTTGCGCAGCCAATCGGAGAATCGCTCGCCCACCTGTTTGCGCAGCGTGGGGCTGGCCTTCAGCGGCCCCATCGAGGTGTAAAAGAGAATGCTTTGCTCGTTGACGATCTCGAGGAATGCGATGGCGGGGTCTTCCGCGTAGGTCAAACCCGTATAAGGATTCTTGTGCTTCAGCAGGTTGGTCATCTGGAGGATTTGCACCTGCTGCAATTCGGGGGAGTAGTAAAGGCCGCTGTGAGGCGCGGCGATCCGGTTCTTCTTGCTGTCGTCGAACTTGCCGAATTCATCGAGATAGGGAACGTATTTGCGGTCGGCAGGCCCTAACTTCACCGTCCCGAAATGCGCGGACAACAACACATAGATTCCCGCCTCCTTGAACTTCGCAATCTGGTAGTCCATGCGGTCGAGACCGGCGGCGTCATACTCGACGCTGCTGTCAGCCGACTGGATGCCCGCCCAGCCGATGCCGTCGGCGAATTTGTGAAGGCGCACGGTGTTGATGCCATACTTGGGATAGAAAGCCGCGCGTTTGTCCGCCAGGGCCTTGTCCGGCGCACACGTCGCGTAACAAAGATTCAATCCCCACAGTTTGATCGGTTTGCCGTCATACATCAGCAACTCGCCCTGTCGCGCAATCCGCCCGTGTTTGCCCGCGGGTTTCTCGATCCACTCCTGCAAACCGATCTCGCCTGCCGCCGGATCGTTCTTCGGGCCAAAAGGATACCAGTCGTCGGTCTGTTGCGCAAAAACGCTCGACGCCGCAAGCATTGCAATAACAAGCAAACGTTTCATTGCAGATCCTCCTTTATGTTGGTGATAAACGCCGCTCCCTCACTTCTGCGGTCTCAGCACCAGCACCCAGTCCTGATTGATGGGACCGCGCGGGGCGTCACAGGCCCCTTGTGCATCGCCTTCGAGCAACTGTTCCCTCGGGTATTCCCGGCCGTCAATGGGGCTGATGAAGGTGGCCTGATACTTCTTCCCCGGCTCGAGATGCAGCAGTTCTTGCCGGGACTTCTTGGCGAAGTAGAACACGCGGATTTCGCCGGGAATGCCGGCTGCCGCCGCAACTAATGCTGAACCATCTTTCTCTTCGGTCTGCGAGAGCCACTCCGGGTGCGGCTCGAAGCGCCACCACTCGTATTTCTCCAGGATGCGCTTGCCGATGCTCACGTGCGTTGAACCCGGCCACCGATACGCCTCTTCCCACGGCCAGTTGCCCCAGATGGTGCCGGTGACCGACGGGCCGAACGGCTTCTCGCGCGGGTTCATCTGCCACAGCGAATCGGTGCCGTAACAATGCCCCGGCGCGCCATGCAGCACCGCACCCCCAAATTGCGCCCGCTGCACGAACGGGCCGCAATTTCCGCCGTACATCCCTTCCCAACAGAGTTCGCCGATGATGGATACTTTGCCGGGATTGTTCCGTCGAAACCTGTCCATGCTCTTCAAGCATTGAACGACTTGCGCATACTCGTTGCCGCCGCCGTGCCCGCCCATCCCGAAGTAGATGTCCACGATCGAGTAGTCCGAGAGCGCCTCGTAGGGCGCGTTGTTGAACCACAGTCCCGGCCCGGGATGAATGCCGATCAGCCGCCCGAACGGATTGTTTGCCCGCAAATAGCGGCCCACCTCGGTCCACTTGAGCGTTTGCTGGTAGCCCTGGTCGCCCTTGCCGATATTCGGATACCACGGCAGGCGCGACTCGCCGCAAAGCGTCCATGCCACCGGAAACGCGCCGTAGCGCGCCACCACGTATCGCCAGTGTTTCTTCATTTTCTCTTCGCCCATGAAGTTGATGTAGTAACCCCACGAACCGACGATGTTGGGCATGATGCCGTTCTCGATCAGATGAACGATGCGTTTGTCGGTCAAGTCCCAGTAGGCCGGATTGATGGTCTTAAAGTCCTTCTCCCAGGCATGGCCAGCCTCGTTGCCGCCGCGGTCGTCGAACGGCGCGATGTCGCACGGGAACGCCACGGCAAATTGAACCACATTGAAGCCCTTTTCGCGGCGGTCAGCCACGAGTATCTTGAAGCCGTTCCACGTCAGACGCGACGTCATGGCGTGCCACCACGAGTCGGCCAGCCAGAAAAACGGAACGCCATCGGCGTGAGCGAAATTGCGGCGATTCGGGCTCAGATGCACCGGACCGTGCTTCAGCAGAGGATTCTCACCCTCATACGGACTTGCTTGCAGTGTTCCTGCGACCTCGTGGGCCGGTTTGATTTTCCCGGCGGAGATCTCAAGACGGAACGTGTGCCGCCCAGCCGAGCGCGGGGCATAGCGGACCTTCCACCTGTTCCCGCCGACCCAGAACGCCGGAACCCGCAGCGACGCGCCCGAGGGTTCCGTGAAAATCCCATCCAATTCCGCATCGAGGAAGGGGTCGCCGGCTTGCGCCTCCGCGCGAAAAGCGATCTCGGTCACCTGATTCATCACGGCGGAAAACGTTTGATTCGGCTCTGTCAACTCGCGTTGTACGAGGACGGGCACCGATTTCGCCTCAGCCTCAGCCGTCGTACTTCTCTCAGCGAACGACCACAGAGTGAGACTGGCTATGGCAGGGGCCAGCGCAGAGACTGTCCGGCGGAGTTTGAAGATCAGCGCACTCGCTTGGCGGTTCACGGGCCTACTCCCTTCTTCACCACAATTTCGGCTTGCTCCTATTCCATCAGGTAAATCCCTGGCCAGTCGGGCGCCAGAGCGCACTCCTGTTTGTCGAAGTAGCGGGGCGGGACTTCGCCCGACATGGGAAACTCCAGAATTGGAAAGACGCTCTCGTCGCAGGCCATGGCCAGATGCAAGTGGGGCAACCACGACCAATGCAAATTGATGGTGATGTCTTTTGCGGGCCGGTTCCTCGCCCATTCAAGAAGCCGGACCGCTGGCGTAATACCGTCGCGGATATAAACATCGGTCGAGAATTGGTTGGCCGCGCCAGCTTCGGCCCAACGCTGGATTGTTTTCACATCCGTTCCATCTCCGATTGGTCCTGGACCTTCCGGCTGGACTCGGATTTTCGCCGTCTTCATCAATTCGACATACTTCGGCATCTGGGTTTCTTCCGGCGACGGCGGCAAGGGTCCTTCAATCCAGACATACTTGAGTTCGGCCATCAGGTTCAGAATCTCCTTGGCTTCTTCGATTGACGGCGTGGCCGATTCCGCCGAGCCGGGATAGGGATCCCAGGCCAGAATCGGATCGGGACCGGTTGCCTCCCGGATCAATCGGAGTGTCTCCTTCACCATGTCAAATCTGATGCTTTCTTTGGTTCCCATTGCGCCGGGAAAGTGGAGTTTGGTGGCTTTGAGATTGTTGGCCTTCAAGTATCTGGCAACATTGTCTGCATACTTTTTGGGAGAAAAGTCGGGTTGCTGCCCTCGCACGTCGCCGTAGCGAAGCACTTTGTTTCTCGTGGTACCCAATAATCCATGCAACGGCTTCGTGAGCATCCGCGCATGGAGGTCCCAACAGAGAATATCGGCGGCTTTCAGTTCGTTGACCGGGACATTTCTCTCCACCATGAGGTCATACAGTTTCTCATGATCCAGCAGGTTGGTTTGCTTCAGGATGCCTTCCGTGATACTGCTAAAGCCCTGGCAGAATCGCGCCGGCACCACGCCAACAGCTCCGTTGCTTGCCGTGATCCGCAGCACCTTCTTGTTGCCGTCTCGTCCCGGTTTCAGAAAGAACGACGGCAACTCTTCCAACAGCTCCCACGATTTCAGGAAGACCTTCTCGGGCACATCGAGGGTGGGGAAAGGTGCTCCCAAAGCGTTTGGCTGGAGCATCCATCCGGTGACGGCCAACACGGCTGCCTGTCCGCACCGGTCCAAGAATGCTCTCCGCGTCACGGACTCATCGGCTTTCACGGTTCCATCTTTCTGCGAGATGACTCTCCACATCGGAGGGAATCTCATTCTGTGAGCTCTTGGTCGGAGTCCGCGAGGCCCCGACCGTTTCATTGCCGGCCTCACACCCGTTCCAACCTCGCTTCGTCCAGCGACGGCCCCAGTCCGGGCTCTTCAGCCATGGCAAAGGTTCCTGCTTCGGCCACCAGCGGGCGGGTCTGACAATGCTGAAAAGAAACACGTGACCCGAGCAAGTACTCGAGCATCGGACAGAGCGCCGCGCGCGTGGGCGAGCACACTGCGCCGTTGCTGTGGAAGTCGGTGAAGCGCATGCCGCTGGCGGCGAGACGATCGATGTTGGGAGTTTTGACTTCCGTGTTGCCGTAACAAGCCAGAGATCCATAACCCAAATCATCGGCCAAGATGAGAACGATGTTGGGCCGTGCGTGACTCTGGCCGAACACGGGCAGTACGAGTGCAAGCACCGCGACGACGATCCAATGCCGAAGTTGTTTCCTCATGGCAAACTCATTTCCCGTCACCGAACTCAAACGAAACCGTCTCGGTCGCCGATAACAGCAGCCAGATCACGAGCGCGTAAGTTCCGGCGGCATCTACCTCGATGCCCGTGCGGTAGTCAGTGCCCCGCGTCTTGGTCCGGCCGTTGATTTTCAGCGACCCATTGTTGTCCGGACCGCCCCAGTTGGCGATGACGAATGCTGGATTCTCCAGCGGTCGCTCCTTGGTGGCTTGGACGGTGAAACCTGCGGCTTCGCCTGTCTTGGTGAATTTGAAGGCGCGTTCCCGTTTCTCGTAGCCGCGAGAGACGCAGCCGCTGGTGTCCCTCACTTCGGGCGCGAAGTTCCACGAGCGGTTCAGGGCGGTCAACGCGCCGGGCTGTTTGTCGGTCAAGCCATACATGACCATGGCTTCGATGTTGTTGCCATTGGTGTGGCGCAGTTCATGGAACGTGGCCGGGCACATGGACGACGGGCGGTCATATGTGTTGACGCGCGTGCCGTCGCTCGGAATGAGCTGCACGGGATAATGATTCCAGCCCCGCCACCAGATGACGTTGTGCAGCATCGTCTGACTCCACGCGCCGATTTCGCCGATCTCGAACTGCTTGGTCTGGCCCTTGAGGTTCACGAGCTGGAGATTCCAGTCGCCCTCGCGCTTCTTCCACGGCGTGTCGGAGCGATGAATGGTCGTGGTCGCGCCGGCCGTGTTGGCGATGATCACGCCGGCATCATTCATCACGTCCTCGGTGGCCTGGCCCGGGTGGCAGAGGATTTCGTTCTGGTTCAATTCCGCGTTGATGGCCTTGTCGGTGTTGTTATGCACCAATTGGTGCCGGACCGACACGCCGTCCGGATAAATCGTCCAGTATTCGTCCGTCCAAATCCCGCAACCGTTCGTGTCCCGCGCGGGCCACCGGTAATCAATGGAAGCCGAGGCGTTCCGCCAATGCACCACCACGCGCGCGTCGCTGCGATGGATGATCCGCACGTTGGAAAACCGGCAGAGCATGTCGGACATGTGCTCGTAGCATTGTGTCTCGTAACGCTCCGGGCCTTGATCGTTGCTCCAGATTCCGCCTGCACCGTGAGCGGTGACCAGCGACGGCAGGTAGCGCGTGCCGCGCCAGAAAACGTAACGCCAGGGCTTGTCGGCAAACGTCACCACGATGTCGGCGAAATCGCCCACGCGCCAGAGTCCGTCCCATTCCGGGCTGTAACGCAGCTTCGTGTATTCGGCGCGAAATCCCGGCGACACTTCCGGCCCGGCCGGCAGCACCCACGGCTTCAATGGACGCGCCTCCGACGGCTTTAGCGCGGCGTGCACCGCGCTTACCTCGGATTCACTCAGCGCCTTGTCGAACAACTGCACTTCGTCAATCAAACCGCTGAACGCCATGGTCGTCCGGAATTGCCTGGTCACCGCGCGCTCGGCGAACAGCGGGAACTGCCGCACCGAATGGGTCATGCCGATGGAGAGGTCGGCGTTCGTCGCGTCAACGAAAGCGACCGCGTTGGTCGCGGTGGCGACCGGTTTGCCGTTTAGATAAACGACCGCATCCGCGCCGCTCTTGGCGATCGCAGCCACATGCACCCATTCGTAGAGCGGAACGCGCTCAGTGATCACCGAGTGAACAGAGTCACCGTTGCCAATCTTGAACTCGATCTGGCCGGTGGCATTGACGCCAAGCAGATAACCTTTGTTGCCATCCATGTGGTCCACGATCGCGGCGAGATGGAAGGGGTATTCCTGGATCGCGATCCACGCGGAGACGGTGAACTCCTCTTTCAGTTGTGGACTGTGTGGCGCAGGCAACGCGACAACGCTACTGTACGAATCAAACGAAAGACAAGTGCCGGACACGCCCGGTCGCCAATAAGCCTCCACGCCGCCAATGTCGCAGACCTTGCCGGATTGCTTTTCCATGGTCGCGCCGCCTGCCCCCTCGTCGAAACGCCAATGACGGACCAGATGGTTGGTGCGCCCGGACTTCACCGTTGAGCCTGTGACCGGACGTTCCGATGCACGGGAGAGTTGAGCGGGGCGAAACGCGGTTTCGCGGATGCCGTCGGGCGTGAGTCTCAGCGTCTGCTCAATCTGATTGCCCGGATCATTCCAGTCATCGAGCCGGAAGCAGCCGTTCTTCACCGTGCGGATCACTTTGCCGTCAGCGTGGATGGTGAAGTATTCATCCGCGTAGTCGGCGTAGAACGGCGCGGGAGTGCCGGCCGCGTTGTAAGCGGCGCAGAAGTCGGTGAACGACCCCTTCGTGATGTCCGGTGCGTAACGCCAGTGGACGGTGACGCTCGCCTCCGTCTGCGCGACGATGGCGGCGTGGCAGGCGATGTTGTGATGGTCCGGGCGCTCGTCCGGTCCGTCACCCTTACGTGAAATCAGACGGGCAACGGAGTGTTTGCTGCCGCCGAACGGCAGCCAGCGGGGTTGATAACCAAACTCACGACTGAAGATGAACTGCCCCCGCTGCGGCAACTCGACGACGATATCCGCGTATTTGCCGGTGAACCCGTGATCGTCATACGGCAGCCGAGTGTAGTAAGCCTTGACGGGGACCGAAGCATCAGCCTCCGCCGCTGCGTAGCTGGGCGTGGTGGCCACCATCAGCGCCAGCGTGGCGAGCGGCATGGACACAAGAAGGATTGGCTTCATGGCGATTTGATCCTCTGCAATTCGATCTTCTGGAAGGTCATGCCGTAGTGGCCGCCGGGCGGGTTCACCTTTTCCTTTCACATCGTGTTGGTCACGGCTTGTCAGGCGCCGATTGCGGCACGGTCAGCCGTGCCCCGATCTCGCGCAGCCGTTTCACCGCGTAGTCCGGCAGCCTCCCCGTGTCGTCCGGCCCCACGTTGAGCAGATAATTCGCGCGGCGCTTCTTGCACAATTCCAACATGGACGTCACTTGCTCAACCGACTTCATGGCGCCCTCGTTCTCGCCGGGCGTCCAAAACCAACCGAGCCCGAGGGTGTCGCAAACTTCGGCCGCATGCACATTTCCCTCCGGCGGCAGGGGATTGGGCCGCTTCATCGCCTTGAGGTACGGGTATTCATAACTGTGGATGTCCGTATCCTTGAAATCCAAGCTGTTGTTGGCGATGACCACGCACCCGGGCTGATGGGACTTCACATGCGCCCTGATTTGCTGCCAATCATCCTTGGTGTAGCGGTTCGAGTATTGGTCAAACCACAACAGGTCAATCGGCCCGTAGCCGGTTAGCAGTTCGCTCAGTTGCAACTTGATGAAGGCTGTGTAGCGACCCTGCGCCTCCGGTGGCAGGCCGTGCAGCTTGTCCTCCTCGCCCTTGGGCAGATGGCGTTTCGCGAAATCACCCGGCAGGCAGTAGTAAAGTCCCACCTTGATGCCACGCTTGCGGCAGGCTTCGACGAATTCACGCACCAGATCGCCCTGACCGTTGCGGAAGTTTCGGAAACTCCTGATATCGTGCGTTTCGGTGTGCTGGCTGTCCCACAGACAGTAACCACAGGTGTGTTTCACCGTCAGCACCGCGTACTTCATGCCCGCCGCCGCCGCCGCGTCAAGCCACTGCCCGCAATCCAGCTTCGCCGGCGCGAACGTCGCCGGATCCTCCGTCCCGGTCGCCCACTGCCGGTTGTTGAAGGTCGCCATGTTGAAGTGGATGAACATTCCAAACCTCCACCCGAGAAACCTCTCCCGCAGCACGTCCGGTGAGGGAATCAACTTTTGGGTGGTGGCTTTGGGTTTCGGTGCGGGCACTTGTAACAAGTCCACAATCTGTTTGGCTGCCAAAAGCTTCTCGCGCAGCGCTGGGTAAGGCACTCCCTGCACGCTCACGCTTTGGTCAATCGCCACTCCCGCCGCGATGGCCGCGCTCTGGCTCAGCGCCATGAACACCGGCTCCATGCGGATGGAACCGTGCGCAACGTGCGAAGCGGAGACGCAGATGGGCGAGAAGAGGTTTTCGCATTCACCCTTGCGCGGGATGATGGAGCGATAGGAAATGCCATACGGCTTCGGCGGGACGCGCCAGATCACGCCATCGCTGTTCGCGTAACCGGTCTCGGTGACGAAATGCTGCACCACGTGCGAGTCCATGCCGAACGAGCCGAGCGCGACCGGATCGGGCGCGGACTTTTTGCCTTCGCAATCGAGCTGGGTCATGACGTAGTCGCCCACCATTCGCCGCGCCTCGCGGATGTAAATCATCCACGGCCAGCCGCCGTTGTCTGTGAATTCATCCTTCGGCAAACCGTAGGCCGCTGTTCGCTTGCGGATGGCTTCGGGCACACGCGGATTGTTCGCCATCGTCCACAGGAAACCGCGGACGTAAGTTTCGTGTTCCTTCTCGATCTCGTGACGGCGTTCGTAGCTGGCTTCGGGATAATCCCAGTTCCCGCCCGGATGATCCGAGCCGACGGCGTGCATGTTGTTCCAGTCCACTTTTTTCGTCCCGCCCGCCAACGGTTCGATGAGCGCCGGCAATCGGCCATCGCCCGCGTCGAAGTTGCGCAGCAGCAGTTCGTGATCAATCTCACGATAGCCCGCGGGCTTCTCAATCGGAATGCGGAGCTGCGGATCGGTCGTCAGGCAGACGCGATAGGTGTAAGCCTGAATCTTCTTGTCGCCTTGGCCGTTTTTCAGGTTCTCAATTTTGAACACGCGCGGCAGCAATCCGCTGTTCGTGTCGCCGGGCTTCACGTAGGGGTCCACTTCCTTGACGAAATGATCCTTGTCGCGCTGACCATAATGGACGCGCGGTTTGGTGTCTCCGCGCCGCACACCCGCCATGTCTTCGCCGTATTGGGTCTCCGGCTCGCGCCCGACGGTATAGGTCACGCCCGCAGCCGCCATCAAATCGCCGACATAAGTCGCATCAATGAACATCTTCCCGCGATAAGTTTTGCCGGTGAGCGTGGTGATGGCCGCGATTCGCTTGCCCTCCATCGTCACACCCCGGCCGGAAGTGCGGTCGAGTTTTTCGCTGTAAACCACCGTGACGCCGGCGTCCGCGATCATCTTCTCGAACACCTGCTTGCCCACGTGCGGCTCGAAACTGCGGATGTAATTCGTCCCGTAAGCCGCCGCAATGCGGTCGTAAAATTCCGAGGCGATGCCGCCAAAGGTATTGCGCCTCCCGAGGAAATCCGTGGCGCCGAGTCCGCTCGCACTCATGCCGCCGGGGAAGCCGGTGGGATTCACCCAGATAACCGAACGCCCCTCGCGCTTGGCGGAAATCGCGGCAACCACCGCGCCGGATGAATCGCCGTAGACAACCAGATCGTAAATCGCATCCGGCGAATTCGGCAGCGCGTCGCGCTCAGCAGCTTGGAGCGCGGCCAGCGGCGCGAGCAGCAGGGCGGTGAGAAGGGTGTGGATGTGGTTTGTCATGGTTGGGGCTTCCCGTGTGAATTCAGGTTGATGTTCGTTGGATGTCTGGTCTTTATTTTGAAAATTGCTGCAGCCAAGTCAGATGGCGAGTCTTGAGGTCGCGGTTGGCCTCCGGAAACTCCGACGCTACGTCGATATTCTCGTCGTTGAGATTGTTGAGCGCGTGATCTGTTTCACGCAAAGCAAACCCGACAGCTGGTTATGGTAGGTGCCGGTTCTTCCCGATTCAAGGGTAGAGTGCATCGCCGAATTCTACGGTTTTGGGGTTTGTGGGTGCGGCTTTTCATGCAAGGAGAAGTCGTTTGTTGATTTTTCGCAGTTCGTCGGCGGCTGCGGCGCGGAAGGTCTCTTCTTGGAGGATTTGGTCTCGGTAGGTTGTTGGGTTTCGGCGGCGGAGGTCCATCTAGGCTTGGCTCATGGCCACGAACTTTCGGAGGTAGCGGATTCGTTCGAGGTCGGTGAGCGGGGCCTGGTGTGTGGCGATGTGGAAGCTCAGGTTCCAGTCGCTGATGACCATGGGCTTGCCGGTGAGCTTGTGCCACGCGTCATACTTCGCCTCGTTGAATTGGCTTTCGTAAGGTTGCACCGAAATCACGTCCACGACCTTTGCGGCTTCTTCGAGGATTTCGTTCGGCACGTTGAAGGTGTTGTAGCGTTCGCCAAAGATCAGGCGTTGAGGGTCCAGTTTGCGGAAGATCCTTGTTAAATCGGTGTGGAGCTCGCGGGCAATGAGACGGAGAAAGGCGACGTCGTCGTGCGGGCCGGGTGCGGCGAGGAACACGGCGCAGCGTTTCTTGCCGGGCGGGGTGTCGGGCAGATCGCGGATGAAATCCACCCAGTTCTTACCAAACTTCTTCTTCGGCCCGCCCAGCGTCCACGGCGAAATGTCGGTCCACCAATAGCCGATGCAGTTGGGATTGTTCTTCGTCCTCGCGCACGCGTCGCCAATCTTTTTCCGCAGTCGCGCCTTGAAGGCGGGATCGAAGACATCCTCGAAGCGCGCTTCTTGATCTCCCACCAGCCGGTCCAGCGGCACAATGAACGGGAAGCGGTCCCAGAACTCCGGAGACGGCACCGTATTGAAATGCCAACCGCGCAGTTCGCGCTCGATCTTCTCCTTGAGCACCGCACGATCCTCGCCCGGCGCTTTGGCAAACGCCCCGCCGACGTGCGAGATGCCGAGCATCAGGAAAGGTCTCCCTTCCGGCGTCAGCAAGCACATCCGGCCGTTGCGCTCGCCAAGCGTCCAAGGCTTTGCGGCAGTAGGTGGCGCGGCCGTGTTCAGGCGCATCTCCCGCTGGCTTTTCAGCATGACCCTGTCTACAAACACGGTGTTCTTCCCGCCGGAGAACATCAAAGCCACACGGGCGTTCATGATGTCGTCGCCGGAATGCGTGTATTCGAACGCATACTCTTCTTTTCGCGTGGCCAGCGGCAGTGGCTTGGAGCTGAAGCACACGGCGCCGTTGTCCGCTGCGTTTTCCAGCCGGACCGTCGCGGTTGCGCCCGGCTTCTCCGCGCGGGCGAGGAAGGTCAGGCGATAGGTGTTCCCTCGCCGCAGATGGATGAACGGCTTCTGCAATGCAGTCTCGTGCGCAAACATCGGATCGGTCTTCTGCCAGCTTTCAATCATCGTCAGCGTGTCTTGGGAAATCGTCACCGGCTCGGCATCGAGGTTGAGTTTCAGCGCAAACACGCCGCTCAGTGAAGCGCTGTTGACCACAGATGCCGCGGAACTCTTGGTCACTTCCCAGGCCTTGATGTTTCGGTCCGCGCCCTGCCCCTCGAATTCTCCGAACTCGGAATTCGCCAGTTGATTGAACGAGGGGACTGGCTTCGCTTTCGTCCGGGTGATGATGTCCAGCACGCCTTGGTCCCAGCCGAATTCCGTGTCAAGGATGTTCCAACTCGCCATCAGGGAGTTTCGCGGCAGCCCGGCGTAATACATGGAGGCGATGCCACGCCGGTTCACCTCGTCGAACACGAACTTCGTGTAGGCAAGGAAATCCTCCCGCTTCTTTGGCGCGTTCTGCGCGCCCCATTCGGTCAGCACGACACGCTTGTTCCATTTCTTTCCCCATTCAGCGGCGAGATCGGTATTCTCCGTCACCAGCTTCTTCCAGTTCGGGAAATCGTTTACCGTTACCAACTTTCCCTTGGGCATGGTGTAGGCGTGCGGCTCATACATGTGAAAGGCGCCCATGACATATCGGTCTTCGGCAAAACCGCTGCCAGCCAGCGTGTAGGTGAGGTATTCCGGCGTAACATATTTCGAGAGAAACGGCGCCTGCATGTAGGACGGCCCGCCGATGAGCAGGATGCGCTTCGGGCTGACCTCGCGGATGACGGCGACCGCCGCGTTGATCCAGTCCATGACCTCGGTCGGGTCGTTCAGCTTCGGCGCGAGCGACGGTTCGTTGAACATCTCGAAGACGAGCGATTCGGGGTAGTCCTTGTAGAACGTCGCGATCTCCCTCCAGCGGTTCACATACTGCTGTTTGTCTTTCGTGAACGCGAACATGCACACGTTCACGACCAGGCCCTGCTTCAGCGCATAGGTGATGTTGGCGGCGAAGAACTCAGGTTTCCGGTTGCTGTTGAAGAAGAACCGGATGCTGTTGAATCCCGCCGACCGGATCGAGTCGAGGTAATCCGCGTTCACCTCCGCCACGGCCGTCTGGTCTTGGTCGCGCTCAAAATGCCCGACGCAGATGCCGTGCTTCATGCGCTCGAAAACAGCGGCGACGGGGTCAGCGGCTGTTGTCTGTGACGACGCTGCTTCTGCGATCAACGATGAGGCGGTGTTCACATCTGCACCATCTCCGCCCAAGAGATTGTCCACCACCGGCTTCAGATTGCCGGCAAGAATCTCATATCCGACCTCTTGCGTGAGGTGGATATTGTCAGAGGTGAATACACCCTTCTTGAGGGTGCCGTCGGGGTTGACCATATCGTTCCAGAGGTCCAACACATGCACTTTCGGATCAGCCTCGAGGTTGATCTTATCCAAAGCGGCGTTGACCTTTTTGATATCCTCGTAAAACCTGTTTCCCGGCGCGTGTGCGGGGAACACCTTCAGCACCAGCACATGAGCCTTCGGGAAATTCTCGCGGATGTTGGCAACACACACCTTGATCCCTTGTGCGGCGGGTTCAATGCCCGTCTCGGGCGTGAAGAACATGTTGTTGTTGCCGATGAGAAGGACGACGAGCCGCGGCTCCAAGCCCGCGACGCCGCCGTGATCGAGGCGCCACAGGACGTTCTGGGTCTTGTCTCCGCCGATGCCGATGTTGACGGTTTTGTATCGGCCGAAAGTCTTCTGCCAGGCGGCGTTGAACGGCTTTCCGTCAAGCCCGCCGCCCCACTGCTGCGTGATGCTATCACCGACCAAAAGGATGTCGATGAACCCCTTATTGGCCCGGGCGTTCTCGACCAGCTTCGCGTGCGCATCCAACCAGGCACTGCCTCCCCAGTAGCCAGCGGAAGGCGTCACCGGCCACATGGCCGGCAGGTACTTGGTTTGCTCCGACCCTGGCCGCCGCTCGTGCTCCGGTTTCAAGACATACGCCCCCTCTTCCTCCGTCAGCGGCCAGCCCGTCTTTTGCGGTTCAGCGGTTGCATAAGGATAGTCCAACGCCTGCGCCGTGTGTATTGGTGGCGCTGCCAGCGGCGCCAGCAGCAGGGCGATGAGCATGCGGGATGTCACCGGGTGTTTCACTTTGGCTGTTTCTCCTTACGGTTTTCAGAATATGGTGTCATTTATCATTCTCGGCGTTGCGCGTCTTGCTGTGAATCGGCACGCACTACCAACCAAGGCCGGCATCCACATAACGCCGACAACCAGGAATCTCGTCGTACGATTATTCCGCCAGAACATCCCCATTTGCCAAGGTGTTTTCATGGAGCACTATTGATCAAACAGCGTTTCCGACAGGACGATCCGGAAGCCGGTCGGGACCCAGCGATCGGTGTAGTTATTGGTATGCGGCAGGTCCAGTTCGTGCAGCGGCCCTTTGTTGTCCAGCGGATCATATCCCCGGGCAGCCGAACGCGCCCAGCGGGGAGGGCTGTTGGCACTGCAGCCTTTGAGCGCGTGTTTGGGCTGCAAATTCGACTTCGTTGACAAGGGATCAACGACCGGATTTCCACTTCGCGGGAACTGCGCATAGTAATCAAGCGTCCATTCCCACACGTTGCCGCCCATGTCGTGCAAACCCCAAGGATTGGGTTTCAGTTGGCCGACAGGCTGGGTGGGGGCGGTTCCGGTGTTCGGATCGTGGCCGCGTTTGTTCACGCCCACCCACTCGTATTCCTTAATGAGCGTGTGGTCGGGATCGTTGCCGAAATGATAGCGCGTCGTGGTGCCCGCGCGGATTGCGTAGTCCCATTCGGCTTCTGTCGGCAGCCGATATGCCCACGTTGACGGGATGCGCCCCGCCGCGCGCTCGCGCTCGGTGAGCAACGTGCAGTAGCGAACGGCATTTGACCAACTCACGCTATCCACAGGTCGCTCGAGGTTCGGACCACCGAAATCGAAAGTCTTTCCTGAGCGTTTGCTGGCTCGGGGAGTGCCGTCGAAGAAACTGCAATTGGTGCCCATGATCGCCAGATACTCTCCCTGCGTCACCTCGAACTTCCCCATCCAAAAACCTTTCGAGATCGTCACCTCGCGTTGCGGATATTCATCGGGATAGGCTTCGGCGTCCGCTCCCTTGGCGGTTCCCTGCGTGAATGTCCCCGGCTGAATCCACACCATGTTTGCGACCGGCTTGACGGAGGCCGGTGGAGTCACGCTGGCGGGAGCGACGGATGGCTTTGGCTTCTGCGCTTCAGGCTGGGCGGGTTTTTCGGGCATCGGGCTCGTCCGTTTCGGCATGGTCCCGGCGCCGCTCGCTTTACCGCCGCCGGTGAAACGCTGCGACTGGAATTCCTTCCACTTGGCAAACTGTTCGTCGGTTAGAATCTTGCCCTCCTTGACTTTCTGCTCGAGTTCCGCGCGGAATTTCTTGAACTGTCCCGGATCGCCCATACCGCTGAGACCACCCATTTGCTGGTATTGAGCGCGCTGCAATTCCATCAGTTTGGTTTTTTGCTCGTCAGTCAGGCCGAGCGCGGCGGCCATTTGATTGAACCGCTCCTGCACGGTGCCCCCACGTTTGGCGCTCGCCGCCTCGCCTTCCGCCGATTGGGCTGGCACAGCGGCCGTTTCGGCGGACGGTTGGCTCGCGGCCAGCACGACGCGAAATCCAAAATCCGGCGGCCAGGCGTGCTTCGGGATGAAGTCATAGCCGCGAAGCGCGGAGCGGCAATGCTGGGCGGGGTTGAAGTAATCGCCACCACGCATCGCGCGCTGCTTGTTCATGCCGGGCTTGGACGGTCCCTGCGGGTCAACGATAGTCCCGCCGGGATACGCCCCGTACCAGTCCTGACACCACTCCCAGACGTTCCCATACATGTCATACAGTCCCCACGGATTGGGCCGCTTCTGCCCGACCGGATGCGTTGTGAAGCCGGCGTTCTGGCGATACCACGCGTATTGGGTCAGATTGGTATAGTCCGGATCATCGCCATAGCTGAACCGGGTTGTCGTTCCCGCCCGGCACGCATATTCCCACTCCGCTTCTGTCGGCAGCCGATACGCAACGTCGGCCCCTATCCGTCCCGCTGCCCGCTCGCGTTGCGTGAGCCGCGCACAGTAGCTGGTCGCGTCGGACCACGTGACGGAATCCACTGGCCGGCTAGTGTCGCCGGTAAAGTGGCTCGGATTCTTGCCCATCACGGACAGGTATTCGGCTTGGGTCACTTCATACTTCGCCATCCAGAACCCTTGGCTGATTGTCACCTCCGTCTGCGGAGCCTCATCGGGATAGCGGTCCGCTTCGTTCTTCGGGCTGCCCATCTGAAACTTCCCCGGCGGGATGAACACCATGTTGGTTGGGGCTGTGAACGCGCTCGCGCTCTTGATCGTCGGCATCGCAGGCTGCTGAATGTCGCGTGCAGGGAGCGGTTCACCCCTGATGCAACGGATGCTGAAGCCGTTGTGCTTTCTGTCCGGATACACGCCGGCCCCGCCGTCGAGGCTGTAGGTGCTGAAAATCCACGCGCTGTGCGACAGGCTGGGATGCGGCGTGGTGGAGAATGCATTGTAATAGGTGCCGAAGTCGTCGAACCCGTAGCCCGTCCAGACCCGGTAGCCTCCGCCGCGCAGCGAAAAGCCGTAGTCGTCCGTTGCGTTCCAGTTTTGGATGATCCAATGATCGAGTCCTCTTTCCCGCAGTCTTGACCCCGGCTGGTTTCCGCCCGGCCCTTTACTCACAAATTCCACCAGCGTCCTCCATTCCTCCGCCGACGGCACATGTCATCCCTTCGGCACCAGTTTTCCGGACGCGGCGGCCCAGAAGTTATACAACGCGCCGTAGTCGTTCTTGTGCTTGATGTCGTGGTTATACCAGCAATAGGCGGGCGTGGTGATGGAGCCCCACTCGGCATCGCTGGTGACATAGGGAATGGGAGAGCCGTCATTGAAACGGGTCGTTTTCAAATCCTCCTTGAGCCACACTTGATTGCCGATTTTAGCCGTGTGGTAAACGTTGCCGTCGATGTCGGTGACCGTTTCGGGGGCATTCCCACTGTCGGCCTGAGTGGGAACGGCGGTCGGAGCGACCTGTTCCGTGGCGGTTTTCCGGACGCCCGCCGTCGGGGTTTGCGGTTGAGACATGGAAGCGTATTCGGGGAAGGCCTTTGCCCATCGCGCCATGTCGGTGGCGCTCATCTTGGCCCCTTCGGCACCGTCGAGCTGGCCGTCCTTGTTGGCGTCGTATTTGGCGAGTAGCTCTTTCATCAGTTCCTGCGGTTCGGTCGCCCCTCCGGCAGCCGGAGCGACCGGCAGCGGTGCGGCGGTTGCCGACAGCGACTTCTTCTCTTCCGCCGAATCCTTAATGCAGCGAACGGAAATTCCGTGCCCAACAGGATAGTACCACATCCACGTTTCCTTCATGGCAAAGTAGGAGCAGAAGCCCGCCATGCCGTAGCCCGCAGAAGTGGAGCTCCAGAATAACGCGTTGCCACCGAAGTCGTCGCAGGCACCGTTGTGGTGTCTAAAGCCGGCTGCGCGCGCGCTGAAGCCGCTCGAGTTGTCGGCGAGATGATTCGGGGGCCGCCAGTGGTTTGTCCCGGCTTCCTTGACCTTGGCCCCGACAGCATCCAGTCCGCCCAAGTGATTGATCATCTCCATCCATTCCTCCCGCGTTGGCACATGCCATCCGGCGGGAGCCAGCTTGCCAGTAGCCACCGCGTGGCCGTTGTAAAGCAGCCCGTACTCGTCCTTATAATTCGGAATAAGCCCCTCATGGGAGTTGCTGTAAACGCACCAAGCCGGTCCCGTAGCCGCGCGCCATCCAGCCTCATCGCTGATGGAGCGGATCGCGGTGCCATCATTCAGCCGCGTGGTCTTGAGATTCTCCTTCATCCAGATTTGTGAACCGATCCGGACGGTCTGATAGACGTTGCCGTCAATGTCCGTGACCGTCTCAACCGCGCCTGATTCGTATGGCTTGGACGTCTGCTTTGGAGACTCCCCCAACGTCGCGGCAATCTGCGCGCGGGTCGGGCCCTCCTTGCGCGTGGGCATGGCCATGAGTTTCTCCACCCCCATCCGGTAGAGTTGCTGGAACTTCAGTGTCGGCTGGGATTCGCCCGAACGATTCGCCGCGCTGAGCGGGCTGGGCATTGCCGGCAGCCCCTGCAGAATCTTCTCCAGCCCGGCGCGGCCGCGAGCCGCTTCGGCATCTTCCTTGTCCTTGGTGATCAACTCGAACGTGAACGGGTTGCCGGATTCGTTGCATCGCCAGAGTTGGTCCGCGCCGTCCAGGCACCATTGCCGGTCGCGGATCATCCGGTAGAATCCGAGATAACTAAAAATCCACGGGCGCGTGTAGGTTTTGTTGCCGTCGAGGAGTGGTTTGAAACTCTTGCCGCTCAGTTCACGATTCGTCGCCGGATTCAGCCCGGCCAGTTCCATGCAGGTTGGGTAAACGTCGGCGAAGTCGGTCAGGCAGCCCGTCTCGCCCTGCCAGGTGACCCATTTCTTTCCGCCAGCCACGATGAGCGGCACGTGAGCCCCGATCGCCGCGGCATAGCCTTTCCCGAGCGTGGGCGATGGGTTGTCGCCGGCCACCATCAGGACCGTGTTTTCCCAAACACCTGTCTCCTTGAGAGTTTCCACCAGTCGCCCGATTACCCGATCCACGTAGCGGACGTTCGCCTCCATGCCCGGCGCGGTTTCTCCCTGCGGATTGTCCGGGTCGCGCATCGCGGTGTGCGGAGCGTGCGTGAGGTGCTCGGCGTAATACACGAAGAACGTTTTCTTCTCGCGCGCTGTGCGCCGGATGAAGTCGCTGACATCCCGGCTGAGAATGTCCGGGCCGAAATCGTCCGGCCCCGTCTCCACGAATTCGCCGTTGCGAACCATCATCGGATGCCAGGTGGCGTAAGGATTGCCGCGGCCCTCCGACTTCGAGAGCACCGTCCGGTTCGGCCAGGTCGCCGGCCACCACGGGCCTTTGTAGCGGGCGATCCAGGCCGGGTTCTTGGAGACCGCCTGACACAATGATCCATAGAGCATGTGCTCGTCGAAGCCCCAAGCGGCGTCGCCGGGCAATCCTTCCAAATGCCACTTGCCGCCCATGAACGTGGCGTAACCCGCCTGCTGCAAGGTCCGCGACAGCGGCGTGATTTTATTCGGCAGATCACCGCGCCTGGCCGGATCCACCCCCGCGTTGTCGTAAACGCCCGTCTTGAATCCATACTGGCCGCTGAGCAGCAGCGCCCGCGTGGGGACGCACAACGGGCAAGCCCAAGCTGTGTTGAACCGGATGCCGCTCTCGGCCAGGCGGTCAATGTTCGGCGTGGGGTTGGCCTTGTTCCCGTAACACCCGAACTCGTGCGTGCTGCAATCGTCTATGAGAAAGAAGACGATGTTGGGCCGTTCGCGATCAGCGGCGAATGCGGCGGCGCAAATGACGCTGAGCGCGACAACGAGCGGCAGCGTGATTGAATTCCACCGGCTGAAATTCGGTGTGTTCATGGGCTGTTTTTTTCGCTTGTATGCGTCGTTCCCGGCCAACTTGCGCGAAACTCATCCTGGTATAGCCCGATCTCCTCCACGGGAATCGGACGGAATCCGATGCGAGCCAGCAGCGGCGTATCCGGGTGCAAGCGGAAGTCGCCTTTCGCCGGGTCCACGAACCCGGGATCGTCGGCGGGATACTCGGCATTCGCCAGCAAGTCGAACTTTTCCGCCGACGGCCGGCCGTAGGTGTTGAACATCGGGCCGCACTTCCAGAACACGTTGCGCCACGCGCTGCTCAAGCCGGGTTCTGTGCCCAGGCGCCGCAGGTCAGGATATCGTTTGAGGTAAAGATCCGACATGATGAAGGCATTCGAATTCCCGCCCGAGGCCAAACGCGCCCAGACCGCGTTCTGGGGGTTGAATCCGCCGGTGATCCCTTTTTCGCACTCAGCGAATACATTGTTGTCAATGATGTTGTCCCGGCCACCGTTGATGTTGATGCCGCCGAAGGACTGCGCCGCGCGATGGAAAACATTTCCATAAATCAGCATCCCGCTGATGGCGTCGTCGAGCCGGATTCCCGCTCGTCCCGCCGGCCCCTGCATGATGGGGCGGGGACCGATGTCGGAAAAATGGTTGTAACGGAATACGACGCCGCGGTAGGTGGGGTTGCCGAAGAGTTCCATCGCGCCTTGGTCCTCGCTTTCGAGCAGCGCGCGGTAAACCCGATTGTATTCGAGGATGTGATCGTTGCCCTCGATCCGGACCACGCTGGAAGGGCAATCCCCGAAAAGGTTATGCGCGACGCGATTGCCGCAGCCCTCCAGTTGCACGGCCGGCACGTACGTGTGGTCGAGGCGCCCGAACGAATGCATCCAGCAGTTCTCGACGAAATGCCGCGCCGGCGTCAGCGTTCTGCGGTCGCCGCCGATTACTTCGGTGGCGCGCCGCCCCAGCGAGTAGAGGTCGCAGCCGAAGATCCCGCAATCGCTGCCCCCGACGATGGTGATGCCGTCGGAGGCGAAGCGCTTGACCGTGCATCCGGCAACCAGACAATGCCGGCTATCGCGAATCACCATGCAATTGGCGCGGGAGAGATCGAAGACCAACCCCTCGAATCGAACATGCGCGGCGCCGGTGATCGTGGCCATCGGTACGGCGAGCCGGCCGACCTCGATGGTCGCGCGGGTTGGGTCGGAGGGTGGGTAAAGATAGAGCAGACCTTTCGCGCGGTCGAGATACCACTCGCCGGGCTGATCCAGTTCTTCGGGCAGGTTGAATGCGAAGTATCTGATCCTGCCTTGGTTGAACCACTTGACCGGTTCCATGTTCCTGGCCAGCAACTCGTAGGGGCCGCAGGTGACGCGCTTCGTCGCCGGGTCAATGCTCCGGATCTTCAGCGTGCGGTCAGCCCAGCCGTGCGCGAAGTAGCCGAACAGCCACGCGTCCTCGGCGTCGGCCCAGCGAACGTGGCGGTCGTCGAGATACTCAAACACCGACGGCTTGCCCGCCTTCTTCGACCCCGGCTCGATGATCGTGCCGCCGTTCACAAAGCCGCTGTTCGGCCATCTGCCGAGCGTCAGTGGTTTGCCGTTGAAGAACAACTCCAGCGTGGCCTTCGGTGGCGGCTTGCCGTAACCGCGCTCCTGCAACGGTGCAAGATCAAGGACGCCCTGACTGCGCAGGTCGCACTGAAAAACCTTGCCCCGCGCTTCAGTGGGCAAGCGGCCCAGAATCACCGCATCGGTGACCGGCGCGAAGCCGCACAACCTCGTGCCGCCATAGAGCACCGAAGTGCCTTTCTTGTCGGCCCTATAGACAACTGGCGCAGTCTCAGTTCCGGAATCAGCAGCAGTGAGTTCAAATGTCCCCTTTACCTGATATTCACCCGACAGCAACCGCACGCAAACTGGGCCGGGAAGATTCCCCTTGGCCTGAAGTGCTCGGATGGCATCGCGGGCCTTTTCAAGTGATGCGAATGGCTTCTCTTCTGTTCCCGGATTCGTGTCGTTACCCGTCGGTGAAACAAAATACTCAGCTGCGAATGCGCCAATCGGCGGAATCTTCGTCCGTGACGCCATGACATCGCGCGCGGGCAGTCCTTGGGCCGCTCGCCCGATTTCCTTCACGCATTCCTCGGCCTCGTACCGGTGCACTTCCGGATAGGCCACATTCGCCATGATCTTCTCGTATTCGGCTCTCGCGGCGGTGGAGTTATTTTCCGCCATGTAGCTTTGGGCGATCCGCAGATGGGCGTAGCTTTGATAGTGCAAAGGCGCATTGTTCATGGCGAGCACCTTGTCACATTCGGCGCGGACCGCAGCGAAGTGCTTCGCCGACCATGACGAGGACGCGGCCGCGAGTTGTTTATCAAGCGCATCCCGGACCGGATCGGTTTTCGGCTTCTCGCCCTTCTGCCGGGCTGCTTGTTTCGGTTTGTTCTTCACGGTAGACGGCGCCGGATTCGCCGCCGGCAAACTACCAGAGACAGCCGCGGTCAGTGCGGCCAGCGGAGCCAAAAGCAGAGCGGTGAGGGTGAGAATACTGTGTTTCATGGCTGGTTTCCCTCCATCTGTTGATTTGCCGACCAGGTTCCTGCCGCCGCATCCACATGCCATGTTGGATACCACTTCAGGAGCGGCTGGTTTCCCTCCCATTGCAGCGGCAGCCACACGGTCTTGCCCACGCCGATCTTGGTCCGCTGGGACCAGCGGTCGGCGCCCCACAAGACAAAGGAACCGACGGAACCCTTAACTTCGAAGAGGAAATCGTTCTGGCAATCAAAATGTCTTTTGGAGGCAGGCGACAGTTTTGCGGTTTTGAAACCCGACCACGGTCCGGCGATGTCAGCAGCCGTGGCATAGTAGGTGGGCGACCCGCCCCACGCTCCCACACCTTGACCCGATACGAACAGCCAATAACGCCCCTTCAGCTTGATGATAAACGGCGCCTCATGGTGCGGGTAGGGAATCTCGCAGACCGCGGCATCCACTTTCAGATAGTCGGCGGTCAACCGGGTGATCATGAGGTTGCCGTGTGGCTTGTGCTGATCGTGGGCCGAGACGACATAGGCTTGGCCATCGGTATCCTGGAAGGCGGCGAGGTCGCGATGATAGTCGGTGCCCGGGCTTGCACCCGCCGGCAGCCGCTCGTAGCCCAGGTAGGTGAAAGTGCCCGCCGGCGTATCGCTGGTGAAGAAGGACACGCCCCCGGTGACGCGGGGTTGCCCCGGAATGTCAGGATCTAAGACCGGCAAGATATGTTTGCCGATCATGACGTATTTCTTCGTCGTGGCGTTGTAGATCACGTGGAGCCGGTCCGGGACGATGAGCGTCAGGTTGGTCATGTCCCGCGTGTAGATGTGGTTCTCGAATTTCCACGACGCGAGGTCGCGCGACGAATAGCAGGTAATCGTGTCCTTCCGGTTGTCACCCGGGTAGTCGCCCCAGCCGTAGAAATAGAACGTATCGCCGAATTTGCAGAGGCTG
>Ga0315282_10002562_pt1 | contig 33254 bp, 41 predicted proteins | sample YL17G07_20_MG_FD_203693 | JGI IMG/M metagenome (GOLD analysis project Ga0315282, IMG submission 203693) | Sediment microbial communities from Yellowstone Lake, YNP, Wyoming, USA - YL17G07_20 | ecosystem: Environmental > Aquatic > Freshwater > Lake > Sediment | place: USA: Wyoming | collected...
CCATGATGCCCGGTTTTGCGTTAAAAACAACGCAGGACGTGGACCTTGATGGCAAGAAGCTGTCTTTCAAGGTCTATCAGGGCGACCGAGCCGAAGCAGGAAAAGGCACCCTATACGTGAAAGCATAGGTATAAGAAAAAGATTATATAAGTAAATGAACATCTCCTAACGGAGATGTTCAAACCTATTTATCCATCCCCCAAGGCAGGGAGCACGCTATCGATGCCCTGGTATAAGGCTATTGTCAGTTCAACCGAATCTACTACGCGGTATTTAAAAGATAATTATCCCGGAGTAGTTTTCCGTGTCGTCGGCCAGGAAGAGAAGGATGGCGCTATTTTCCGCATTTCCGAGTTTTTAAAGGACGGGAAGGTCATCGTGCACTCCACGGTGGAGATGCCCGTGGACAAGAACCCCGCCGATTTTATAGAGGAAATCCGTCATCAGGTGACTCCTATTGGCGATATCCTAAAGCAGAACGGCTACCGGGTCGAGCGCGTGATCACAGACCACGATACAGTTTATAAGGAATACGTGATGGTGGGCGACGTCTACATCAGGATCAAAGAGCTCTACTACGAGATGTGATTATCAGTAATTTTACGGAAATTTTCTGTATCGGGCGACATTCCCGCGCTCTGCTGATATATCCTTTCGGCGCCAGACATCTTTGTGATGCCCGAAGTATTACTCCAGGTACGCTTACAAAACCCGAAGAAAGCGGAGGAAGTCTTTGATATCGCCGAGCGGTCGGGCTACGACGGCATCGAGCTGGACTGCACCGGGCTGGGAGCTGGCCTGGACGCCCTTTACCTTCGTTCCGTGGACTATAACGTGCCCGTGAAAAGCATACTGGCCCCGATCCTGACCTTTAAGAAGCCCTTCCACTACCTGCTACACGGGGACATAGAGACGCACGCCGCCTTCCACCTTTTTAAGCCGCAGCGCATTGTCTTCCGGCTGCCCAACACCCCAATATTGAGGGGCCTGTCCTGCTACATGTTCAAGGACCGCCTCCAATACTTTAAAAGCCTCTACGGGGGTAACGCCCTTTCCGTCGAGAACGGCGCCCCTTCCGGCAGCCTGAAAGTGCCCCCCATCATGGGCGTCAAACAGGTCCGCGACCTGGCCTATGAACTCGACGTATTCATCAACTTCGACGTGGCCAACTGCGCCGCCAGCGGCCGGGACATCCTGCAGGCATACGACATGCTCGCGCCCCGGATCAAGAGCATCCACATCAGCGACCACGGCGGCACTACGAACGAAAGCCACCTGGTGCCGGGCAACGGTTTGCTACCCCTGGGAATGCTGCTCTCGAAGATGAAATCCTACAAGTATAATGGGACGTTCACGCTGGAGCTGGACCGGCAAGAAATAGTCGGCCGGGACAGCGGCGACCTGATGGTGCTCTACCAGGAGCTCATCGGATACGTGAAAAGCTACTTCTAGCCTGATGGCTATTCGAGCAAAAAATGATCAACAAAAGAATCATTTAGATATCTTTTCGAGAGCCTCGACGACGCCCTCCAGTTTCGCCGCAGGTATGCCCACAATCAGCTCGTCGTCGGTTATTTTAGCGTTCTTGCGGGAGCCGTCGCAGCCGAACGTCGCATTAAGCTCGCCCGTGTTGTAGGGCTGGGCCACTGCGTCGGCGCAGAGCGACTGTATGCCCGAGTAACTCACTATATTGCGGCCGCCCTTCTCGTAGATGTTGGACTGCCCTATCTTTAGTATCTGCTTCGGGTTGCCTATGATGACGACCACGTCGGGCTTGAACGACGCCTTCTCCAGAGGCGCATACATGGTGGCCACGAAGTGCTTGTTGGTCCTGGGCACTGCTTCCATGGTCTTTTTTGCCGACTCGAGGGTCTTGAACCGCCCCAAACCATAGTAAAACTCGCCCGTCTTTATTTTTTCGGGCGTCTCGGCCACTCCCAGGGCGCCCGCCCCTCCGGCGCAGGCGTGCTGCTCCTTCGTGGCATAAAAAACATCGCCATGCCGTGCCTTTTGCACCATCTCGCAGTGCCTGACCTTCTCATTGAGCTCCGGCACGCCCGCCGGTATCTCTTCCCTCCGGGCTACCAGCTTGACCGCCACCGGGGAGCCCTTGAGGCCTAACAGCGTTTTTAATTTAGACGATAACTCCTCATGATTGGCCATAACCATCACTTAACAATGTTAATTTTAATTACTTATAAGCTTTCCAGTTGCGGGGGTAACCACAGGGGTCACGGGGGCACCACAAAGGGCACAAAGGGGATATTCACCACAAAGGTTCACAGTGGTCACAAAGGTTGTTTTTAAAAATGGCATAGGGGGTACCACAGGAGACACCATAAAAGGCTGGGGGTCTGCGAGGGGGGAATTAGTCCCCCTTCAGCATTAAAAAAGTCCTTTGTGACCACTGTGAACCTCCGTGGTGAAAATAAGCTCTGTGCCCTTTGTGGTGCCTCCGTGCGCCCCGTGGTGAGCCTCAGAACCAGGCAGAGAGGGTCTTTTGCTTGCCGGTCTCGGAGACGGCCTTATCGAGCCGATCGACGACCTTCTCGACGCGGTCGGGCGAGAAATCGTGCTCGTCGCATAAAAAGTGCTTTATCTTCTCGGGCTCGGGCTTGCCCCACTTGACACAGTAGTCGTCCGTAACGGGAGGGTGCAGGAAGAAGTCCCTTATGGCCTCGTAGTTCTCGATGGTCTGGCCCATCTCGTCGAAGATCGCCTGCATATTGGGATGTTTTTTTACCAGCTTCAGGGCGGTCTTGGGGCCCACCTTGTATATTCCCGGGTTGAAGTCGGTGCCCATCAGGATGCCCATGTCTATTAGCTGCTCCCTGTTTATTTCCAGCGCCTTGAGGGCTTCCTGTAGCTCTATTATTTCGGGCTTCACGTCCACGTAGACGCCGCGCCTGGGTACCTTGCGGCGGCCCGTGATGGTGACGTTGCGCACCATGCGGGGTGCCCCAAACAATAATGAGTCGTAATCCTGGGACCCTACATAATCGGCCGCGCCCTTCGATACCATGTATGAGGCCTGGGCCTCTCCCTCCGATGGAGCGATGATAAAGGGCACGCCCATGTAGCCCAAAAGCTCCTTCGAGTCCTTTATGATCCGGGCGTTGATGCTCGTGGAGGCCTGGGCGTATTTGTATGCTTCCGCGCTGCCCGCCGCCTTCGCCGCCTCGTACATCTGCCGGGCCGCCTCCCGGATCTCCGCACGGGCTTTAATGGTCTCGGCCTTTAAAATAGGAGGCTTGCCATCGAACACGAACACGGGCTTGATGCCCTGCTCGACCAGATTGGTTACTCTATAAATGATGCCCGACAGGTGCGACGTCACCTCTCCCCTGCTATCCACTAGGGGCGTGCCGTCCATCTGCCTTATAATGCTCAAGAACTGGTAAAGGGTATTAAACGCGTCTATTGCGATGACCTTGCCGCTCAAATCCACCAGAGAGGTTTCGTGCGCCGGCACCAGGTCGGTCAGGTCCACTCCCATGTTCAAACTCCCCTATAATGCTGGTGCTTTTAAATATTTAATGTAATCGAGGAAAAATACTAAAAAAGGCGTGGTAGGCCTTCCTACTTTCTGTCAAAGAACGGGCTCTTGCCCGAAACGCTTAACGGTATCCCGTAGGCTTCCTTTATATCGTCGTCCTTGAACATTTTTAAGTTCAGGGCGGCCCGGCCGACGGAGAACATGATGCGGTTGTCGACGTGGTGCAGCGCTGCGACCGACGCCGCAGAACAGGTAGCAATTCCCAGGTCGCCAACGCTTATGGCGCACACGCCCTTCTTCTTTTTATTCTCGGCGCAGTCCTTGAATCCGCAGAAGCCGCACACGGGTAAGTAGAACGGCACGGGCCGCTGGCCCAGCAGGACGACGGCCTGCGAGCTGTCCACGCAGTTCGCATCCCGGGCGAAGAACTCCACGCTGTGCTCCTCCGCCACCCGCCTCATCTCCTTCGCCAGCCTGTCCTTATCTTTACCGGTGACCACAAGCGTAACCAGGTTGTCCACGCCTTTGCCCTTCGGGGCCGTCCTCGCTGCAGCGCACATGAGCGCCGCCACATCCTCGACGGCCTTCTGCTCCATGTCCTTACCCTTTGAGATCATGCTCTTACTCCTTGATGCCCTTCACGTTATAGCCCAGGTCTTTTATAACCTTTACCATGTCGTCCACTTTAACGGCGTCGGGGTCATAAACGACCTTCGCCTTGCCCGTCGTGAAAAGCACGTCGGCGTTTTTTATGCCGTTCAGCTTCTTCAGGCCCTCGGCGATCGCCGCCGAGCAGTGGTTACAGTGCATGCCCTCGATCGTGATGGTGACTTTCTTCTCTGCCATATGAAAAGAGGAAGGGCATGAAATCCGATATACTTTTTCCGGGCCTGGTAGCACAGGCTTATGTTAAATACCAGGAGCGCCAGTGTGATAATATCTTTTGCCGCAGCTCCTCGCTCAGGTGTTTTTGCCCGTAAAAGACGTAGAGCGTATATGCCGCCTTCTTCCTGACGTAGAAATAGTCGTTGCGCTTGAGCTTTTCGATGAGCGGCTCCACGGCTTGAGGGTCTCCTATATTTCCCAGGGCGATCACGGCCTCTAAACGGACATCGTCGTCCCCGTCATTTAGCATGGATATGACCTCTGTCGTAGCCCGCCGGTCGCCCATGTCGCCCAGCGCTCTGACGGCTTGCCTGCGGATGCCCGGATCGTCGTCTTTCAGTAATAAAATAAGCTCTTGAACGTCCGGATGTTCGGGGATGAGAACATCGTGTGGCCGGATGAAGCCTTTCAGCCGATAACAAAACATGCTCGTTGCGGCCATAATATTCACTCCATAATTTTTTCTTAGTTCGTATATATACGTACTAATTATAAATAGATGTTGCTGTCTTAACCTTAATGGGCATATCATTTAGTTCGCAAATAACGAATAGTTCATGATATGCGAACTTATTTATACGTTGCATGCCCGATATGATGGTGATGAGAGAACAGGTCGAGATCTACTCCACGAAGAAGGGCATGATCGCCCTCGAGAGCCCCATCAAGAACAAGATATTACAAAAATTATCGGAGCGGGAGCTCACCTTCGAGGAATTAATAGAGGTCTGCGGCAAGGCCCGCTCGACCATGTCCGTACATTTGAACGACCTGCTCAGCATGGGTTTAGTGTATAAAAGGATAGACTCTAGGGACCGCCGGAAGAAGTACTTCGGCCTGAATACGGACCTGCTCGTCAGCTCCAAAGTGCCCGTGAGCACGCACTATGATAAAATATTACAGTCGATACCCGCCGCCATCGGTGACCAGTATGGCTTTTTAAAGTCGCTATTCCACCTGGTCCGGTCGGGCATGGAGTCGTACGGCGTCGACACGAGCCCGGCCCTGAAAAAGATAGGCAGGGACGTGGGGAAGACGCTGGCGCCTAATTTCAAGGCACGCACCGCCGACGCCCTCTTAAAAGAGGTCTCCGCCTTCTGGGAAGCCCAGGGCCTCGGAAAAGTGAAAATATTGAAGGGCGACATACCCACGATAATCGTGGACGACTGCTTCGACTGCAGCGCCATGCCCAATATAGGGCGCACGCAGTGCTCCATGGACGAGGGCATCCTCGAAGCTATAATAGAAGAAAAACTAAAGGTCAAGTGCTCCATCGAGGAGACGGAGTGCTACGGCACCGGGCACCAGCACTGCAAGTTCATCATCAAAATATTTTAGAGAATTCTTTTGAATACTATCTATCATCTTAAAACCAGAGGATGTTCCTCAATAAAATATAATACTTAGTGTATATGAGGCATTGATTAAAAAATAGTTATCACTTTATATATCGATTATGGCATAATCTTGATTCTAATACGATCCCTTTTCATGTATCGCAGTATTTAGCACTATCAATCTCATTATATTACGAACTTAGTACCCATACTTTAACTGGTATCTGTCCATATTCACCCTCAGGAATATGCTCATGGATTTCCACTTCATATAATCCTCCCGACGTTCCACGGTCTAAACCTCCGAACAAATCATATTTCAGCATTACCTCAATACTATTATTTTTTCCAATTATGGGTTTTATGTTATTATCTATAATAACATAGCTTGTATAATTTTTTTGTAATGCAAATATGTTTCCTTCTTGTGGTTTATAAATAGAGTAATTATCCGACGTCTCATTTGATATAGGGTACAATGGTGCATTCATTGCTCTTTTAATAATATCCATATATTGACTAGAAGAACGATTTCGCAAAATCCAATCATTATATTCAACGCTTATATTCGTTAGATTGCTTTTATTAGTTTTCAATGATAACATTTTACCTAATTCTGTATCCAGTAGTGTAATTGACCAATCACCAGATGTTGAATTAATACTGGTTTTATTAAATAAAGGCATCTCATCAATCACTGGGACTGGTACAAGTATCTCCGTAGAATTTTCATTACTATATTTGTCTAATCCATTAATCTCTATATTGTATTTATACGCCGGAGATGCAGATTCTGACAAACAACCACTTATTAAAATCATAGTAATAATTATTAATGTTGTAAGGCCGAAGGTCAATTTCAATTTTTTCATAATTCTATCACTTTAACCTCTTGATATTTAAACTCATATTTTGCATTAATTCATATGTCGCCTAATTTATTACAATGTCGGTATATCGTTAATTATCACTTTATATATCATCCAAGGTAAATCTGGAATATCGATTAATATGACTAGCAATCCTATAATACCAATTACAATGCCAATTAATACAGATTTATTAAATTCTTTTTTAATAGTCCCAGAACTAATTGCAATAAGACCGTATCCAAAAGCCAATATTAATTTTGGGATTGTCGAGATAGGATTAAATATCGTACTATTAATATTTACATCGTAAATTAGAAGCCATATGCCATCTAATATAGTAAAAATAATACCAACCGATATGAACGTAACAATAAAATTCGTTATTGGTTTAGATTTATGGAAAAATACTACTATTAGCAATAATGGTAGTATATTTAAACATAAAATATTCAATCCGATAACCACTCTGTAAGATATCGGTATATAATAAGTAGCAATGTGATTTACGACACGTGTCATCATCATAGTAATAATTATAACAGCACATTTTATAATAATATATTTATCTATATTCAGATTTAACGATTTTAAATTTATTGATTTTAAATTTAGGGGTTTAAAAGTTTCCAATTAAAATTCCTCCAAAAAATAAATAAATGAGTACCTATCCGAATTCATGTGCTCATTTATTAACTCATATATATTTCGTATGTAGTGCCGCTAAAGTATCCTGATATGGCATTGTTGAAATTTTGACTTGTATACCAATTCCAGCCAAGGTAATTTGTCACTGAATTTAACGCATAATCTCTCCCTGTATCCCATCCGTTATTATCTATAAAGTGATTAAACGCTAACCAATCCCAGTGTTCATGATGGCTACTGCCGTAAGACCAATCCATATTGTAGTTATAATCGTGACCGCCATCAAATACTAACATATGGTATCGGCTAGTAAAAAACCCACCTTTATAGAGTTGATCATTTGTAAACATATTTGCACTTGTCCAGGTCAATGAAGATGGGCTATTTCCGTGTAGTCCATTTTCATTATTTCCTTGACCAGCACCGTTCCATGCACCATTAGTATTGAATATTAGTTCGCTTTCAACCTGTCCTTTGTTCTTATTAAGGAATATTATATTAACCGGTCCAGTGTTACTATTAGTATTGGGTTGACCATTAATCCATGGCCATAAATATGCTTGATAACCTAATACCTGATAAATGGTACTGCTTTGACTAAGTGGTATAATACCATACGAGCTTGATGTCTTAGGATTGTTACTTATTGCAGTCTGTTCATATAATCGGTCCATCATTTTTTTAGTTTCATCTTTACCGATATTTTATTCTAAGAATTTTATATATTGCGCATTTACTTTATTAAATTCTTCCCTGGACATCGGAATATTATACTTGTTAAGATCCACTGGTACTGATTTAGCCGTTGTGTCAGTTACGTAACTGGGAGATTCGCTCGAATTATAGATTATTGCCGAGTTTGCAAAGGTCGGTGCTGCGGTCACCATACTAATAAGTATAAAGGCGACCGGTATACATAGGATTTTGTTCAATTTGATCTTCATAGCTTTTCCTCCTCATAGGTTTAATCTCTACACTCTCTTGTACTCGTTCCGTTTTGGAGGCAAGCCATTGTAGCCTTTGATTAATAGCATAAAGCTTTATATAACCGGAAGACTTACACAGACCTGCCATTTTTTGGCCATGGGCAACAGCATGCTCTTCCAGGGGCCGCTGTGTGCCCATGTTGCATCTTATTCAGATGCTTGCATAACAAGTAATTACACTTCTAGTATCTATTAGTATAACAGTATAATTTATACTGGTAATATAAAACAGATAAATTCAAATAGAGCTCTAATTATGGGTTGATTACAGTCGATTTTTCTCTATAGTATTCGAATAATTCCTCTCCCCATTTTATCGCCGAGGGTTCAAAGCTCATCAGGCTCGTAAGAGCATCGAATTCACCATTTCTATGGTGAAGTGAAAAAGCCGTAAAAGTATCAGTTACGATAAAAGCGATTCCAGCCTCTTTTATGGTATATAGTCTGGCATTATCAAGGCTTAAAAACGTTCGTAATTCCTTCGAATAATCCCTTTTGATTTTGTCAAAAACATGTTCGGCTATTATAATTGAGATGGGTATTTTCTTTTGTGCAAGGGAAGTAAAGAATTGGGGGTAGGATGTATCGAATATTGGCGAGATGCCTATAATGGGCCTTGACTTTGAAATATTATCAAATATAGCCCTATGGGTTGCCGAAACGTCATCCGCATTGCTCTCGATAGTACTGCATTTCCCCAGCTCATCTATCCTTTCCAATAATTTTTTTGGGATTGAACTGAGATCATGTTCGATGAAAAATTTTTCATTAGCATCTATCACCTTGAAAGCATCCACTAATGGCTTTACCTTATTAGCGGCGACTTTCCCAAACGTCGTTAAGTGATATTTATCGCCTTCCCTATAGATCAGGTTCTTACTTTCTAATTCCCTAAGCCGCGGTATGATCTCAGGAGCCTTCACGCCAAAATGTATCTTCAAATTATATACTGTATTAGGCTTATCTAATAACAAAAACATCGTGTCTCGTCTTTTTTCCGATGACAATATGAAGTTAAGTAATCCTTTGGTTTTCATGGGCTTATACCTCCCTAATTAGAAAATGGTAAATGCCATATATATTATTTATGTACACATTGCTCAACTGAAATATTTGATTAAAAATAAGCGATTAGTTTTTACTTTTTTAACGCTTCTATGCCTACTGTCTTGCCCAGTTCCCTGAGTTTCTTGAGAACGTCACCGTCGCCATGCCTGTGGACGTTGATGCCCTCTGCGACCAGGCGGACGCCCTTCCATCGCATGTCATTTTCGAGCCTCTTCAAGTTATCGGTGTTCCACTTATATGTCCCGAAGGCGGCGCCCACCTTTTCATGGGGCTTGGCCTGGACGAGCTTCGTGTCGACGAAATATCTCATCTTCGCCGAATAGTTATCGTTTATATTGGGGGAGCCCAGGATAACGCCCTTCGCCTTCCTCACGTCCTCCACCGTCACGTCGTCCACCTTTTTCAGCTCGACGCTGGCGCCGCTCTCCTTGACTCCGCCCAAGATCTCCTGAGCCACTTTTTCCGTGTTACCGGTTTTAGTATCGTATACGATGACCACGTCCGCCATGCATAAGCCTCCATATGATTTATCAATAATTATAATCTACGGCTTATAGTAAAATAGCTTTTGTACAAAGCCATTATTTATTTTCAATATCATGAAAACAATTATTACCCCGAAAGGCAATTGTTATGCATGCGCCTCAAGAATGAAGAGCTCGCCGCGTTCATAATACTCGTGTGCGCCCTACTGGCAGTGGGCGCCCTGTACCTCCTATCGGGCGCCTCGAAGCCATACTCCTGGTCCTCGAACGAGGGCGACCGAGTATCGGTCACGGGCCTGGTACTGTCTAAAGAGAGCACGTACCAGGGCGGGCACATCATAATGACGGTAAAGACCGACGCCGGGCTGCTCAGCATATTCGTCCCGGCCACCAGTGACGCCTTCGAGGCCGCCGACCAGACAAAGCCCGGCGACGAAATAGAAGCCATAGGGACGGTACAAATTTACAAAGACCAAAAAGAGGTCGTCGCGGAAACTATAAAAGAAAAATAAGAAGACGGGCGCTCACGCGGGCACGAACTTGGTGCCGTAGTGGATCATGCCCTTGTCGCCGTCCTGGCTGATCTTGCGGAACACGGGGCGGACCCTCATGCCGATCTTCGCCTCGGAGAGGTCGCAGATGACCTGCGTGGTCATCATCGGGCCCTCGTCCAGCCTTACAATAGCGAGCACATAGGGCTTATTACCCAGATAGCTGTCTCCCGGCGTGTGGATGACCGTGTATGTCACGACCTCGCCCGTGCCAGCGAACTTATAGTCGACCAGCCTGCCGGCCCTCCTGCACTTAGGGCAGAAACGCCGGGGCGGGAAATAATAGGTACCACAGGTCTCGCATTTAGAGCCTATTAAATTATACCGGGCGGGTATCTCCCGCCAGAACCTTGGAACGCTCATGTCATCTCCTCCTGCTGGAGAATATGTGGCAAACTGCTGTGCCGCCGGTGCCGCCCACGTTCTGGGTCATGGCCACCTCGGCGCCCTTTACCTGGCGCTTGCCCGAAACGCCCCTCAGCTGCTCCACGCACTCCACGGCTTGTTTTATTCCGGTGGCGCCCACCGGGTGGCCGCATGCCTTGAGGCCGCCCGACGTGTTCACGGGTATCTTTCCTCCGATGGCGGTCTCCCCGCTCAGCGTGGCAGGGCCTCCTGCGCCCTTCTTGAAAAACCCCAGGTCCTCGATGGCTAAAATTTCGGCGATGGTGAAGCAGTCATGCACTTCCACGAGGTCGATGTCCTCCGGCCCCACGCGGGCCGTCTCATACGCCCTCCTGCCAGCCTCGACGGTGGCGTCGAACGTACACAGGTCACGCCTGTTGTGCAGTGAAATGGTATCGGACGCCTGGCCGGTGCCCAGCACGTAGACGGGCGAGTCCGTGTACTCCTTAGCCACGTCCGCGGGCGCCACTATGACCGCCGCCGCGCCGTCCGTTATGGGAGAGCAATCGAATAAAGTCAAGGGATCGGAGACCATGGAGGCGTTCTTCACCATATCAATAGTGATCTCGTTCCTGAATTGTGCCCGGGGGTTATTGACGGCGTTGTGGTGGTTCTTGACCGCCACCTGCGCAAGCTGGTCCCTGGTCGTGCCGTAGCGGTGCATGTGCAGCCTCGCCACCATGGCATATAAGCCAGGGAACGTGGCGCCCATGAAGCCCTCCCACTCGCGGTCGGCCGCCGACGCCAGGGCGTCAACTGTCGCGCCCGTCTCCACGTCCGTCATCTTCTCGACGCCCGCGGCCACGACCACGTCGTGGTAGCCCGAGGCGACCGCCATGATGGCGGTGCGGAGCGCCAGGCCGCCCGACGCGCACGCCGCCTCGACCCTCGTCGCCGGGATGTGCATCGTCGCCAGCCCCACGAAGTCCGCGATGAGCGAGCCCAGGTGCTCCTGCTGGATGAACTGGCCCGCGCTCATGTTGCCGACGTACATGGCCTCCACCTCCTCGCCCGTGAGCTTCGCGTCCTCGATGGCCTGGACGCCGGCCTCCACGACAATATCCCTGAAAGACCGGTCCCACATCTCGCCGAACCTGGTGCAGCCGACGCCGATGATCGCTACGTCCCTCATGTCATTCCTCCATGTTGATCTTGCCCTTGTGCTTCGCGTAGGCCGCGTAGTCCAGGTACCTGGCATCTTTCAAGTAATCCTCGACCGACGGGGCCAGGCCCCTGACCTCGTCGATGCGGCCCGTGACCGTGATGTCGAACGAATCGCTGCCGGCCCCCGAGCCGAACGACGTCATGAAGATCCTGTCGCCAGGCTTAGCCACGTCCAGCGTGGCCGCCAGGCCGATCATGGCGGCGCCAGAATAGGTGTTGCCCATCCTGGGGCAGGTCAGCCCCGGCTGGATTTGTTTTCCCGTGAAGCCCAGCATCGCGGCGACCCTCGTGGGGAACTTGCCGTTGGGCTGGTGAAACACGGCATAAGTATAGTCATAAGGCCTCGTGCCCATCTTCTCAAGCATCATCTTCGACGCCGACGTGACGTGCTTGAAATATCCCGGATCGCCGGTGAACCTGCCGCCGTGCCTGGGATAGTTGGCCCCCTCCCTCCTCCAGAAATCCGGCGTGTCCGTGGTAAAGGAGCATGTGCCGTTAATGGTAGCGATGTGGTCGTTTTTACTGATTACGAAGGCCGCGCCTCCCGCCGCCGCCGTGTATTCCAGGGCGTCGCCGGGCGCCCCCTGCGAGACGTCGGCGCCTATGGCCATGCCCGTCTCGGCGATGTCGGCGCTCACGACGCCCATGCACGTCTGTATGGCCGCGGTGCCCGCCTTGCAGGCGAACTCATAGTCAGCGGCGGTCATCCTCGTGGTGGCCCCGATGGCGGCGCCCACGATGGTCGCCGTCGGCTTCACCGCATACGGGTGGCTCTCCGAGCCCACGTAAATAGCCCCTATCTTCTTCGGGTCCGCCCCTCTTTTTATCGCGTTCCTCGCCGCCTCGACGGCGATCGTGGCCGTATCCTCATCCATATCAGGAACCGACTTCTCGGTTATCATCAATCCGCTCTTAATGTCGTCGGCGTCGTCGCCCCACACCCGGGCGATCTCTTCCACCCTGATGCGGTACCGTGGAACATACGCCCCGTAAGCACTGATCCCTAGCGTCATTCTTTCAATCCCTTTAGTATGCCTATCATCGTGTCGATGTCCATCTGCGAGGCCATTAGCGGGAACGTCTCTACCTCTGCGATCTTCTTTGCGACCGGATCGATCTTTGAAGCTTCCAGGCCATGCAGGACGACCGCGGCCGGCTTGAGCGTTGAGACCCGCAGCGCCACCATGGGCGAGCGGCCCGTGCTCACGTTGCAAAAGATGAGAGCCCTCTCTGTGCTCCAGCCGTAAAGCCGGTAAAACTCGTTAGACGACATCTGGAAAATGGCGTTGATGCTGTCGATGATCGTGTAGCCGTTGATGGACCGCTCCATATTGCCCGAGATGCGCTCTGCCTCGATGAGCCGGGCGAACTTCGCCAGAGATACGGGCGAGCGGTACTCGTGGATATCTAAAATAACATTAGAGTTCGAGTATGAAAGCATGTAATCGTAAGCCCGGATCTTATGGGAGCCGGCCTTCTCATCGATACCTAACATGGCCTCGACGATCTTGCTTATTATCGTCGCCCCGGGGGATCTTCTCCTGCCGCTCTCGTAGTCGCTTATCACGGAAGGCGACACGCCGATGGCGTTGGCGAGGTCGATCTGCGAAACCTCGAAGCTTTTACGCCACTTCTTAATGGTCTCGCCGGGGCTTTGAGATAGCGTTATCTCGCCCGCCATTTTTTCGGCGAGCCTTGCCCTCAGGTCGACGATGTTGCTCTGCATCAGCGCTTAGAATGTACTTCGCCTATATAAATTTTTTAGTAGTCGACTTCGACAATTGTCGAAAATTTTAAAAGTATTGCCGAGAATATTACCATGGGGCGATATTATATATAGGCGGGGCCTGGCCTGTGACCGGCTATTGAGCGCTCGTGTATCAGGTCGGTAAAAGTCAAAAAGAGCTTTAGTTCTTGATCATGTTGAGGAACTTCTTGGTGCGCTCGTGCCTGGGGTTGGTGAAGAACTGGTCGGGCGAGTTCTCCTCGACGATGACGCCGCCGTCTATTAAAAGAATGCGGTCACCGACCTCCTTGGCGAAGTTCATCTCGTGTGTCACGACGATCATGGTCATGCCGTCCATCGCCAGGTTCTTCATGACATCGAGCACTTCTTTCACGAGCTCGGGGTCCAGCGCCGAGGTGACCTCGTCGAACAGCATGACGTCCGGCTTCATGGCGAGCGCCCTCGCGATGGCCACGCGCTGCTGCTGGCCTCCGGAAAGCTGCATAGGATAACTGTTAGCCTTCTCCGACAGGCCGACCTTCTTTAGCAACTCGAGCCCGATCTTTTCCGCCTCTTTCTTAGGCTTCTTCTGGACCCTCGAAGGCGCCAGCGTGACGTTCCCAAGGGCGGTCATGTGCGGGAACAGGTTGAACTGCTGGAACACCATGCCGACCTTCTGGCGCATCCGGTTGATGTCGACCTTTGTGCCCGTCATCTCCACGCCGTCGATGAAGATGTGGCCGCTCGTGGGCTCCTCGAGCCTGTTGATACACCTTAAGATCGTACTTTTGCCGGAGCCGCTCGGGCCAAGTATGACTACCACTTCGCCCTTCTTGATCTCCGTGCTAACGCCCTTCAGGACCTCCAGGTCGCCGAACCGCTTGTAAAGGTCCTTGATGACAACCATGTCGTTGCTCATGCGGTCCCCTCCGGCTTATTGCCGCCCGTGCCGCCCATCTTCTTCCTCTTACCGAGCCAGCCGGCGCCCTCCTTCCTCGGGCTGCTCACACTGTACCTCTTCTCGATATACTGGACAAGCTTGCCCAGCGGAATAGTGATGATCAAGTACACGCAGCCCGCGGCGACGAGCGGCGTAAAGGCGTTATAGTACTCGTAGCCCACGGACTTGGCCCAGTAGGTGATCTCCTGGTATGATATCACTAAAGCGATGGAGGAGTCCTTGATGAGGGCGATGAACTCGTTCCCCAGGGCGGGCAGCACGATCTTGAAGGCCTGCGGCAGTATGATGAACCTCATCGCCTGCCAGTAGGACATGCCCACCGAGCGGGCGGCCTCCATCTGGCCTTTATGGATGGCCTCGATGCCGGCCTTGAATATCTCGGCCATGTAGGCTCCGCTGTTCATCGACAGCGCGATGGTCGCCGCATAAAATTCATTGATTATAATGGGGATGCCGAGCATCTGGCTGACAAAGAACGGCATTCCATAATAGACGAACAGGATCTGGAGCACCAGGGGCAGCCCCCGGACGCCTTCCACGTATACGGAGGCGCAATATCTTACTATCCGGTTACTGGATACCCTCCCGATGCCCATGGTCAACCCGATGATTATACCAATAGTAAACGCGAGGATGGAAAGCTTTAGGGTTGCCACGAGGCCCAGGGTTACCTCTTTCCCCAGCGCATAGGTGAATAGCTGGGAGTTGAAAATCGAATATTCCCTCTCCTCCCGGGTCAATAAAAAGGTATAATTACCGCCCGGCGTGAAGGTGACCTTCTCGGTCGAATCGACGGACCCTTCCTTGGACACCCTTACCTGGTGCTCCCCTGTATATTTTTCCGTCCAGAACCTGCCGTAATTATCGGATTTTCCGGCAAAGACCTCGTCGACGTAGATGCTGGCCCCTGAGATCTGGTTCCTCGACTCGGTGTTCTCCCTGGCGTATATCATCATGGCGCCTGGGGGTATCACCTGTGCCCTGTCCTGCATCCTCATGGTGACCTCGATTTCCTGCGAAAGGTCGACCTCCTTCGTCGCGTTCTCGTACTTCTCATGGGTCGCGGTGATATTGTGGGTCCCATAAGGATACTGGACTAAGAACAGGGCCCCATTCTCGTCCGTCATGCCCACATAATTATCATCGATGTAAACGGAAGCATTCGGGATCGGATAGCCGAGTAGATATTTCGTATAGATAGTCAGGCCGGTACCCTGGCTTATGGCCGTGCCGGCCATCGCCAATAAAAATAATAGCGATAAGAGGACGAGCAATGAGCGATTGTTTTTATTCAATTCTACCACCGCATCCCTTGGGTAATAGCCTAATTATGGATTACCCTACATATGATAAACCTCTTAGTAATAATAGTTTTTTATAACTTAAAAAAGAGCCCGATTTTAAATTATTCCACTTATAATGTAATAAAAATGAAAAAGATGGGTAAATTACCCATCTCTCGGTTTAAGCGGGTATCTTGTCCAGGCCGTACTGCTTCAGGAGCTTGTCGTATGTGCCATCGGCCTTGATCTGCGCCAGGGCGTCGTTAATGGCCTTCGTCAGCTGGGTATTTTCTTTATTGATGACGATGGCATAGGGCTCCTTGGTCGGGAATAGCTGGCCCACGAACTTGAACTGGCCCTTGTATTCCGGCGAGTCGGCGTAGTACTGGCTGACCGGGTAGTCGTTGACGACCGCGTCCACCTGGCCGTTCTGGAGCGCCGGGAACACGTCGGTGACGTGCTCATAGGTCTTCACCCGGGTCTCGTTGGCCGTTCCGACCAGGTCTTTGGCCGTCATTTCGCCGGTGGTGCCGCTCTGGGCGCCGATGATCTTGCTCTTGTTAGCGAGGTCGCTCGCGCCGGTGATGGACGAGTCGTTATTCCTGATCAGGATGGACTGCTGGATCTGGTAATACGGGTCGGAGAAATCGATGGTCTGCTGCCTCTCCGGCGTTACGGAGAAAGACGAGATGCCCGCGTCGAACTGTTTGGTCTGGACGGCCGTGATGATGCCGCTGAACGGCTGGTCGACGAACACGACAGTCTTGTTCAACCTGTGGCCGATCTCCCTCATGAGGTCCATGTCGAAGCCGACGAACCGCGTCTGCGGGTCGGGGTCAGACGAGTTGATCCACTCGAACGGCCCCCACGCAGCCTCCGTGGCCACCTTGAGCGTGCCCGGGGTCAGCGTGGTAAAGTTGGTCGATATCGGCGCCGGGGTCGCCGTCACGTTCGCGGCGGGCGTCGGCGTGACGGTCGGGGAAGTAACACATCCGCTGACCGCGACGACGATCGCGCTAATCAATAGCAATAATAACAATGCCTTGCTTAAGTTCTTAGTCACTATTCAAAGCCTCCTTCATCCACCTATATCCTGTTATGTCATGGCATGGCAGAGCATAACCTAGCATCGGGTTGCTTAATAGGTGTATATAGTCCTATAGCTATGGCAATATTAAATCTTTTGGAATGGGGGCCAGCGAGTCGGGAAGCGATAGATTTAAGCCATCATAGCGTGCGTATATATTCCAACCGTCGGGCAGGCTTTAATTTGGGCGTAATGTAAAATAAAAGCCAGATATGCCCGGATTATAAAAAGAAGTTGATTATATGGCAGGCAAGATCGATAAGACCGTGAATGTCGGGAAGTTCAAGGGCGGGGAAGCGCAAGTCAGGACGATTATAAATTCGCAGGGATTCGATGCAAAGACGATGACCCTGAAAGTGAACGACCATAGCAACGAGGTCTGGGACATCGTGCTCGGCAACGGCCGCAGGGTCCAGCTGGTCGCCCCCAAGAAAGGTAGCCAGGTCACCATCAAGGAAGTATAATATCTTTATAAAAACGATTTTTTTACCGGGGCAAGCTATAAGCTATCGTGTAGACATACTGCTGCCGCTCATCGCATACTCTGTGATAAAAATAAGAAGAAGCGTTTTTTTAGGCATCTTTCTCTATTTTATCAGATGCCCCCGATCGGCAATATCTTCCTGCCATGGGCATCGTTGAGCACCTCGGCGCAGGCTAAATAGATCGCCGAGAACCCGCACACGATGCCCTCGAGCCCGGCGAGTGTCTTCACCATAGCTATCCCGGAGAAGTCGGCGATGGCCAGCATGAAGAACAGTATGGCCAGGCTGCCGAACACGAACTGGATGGCTCTATTTTTATTCAGCGTTCCCACGAACATGTACGCGGTGAACAATCCCCACATGGCCAGGTACGCCGCCATCGATACGCCGTCCGGGGCCGGGTACCACCCCAGTTTCGGGAAAATAAGCAGGGCGACCAGGGATATCCAGAACAGCCCGTAGGACGTGAAGGCGGTCGTGCCGAACGTGTTGCCCTTCCTGAACTCCATCAGGCCTGCGATGATCTGTGCGATGCCCCCGTAGAATATGCCCATGGCGAGTATCATGCTCCACGCCGTCGAGGAGATGATGCCCGAGTTCAGCAGGTTCAGCAAGACCGTCGTCATCCCGAAACCCATGAGCCCCAGCGGGGCGGGGTTGGCCAGCGCCGACGCGACCATGGATTTAGTGTCTTTTGTTTCAAGCGTTTGAACGTTAACCATTGAATGGCCTCTATAGTTAATAAATAATCATTATAAATAAAACTTGCGATTAGTAATCATCAATTATTATAGCAAAAATAACCATTTGAGGCGTGGAGGCTTAAACGGAGGCCCGCCCCATGAAAAGACCTCATGATGGAATGCCGAAGGCCAGCCGCCACCTGTAGTACCTGGCCGCCGCGCTCACGAATTTGCAGATGAGGTTCCTCATTATCATTTTTAGGTCGCGCACCTATCATGAAAATGTATGATAATTCTATTATGATTATTAATTATAGATATAGATTTCCACACGATTAATAATTACAATATTGACAATATCCCCAATTTACGGCAAGGCGCCCCCCGGCACGGACGCATAGCCCTGCTATTTGCGCAAAAACAGCCTGCGCCGGACGACGTCCGCATATAGATAAAATATATCAATGTAAAGCCATACTTACAAAATTAGCGATTAGTCCGGGATACGGACGGTCGCCTGAGAGGGCAATGTTCCCCAAAAACATGAGGACAGGCGTATGGCTGACTTAAGGGAAAAGGTCGTAGAGGACAGGGGTATCATCTCCCGGATACAGACGTTCGTGCCGGGGTTCAGGGGATACAGGATAAAGGAAGACCTGCGGGCGGCGGACAACATGCTCCGCATGCAGATGGCAGAGAAGCTGGCGTCCATCCGCAGGGACGCCGAGGGCTGCCGGTCAGTGATGGCGGCGAACGGCTCTCTGGATCATTTAGAAAAGCTGGGCGTTTTAATCAACCGCTTCAAAACGGTGGAGCAGGAAGTGGGCCACGCGGCCCAGGGCTATTCGGGCATATCCGCGAAAGTAAAGATGGGAGAGGCGGAGCTGAATAAGCTCTATGAGTACGATTATTCGCTGGTGTCTTCGCTGGCCGATATGGCGGCCGAGGCGCAAAAGCTCAAAATCGCGGTCAACTCGGACAACAAGTCCTCGATCAAGGAGAACATCTCGGCGATGGCCGCCAGGATCGAGGCGTTCGAGGCAACTTTCAAGAACAGAATGACCATCGTTACAGGCATGGAGGCTTGAGCATGGGGATCATTACGGGCGATAAGGGCAGCATCATCGGGGCGGCTACCATTTTATGGGAGGACGCCGAGAAGCGCAACAACGTGATGTGGAAGGTGCCCCGCAACATAAGGTTTAACGACAACATCGTGGTGAGGGAGGACGAGATAGCGGTCTTTTTCAGGGACGGGAAGGCGCTGGACTACATCGACCGGCCCGACCGGTACGCTTTGACGTCGATCAACGCCCCGATCGTGGGGCGTATCGTGCAGCGCCTTAGCGGCGTGCAGCAGCAGGCAGAAGTATACTACTTACAGAAGAAGGTGTTCGACGGCAAGTTCGGCAGCAAGCAGCCCTACGTGTTCGAGGACAAGACGTTCCAGCTCGTCAAGCTGAGCCTTTTCGGCGAGTTCCGTTACAGGGTGTCGAGCCCCGTGAACTTTATTAATTATTTCGTAGGTACGCTGAGCCTGACGAGGGCCGCCGAGGTGGAGGAGCGCATCAAGGAGCAGGTCGTCGTCTCCATGTACAACGTGCTCGGCAAGCTTAAAGAGAAGGGGATGGGCGTCGTGAACCTCGCCGCCAACCTCAAGAACATCGAGCAGATCTTTTTAGAGGACTCGAAGACGGACTTCGAGCCCTACGGGATCACCGTCGATAAGGTCTCGGGCCTGTACATTAACCTGCCGGAGGAAGTACAGAAGGCCGTGGACACGAGGTCGTCGATGTCCATCCTGGGCACGAACTACATGGGATACCAGACAGGCCAGGCGATGCGCGAGGCGGCCGTGAACCCGTCAGGCGGGGCCGCCGGCGTCGGTGTGGGAGTCGGCGCGGGCATAGGCATGGGCTACACGATGATGAACCAGATGGGCCAGATGGGCCAGCAGCCCCCCGTGACTGCGGCGCCTCCGTCGCCGCCTCCGGCCGGAACGCCGTGCGTCAAGTGCGGAGCCAGCTTGCAGCCGGGCGCTAAGTTCTGCCCGTCGTGCGGGGCCCCCCAGGGTACGGCGTGCCCCAAGTGCGGGGCGGCGATGCCGCCGGGCGCTAAGTTCTGCCCGTCCTGCGGCGCATCGCTCCAGGCGGCGTGCCCCAAGTGCGGCGCAAAGATCGAGCCGGGCGCTAAGTTCTGCCCGTCCTGCGGCGGCCCGCTAGGGTGAACGGATGACCGAGGTCAAGTGCACTAAGTGCGGCGCGCCCATTAAGTTCGACACGGGCGACAAGTTCGCCAGATGCGAATACTGCGGCACCCAGATATATATCGATAAGAGCGGCGTGGTGTTCTTCTACATCATGCCCTTTTTCATCGACCGGACGAACGCTCAGGGCATATTCAAGCGCTGGACGGCCGGCTCGACCATGGCCAAGGGCCTCGAGGCCCGGGCGCAGGTCTCGGAAATAAAGCAGCTATACTTCCCGGTCTACCTGTTCAGGAGCGACGTGGGCGGAAAGGAAGTAGTACACGTAGAGCCCGCCCGGTCGACCACGCTGCCGGGGCTGCATAGCTTAAAAGTGCCTGCCGGCGATATAAAGGTCTTCGACAAGGACTACCAGGTGGGCGATGTGGAGATCCTTAAGCCCGACATTGACATGGTGGCATATACGCCTCACCTGCCGGGGACGGCGAAAGAGCAGTCGCTCGTATACTTCCCCATCTGGACGGTCCGGTATCAGTACGACGGCCGGCAATATGACACGGTGGTCGATGGCTCTTCGGGCGAAGTCTTCGCGGCGGATTATCCCGTGCGCCACGCGGCCCCGTATTTCATCATCGCCGCCATGGCGTTCTTCATCTTTTTCATCGAGGGTATGCTGGGATACCTCTTATTCGGCTGCGGCCTCATCACGGCCATACCGACCATACCCATCGTGTTTCTGGCAGCGAATGCCATCCTGAGGAGGTATTGACATGGGCATAACACTTTCAATGAACTGCCCGACGTGCGGCGGCGCCGTGTCCGTGGCGGAGGGCGCCATGATCACCTCATGCCCGTATTGCTCGCTTTTGTTGTCGATCGAGGGCGATAAGGGCGTAAGCAAGATTATGCTCAAGAACAAGCTGGACGCGAAGAAGGCCGAGACGATCGCCCGTGACTGGATGTCCGGGGGCCTGAAGGCGAGGGACCTGAAGGCCAAAGCAGAGGTCACCGAGTGCTACCCCATTTACGTGCCTTTCTGGAAGCTCCACGGCAGGGCCGCCGGCTGGGTCTGCGGCTACCGGGATGAGCGCGATGATAAAGGCCATACGCATCGGGTGCCTATGGAAAGGATGGTGCTGAAGGAGTTCGACTGGAACGGCGCCGCCTGCGACGTCGGCGACATCGGGGTCGAGCACCTGGCCAACCTGGACGGCGAGGCCATGCTGCACGACGAGGGCAGCATCCCGACGTTCGAGGTCACGACCTCCCCGAACGACGCGACCGTCCAGGGCATTAACGGCATCCGGAAGGCGGCCGTGAACAGCGCGAGCATCGAGCACGAGACGTTTATCAACATGCACGTTTTCCCGAAGGGCTTCCTGCTGCTCTACTACCCGATCTGGATCCTGAGGTACAAATACATGGGCCGCATGTATTTTGTCACCATGGACGGCATCACGAGCAAAGTGCTCTCCGGCAGGGCCCCGGGCGACTCGCTGTTGCGCTCCATTGCCATGACGGCGGGCATGTTCATAGGCGGCTTCGGCAGCGCCATGGGCCTGAGATACCTGATAACCATGAGTGGTAGCGATGCCACGGTGGGCCTGGTCATCATAGCAGTGTGCCTGGGAATAGCAGGCCTGACGTTCGTCTTCTTCAGGCACGGCTCGGAGGTCACGACGGGCAGCCTGCAAGGCGGGTTCAACTTCGGGACGATATTCAAGAAAGACACCTCGGTCAAGGCCAGCGCGCCCGTACAGACGGCCACGGTCAGGAGGCGATAACATGACGAAGCTGGTCCCAATTACCTGTCCCGGGTGTAAAAACCCGGTATACAGCAAGGACATCGATAGCGTGATCATCTGCCCGCGGTGCGGCACCCTGCAGGCCAGGGATGGTACGGTGAGCATCGTGGAGTACGAGGCCGGGGCGTTCGCTAAGGCGGGCGACGGGGAAAAGGTCTATATGCCCTTCTGGAGGCTGGGCGCGACCTTCAACATCAAGCAGGAGGTCGTCAAAGGGGGCCTGCTCGGTAAGCTTGCGGGCACGGCCGGGAAAGCGGGCGAGGGCGGCATCGACATGATGCTTCCGGCGTTCGACCTGGAGCCCCTTAAGTTCAAGGAGCTGGCGAAGGGCCTCACTCTCCAGAGCCCCCAATACACGGCGGCGCCGCTAGAGCCCAACGTCAGGCGGGAGCCGTGCAAGGTCACCATCGACATGACTGACGAGATGGCCGACTTTCTCTTCGTCACCATCGAGGCAGAGAAGCCCGGCACCCTGCAGAACCTCGTCTATGACCTGAAGGTGGCCTCGAAGAAGCTTGTCTATTTGCCCTACTATAAAAAAGGCAACGATTTAGTGCCCGGCTATTGACCGGGCCCTTCTATTTTATTTCCTTTTATACAGGCCAATGATCTCTGCTTCCCCGAGCACGTGCCCCTTCACGGCGGCGAGCACGGCGCCCTTCGTGACGCCCGAGGGCAGGTCCAGTGTCGTGTCCAGAGCATACAAATGGAACCGGTAGCGGTGCGGCTTGCCCGGGGGCGGGCACGGGCCCGCATAGCCCATCAATCTCATGTCGTTGATCCCCTGCGAGCATCCCTTTTTCACGATCTTCTCAGCCTGTACGCCCTCCGGCAGCTCGTTCCTGTCGGCCGGTATATTATACAGGACCCAGTGCGTGAACACCCGGCCCGGCGCGTCCGGGTCGTCCAGGATGAGGGCGAACGACTCCGTGCCTTCCGGGGCCCCGCTCCATGAAAGCTGGGGCGAGACGTCCTCGTCGTCGCACGTGTATTTCACCGGCATATCGCGGCCGGGCTCGAATGACTCGCTCCTGAGCGCCAAACCTTTAGTAATGGTGAAACTCATGACCTCACCATTATTGTATTAAAAAATTATAGTATAATTACATTTTGCGGGCTTATCTCAGCCTTTCCATATATAGTATAGGTATGACAGCATGTATGCTCCCATTCCCCATCCCCATACCCAGATCAGCACGTCGAATACTCCCATATGAGACCCCAGCCATGTCCATGCCGCCAGTAGCGCTGTCAGGGCGATGGCCGTTAAGAAGCCATTCCGCGAGGCTTTCAATGAGAATTTTTCAGTGCGCTCATCCTTTGACAGGCCTTCAAACGTGCGAGATTTACGGCTATACAGGAACGATGCCAGCATGCCGAGAACGACCAGCCCGAACAGGGCGAGGGCCCATATCGCAAATTCGCTGAATAGCTTGATGATTATCATCGGCATGAAAATTAGCCAGGTTAGTATTATTATCAAACTGACTTTCGACTCTTCGGATCCCATGATTTTATTGAACATAGTTTTACCCCAATGATCTCCTTTATTCCGTTCGATGATAGTACAGATACGAGAGCATGTACGTGATCACGCCCACGCCCCATACGGTACCGAGCATGTCCATTATCCAGTAGGCGGATAGCCCGGCCGCCCTGGCGAATATGCAAAACGCCGTTACTGCCAGTATCGAAATAATGAAACCATTTCTTGACGCTAGGAAGGAGAATCTCTCGCTCCTCTCATCCCTGGGCTCCTTAGGCTTTCTTAAGATGGCCAGGGCAAAGAACACGAATAGGATGACCGCCACCAGGGCAATGGCCATGCCTACCACGTTATACATGTCTTGCACCAGCGTCACAAGTAGCAGCCCGAACGAGGCCAGTATGGCCACCGCCACTTTGGATTCCCCTGTCTTGAACATATCATTCCTCCATGAACAGGTTCTCGATCTTCATGCCAAAGCACCTGGCCAGCTTGAACGCGAGCGGCAGCGACGGGTCGTACTTCTCCTTCTCGATGGCGTTGATGGTCTGTCTCGATACTCCGACCTTATCCGCCAGGTCCTCCTGGGTCATGTCGTACCGGGCCCTGAGTTCCTTCAAGCGGTTCCGCATATGTAAAGCATACTTTACTTATTGTATATAAAGCTTTACTTTTTGGAAAGCAAAGTTTACATGATAAAGCTTCTAAGTATAAGAAGGCACTATGAAGCCTACTAAGGCGCGAAGTGTTTCGCACAAAGTTCGCTAGGACGCGAAGCCCGCGAAGTCTTTTTTAGATGCAAGGCCCTAAGTTTTAGAAGCCAAGAAGTCGAAGTAATAAAAGTTAAAACCTCTTATCGTCTTAATACTCTTAGCCTTCTTAATCTTCAAGCACTTACTGTCTTGCATATAAAAAAGTCTTCGCGAGCTTCGCGTCCTAGCGAACTTTGTGCGAAACACTTAGCGCCTTAATAAGCTTCATAGTGTCCTCTTAAACTTAGGGGCTTCAAACCAAAATTTTATTTATGCCCCCAGCCATCTGTCCACTATGCAGGAGAAGCACATGACCTACGCCGGGGCGGGCGTGGACATCGACAGGCTCGAGGGTATCAAGTCGGGCATCATCAAAAAGGGGCTAAAGTACAGGCGCAAGGGCTTCGGGGCCCCGATGGGAGACGTGGGGCACTACGCCGGGCTTATAGACCTGGGCTCTTTTGCGCTAGCGATGACGACGGACGGCGTGGGCACCAAGCTGATCATCGCCGACGCCATGAAGAAGTGGGACACCGTGGGCATCGACTGCATCGCCATGAACGTGAACGATCTTTACGTCATGGGCGTGGAGCCGCTGGCGTTCGTGGACTATATTTCCATAGAGAAGCCCGACGACGAGCTAATCAGACAGGTCATGGTCGGCCTTGACGAAGGGGCCAGACAGGCCAATATTTCGATAATCGGGGGCGAGACCGCCGCCCTGCCCGATATCATCAAGGGCTTCGACCTTGCCGGCACCTGCGTGGGCTTCGTGGGCAAGGACAACGTGGTCACGGGCGAAACCATCGAGGTGGGCGATGCCGTGATCGGATTGCCATCCAGCGGCGTCCACTCTAACGGCTACAGCCTCGTGCGGAAAGTGGTAGAAAAGGCCGGCCTCAAGTATACGGACCCCCTGCCGTATGATAGGCACACGACCATCGGCGCCGAGCTTCTTAGGCCCACCCGCATTTACGCCGAAGTCGTCCCCATCTTCACCAGATACCCTATAAAGGGAATGGCCCACATCACCGGCGGCGGCCTAATGAATCTAAGACGTATAACCAAATATGGCTTCGACTTCCACGACCCGCTGCCCGTGCCGCCAGTCTTCACGTGGCTGCAGAAGCTCGGGGACATCGACGACGCGGAGATGTACAGGACCTTCAACATGGGCATGGGCTACGTTATTATCGCCTCCAGGGAGGACGCCGGGACCATTGTGAAGATGACCGACGGCAAGATCGTGGGGCGCATCGTGAAGGAAGGCTGCACGATACGCGGAATAATGATGTGGTGACATGGCCAGGAAAAGAAGCATCCTCGAGTACATCGCCCTTTTCTTCGCCTTCATCGTCGTGCTGACGCCGGCCAGGCTCATCGTGGGCGGGACCTACGGGCCCCTGGCATCCGGCATATGTAACATCTTTTGGTACGTCGCCATCCTGGGGTTCCTCGGGTGCGTGTTCTACGGCGTCTACCGCATAGTCACTAAAGGCGAGCGTAAAAGATAAAAAAAGCCGGGCGGACCCTTGGGCCGCCCGTTTTATATAGCAGTACCCGTTTTTACCGTAACAGTCTTGCTCAGCATATCCCCGAACCACACGGAGCCTTTTACCATCCGGTATTTGACCGTATACCCGTCTATTGTGTTCGGAGCGGTCATGGTGAAGCCGAACTTATACTGCTCGCCGGGCATGACCGTAACGCCCTGGGGCAGGCTTATCCCGCCGCCGCTGAACGTGGCGGCGCTGCTCCCCTCCACCGCCCCGAGCATGAAGCCATCGCCCCTCGACCATGGCACGTTGCCGGTATTCTCGACGGTCACGGTCACGCTATAGGCCTTACCCTTCACCATCTGGGCGGGTATTGTGGATGATATCACGTCGGCATCGTAGGCCACCTCCCCCACGGCAACGCTCGCCGTCGCCGTGTCCCCGAACCAGTTGCTGCCGCTCACCATCCGGTACTTCGGCGCATAGTTGCCCGCCGCGGCAGGCGCCGTCATGGTGAAGTTCCAGGTATACCTCCCCCCCGGCTGGATGACCGTTCCCGGGGCCATGGCCAGCCTTGTCCCGCCGAATTTTGCCGCATCACCCGCTATCGCCCACGCCGCCGAGCACGACGGCATCCGACCACGGCACGTTGCCCGTGTTCTTCATGGTGACAGTAACATTATACCGATAACCGCTCGCCATATGGGACGGCACATTCGTGGAAACGACGTCGGCATCCGGTACTGCGGCCTCCACGTTTATTGACATGTTTACCCAGGCCCCGAAAAAGTTCGTGACATCACGGGCCATTCTATATTTAATGTCGTAAGAACCGTAGGATGGCGCCGTAATGGTAAAGTTCCAGGTATATTTATCGCCCGGCATGACCATGATGCCCGATGGCACGCCTAAGCTGGTCGGTCCGATACCCTCCCCGACGTTCCAGAGCCCAAAGCCCGGTGTCCACGGCTGGGTGCCCGTGTTCTTCATGGTGATCGAGGCGTTATACTGCTGTCCCGTGACCATGGACGAGGGAATGCTGCAGCTCACCAGCGCCGCGTCGGGGGCTGATGGCTCCACGCTTATCCGGGCGCTCGCGGCGTTCCCGAACCAGCCATGGCCCTCCCAGTACATCCTGTATTTAGCCGTATACGTGCCCGTCTGCGCCGGCGTCGTCATGGTGAAGTTCCAGGTGTATATCTCGCCCGGCAGCACGAAGGCGTCCGGCGGCAGCTGCATGCGGCCGGCGCCGAACAGGGGCGCGGAGCTATCGTTCACTGCGTCCAGCACGATCCCATCGCCCCGGCCCCATGGCTTGCCTCCCGTATTTTTAACCTTTATCGACACGTTATACCGGGAGCCAGCGGCCATCGCGGATGGTATATGGACGGACACTATGCTCACGTCCGGCGTGCCCGTAACGGTATACGCCTTCAGGCACACGTTCGAGTTCGAGAAGCCCGATATGGCGGTCAGGCTCAGCCAAACATTATTATCGTGGCTGACCCAGCTTTCTCCCAGATTTGCCGTGGCATGGCTGGAATAGTATTGCATGGGCCTTTCAACGGCCAGTGGATATCGGATGCCAGGGCTGGTGACCTTGACCGCGACGGAGAAATTATGGCCTGCCTGGATGGGCACTGCCGGGGTAACCTGTATCGTATGGTATCCCGGGCAGTCAATTGTACCGCTAACATGAGCATCATACCATGTATTTCCAGGGCCTCCCATGAATGGGTCCTCATATACGAAAATATCGTACTTCGTATCCGGCGCCAGGGTGTAAAAACCGACCGTGCTCAGGTATTCGCTCGACGTGGCATTGAACACGTTCGCGAACCAGGCCGTACTATCATTATAGCCCGCACTTGTCGTGAATCCATATGGGTCATACTGGTATATGCTCTTGTACGTGGTACTGGGCTCGGCCAGATATACTGCGTTATTGCACCCTATCCACGTATCGTAATATGAGACGTAATAATATGTATCGGCCGTGTATGGATAGCCGTTCGCCCTGCGGCCCGGGCCCTGGCTGTCCCTCACGATGAACGCGCCGTTGCCCGGAGCAGGAATCGTGAAGTTATACTTGCTGTAGTCGTCGTCCCAGCCCACGATGTTCACCATGCAGTTCGGATAGTACTCTCCATTATCGTAGTATGAATCGTTCTGCCGGTTATAATAAGAGTTATAATAGTACAACGTGGTCGCCACCGCGCCGTAGCTCATGATGGTATCCTTTATGTTATCATTATCGGTCTTATTCGCCCTGTCCGGTATGATAAGGACGTCCAGCACGTGCTCCTGGACTGGAATATCGGCGGCCGGCGCCGAAGTGGAATTAAACGGGTAATCCGCTTCGCCCACCGGGCCGCTCCACCGGGCGAGGTAAGCCGTTGATATGAACGTGTTCCCGGGATAATCCCCGGGCTGATCAAACCCGTTCGTGGCAATCATGTGTTTTTCCGAAAAGTCGTTTTTCTCCCAGGGCAGCTGCGTGGACTCGAGCGAGCCATACGCCGCGAAAGCCCAGGTGGAGGGATCGCTCCCGGCATCCCTTACCGGCGATACCTTACCATAAGCCCGGAGATCGTACCGGGATATTCCACGGCTTGAGGACGGATATCTGACTTTACTACCCGCGATGTCGGATAAGTTGACCGGGGACGGCATATATCCTGTTCCCGCATTGCCATCATCGGGTTTTTGGTCGGTTTTTTCTTGCTTAATGTTCTCTAAAAAAGCCAGGTATTCCGCGTTATCGGGCGCCGAGATCAGCTTCTCGCCCGGCGCCCGCGCCGGGGCAGAAGCCGGTGCCTGATCGCCGCCTCCCGTGCCGTCCGGGGCGACGCATCCAACACTCACGATCACCACACAGATAAATACAAGTAGCCAGGCCCTGCTGTTCATAGAATTTGCCCTCCAGGATATTGTCTAACCTATTATAGATGTAACCTTGTTAATAATTTTATTTTAACCCATCGTACAATAATAGCCCGGAAATTATACAAGTAGCCTCAACACTTTCCGGCATTGGAGCTAAATAATAAATATGAGGACGAGAAGAGTTTGAAGACGGATGTATCCGCTTAGAAAGATCGTGCACCTGTCCGGCGCTGCCTTCGCTTTTATCGCCTGGCTCAACCCCCTCCTCGCGACCATGGGCATCGCGGCCGGCCTCACCGTATTCTTCACGCTCGAAGCCGTAAAACTCGGGGCAGGAGTGCCGTGGCTATGGTCCCTATACAGGGAAGATGAGCGGGCCGGCATCGCGTACGAGCCCTTATTATACCTGGTGTCCATTGCTTTGCTCCTGGTCGTTTCGCTGTTTTTCCTGCCGTCGGCCTGCTATGCGGCCATCGTCGTGCTGGCCGTGGGCGACGGTGTCGCCGGCATCGCAGGCGGGGCGCTCGGGAAGCATAAGCTGCCCTACGGCGATAAGACGTGGGAGGGCTCCCTTGCGGGGCTGATCGCGGCCTCGGCCGTCGGGTTCTTATTCGCCGGCCCCCTGGCCATCGTGGGCGCCGTCGCCGGCATGGCCGCAGAAGCCCATACGCATCGCCTCGAGAACCTGTCGGTCGCCCTGGCCGCATTCCTCGCCATGGCAATACTCACTCTCATCCTCTGAACAAAATATCTATACCAGTAATCGCCTTATTAATGCACTATGAAACCCAGGGCCATCCTGCTCATGCTCATCGGGGCGGCCGCCATCCTGCTGAGCCTGCCCGTCTGGTTCATCACGCTAATGGCCATCATCGCCGGCCGGGGCTGGTCTCTGGCGACGGGCTTAGTGGGGCTTGTCGTGCTGGGCGCAGGTATCGCGTTCCTATACCTGGCCTATACATCGCTACAGGGAGAAAAGATGGGCGACGCCCGCTACCACAACATGGAGCGGCAGGTGCTGGCGCTGGCTAAAAAGAATAAGGGCAGCGTCACCGTGGCCGACCTCATCAACGTGGGATTCGAGTCGGACGAGGCCGAGAGGGTCCTGGACATGATGGCGAAGAAGGGCATCTGCGACATTAACTTAGATGCCACACAACAGTCGGGTATAACCACTTATTCGTTCCCCGAGCTGATACCATTAGGCGAAACCGATAAGGCGAAGGTGTGACCGATGCTCGAAAAGAAGATCCTATACTTATTACTCATCACTCTAATCACGATATCGCTGGCGCCCCATGTATCCGCCCAGGATACGTACAGCTGGCAGGTCAACTACCAGCATGTCCAGCTTGATGTTAACAGTTCGGGCTCTGTTTACATGGCCTACGAGGTCGACGCTAACATACAGCAGGGCGTGTGGAACGAGGTCTGGATACCCATGACCATTTCGAACATGCAGGTCTCCGACGTGGTCGACGGCAACGGTAAGCAGCACGGCTTTACCCTGGACGGGGGCCAGATCAAGACCCAGGGCTGGGACTTGAGGCCCGGCGATCATGTTTATTTACGCATCAACTCGACACTGCCGAACTTCGTTTACCGGTCAGACCAGGAGGGCTATGACATCGTCACCTTCGTGCCGCCATACTGGGACATGTACATCGCGGACACGCGTGTAAAGTTCTACCTCCCGGGCGATGTGCCGAAGGACCAGGTATTCACCGGCCAAAAGCTCTACGATAATTTCGGCGTGGAGGATAACAAGACCTGGGTGTATTTCCAGAGCACGAATCTGGCGCCGAACGAGCAGTTCCAGGTGGCCGTGAGCTTCCCGGACACGTACATGGCGCCCGGCGCAGTCGCGGCCAAAGCCACGGAAACCCCGTATACGCCGCCGGGCTCCGGCCTCGGGGAGTTACTCGGCGCAGTGCTAGGATGCACCGGCCCTATGTTCTTCGTCTTTATCTTTTTAGTTATCGCCATCGGCAGCATCGCGGGCTCGTTGATGCGGCAGCCATATTCCTCGCCGGTGGTCAGCATGGACGGCATCGGCGTCAACAAGAACCTCGACCCGGTGGAGGCCGCCACGCTCTTGAAAGTTGACCCACGGAGGGTGCTCACCATGATCATGTTCGGCATGATGAAGAAGGGCAACATTAAGCTGATATCCACCGACCCCATCCGGCTGGAGCTCGTTTCCAGGCAGGATTCGAATTATTATGAAAAGCTGTTCGCCGATTCGATAGTTAACGACAGGCTCGACGAGGATAAGCTGCTGGATTGCTTCAAGGTGCTGGCCCGGCGGGTCGTGGATAAGACGAGGCCGTACTGCCGCAAGGACACGGAGGAATATTACCGCCAGAAGATAGAGGAGGCGTGGCAGGGGATAAAGGCGGTCGATACGCCCGAGCTGAAGCTGGAAAAGTACGACACCAACATGTTCTGGCTCATGGCGGACGAGCAGTTCGCCACAAAGACGACCGACTACGTGGCCCGCACGCCCGGCAGCGATACGGTCTACGTGCCGTCCCACTACTGGTGGTATCCCTACTATTTCGGGCTCCCACACTACTACGGCACCGGCGCCCCACGACCATCGGGAGGGCCGGCTCAGCCGGGCAAGCCGTCCTCGGGTGCGCCCACTAACCAGACGACGGCGAGCGTCGAGTCCTTCGCCAACTCCATATCCAACTCCGTCGAATCCATGTCCTCCGGCGTCGTGGCCAGCGTGGAGGGCTTCCTGGGCGTAAGGAGCGCGGCGAACGCCCCGCCGCCGGCGACGTCATACAGGCCAGCTTCCTACCATCCGGGCGGTGGCTCATCCTGTGCCTGTGTGTCCTGTGCCTGTGCCTGTGTGTCCTGTGCCTGTGCCTGCGCATGCGCCGGGGGAGGACATGGTTGTACATGATCCGGGCGAAAATAGATAACACCCGCCTTCACCTGAGGGAGGAGGCGGACGGCACCGGGATGTTGATCATCAACGCGTCGCACATCCTGTACCTGGACAGGGTAGGGATGGACTACATAAAGCACTACATACGCTACTCACGCAAGAAGCCCCTGGTGGGAAGCATCAAGGACGCCGTGGTCTGGCGCATGATGCTGAAATATAAGGTAAAGAAGGCCAGGGCCGAAGCCGACTACGACCGCATGCTATCCATCCTCTGGGGCGTGACGCAGGGCAACGCCTGCCCCTTCACCTGCTTCGACGTTAAGCTCAAGGAGCCGGAGTACGGCACGATGAAGGCGCCGCTGAGGATAGACCTCGCCCTCACGTACCGCTGTAACAATAACTGCTCTCACTGCTACGCCGGCGGGCCGCATCAGACGAAGGAGCTCACCACGGAGGAGTGGAAGAAAATAATAAAAAAAGCCGTGGACTTTGAGGTGCCCAACGTTGTCTTCACGGGCGGCGAGTCGCTCCTCAGGGACGACCTCGAGGAACTGATCGCCTATGCCGAAAGCCATGACGTCGTGACAGGGCTGATCACCAACGGCCGCCTTCTCACCAGGGAACGCGTGGCCTCCCTCAAGAAGTCGGGGCTGGACTACGTCCAGATCACCATTGAGTCGCCCGACCCCGCCATCCACAACAAGATGTGCGGCGTTAATTCTTTTGAGGAGACCGTGAGGGGCATTAAAAATAGCGTCAACGAGCTATACACGACGACCAATACTACAATCACCCGGCAGAATTACCAGACCGTCAAGGACCTGGTGCCGTTTTTGCACGGGATGGGCGTAAAAAAGTTCGGCCTCAACGCCGTCATCCGGGCGGGAAAGGGCACGGAGACCGAGGGGCTGACGCCCGAAGAGCTTAAAGAATTGCTCCCCGACATCCTGAACAAGGCCAACGAGCTGGGCATTGAGTTCATCTGGTATACGCCTACGAAATACCATAAGCTTAACCCCGTCGAGATGGGCCTGGGAGTCAAGGCCTGCTCCGCCGCGAGGCTCACGCTTGCCGTGGAGCCCGACGGCAGCGTCCTGCCCTGCCAGTCATACTTCAAGCCGCTCGGAAACGCCCTCGCCGACGACTTCCGTAAGATGTGGGACACCGACCTGGCAAAGCACCTGCGCGCTCACGATTTTGTCCCGGAGCACTGCCGCACCTGCATCCAGTTCCCCCTGTGCGGCGGGGGCTGTCCCCTCGACCTGGCCTGCGGGTTCTAACCACAAAGGCCACAAAGGCACCACAGAGGCCACAGAGACTTTTTTTTCACCACAGAGGTTCACAGTGGTCACAAAGGTTATTTTTATATCCACCACAGAGACCCCAGAGGCACCACAGGGGACCATATAATAAATAAAATAAACCGGGGGTCTGCGAGGGGGACATCAGTCCCCCTTTAGCATTAAAAAAGTCCTCCGTGGCCACTGTCAGTAGTTCCGATGTGGTGTTTGTCCTTTTTTTGTGTCGTTATCGGGTGGTCGTGTGGTGGTGGAAAGTGTTGGTTGTTTGGGTTTAAATGACTGTAAAAAAGGGTGTTTTTTCTGTGTT
>Ga0315282_10002563_pt1 | contig 33243 bp, 33 predicted proteins | sample YL17G07_20_MG_FD_203693 | JGI IMG/M metagenome (GOLD analysis project Ga0315282, IMG submission 203693) | Sediment microbial communities from Yellowstone Lake, YNP, Wyoming, USA - YL17G07_20 | ecosystem: Environmental > Aquatic > Freshwater > Lake > Sediment | place: USA: Wyoming | collected...
TTCGGCACTGGGCTACCGGCCACCGAATGAGTTCGAGGAGTTACCAATCATTCAGCAGAATAAGAAACAACCCAGCCAGATCCTCCTAACCCTATCTGTCCACCCATAGGGGTGCAGTCCATTTCTTGAGCCAATGAGGAAAGCTTTTGTTTATGGTGCTGGTAGTATTTTGGAATTAAATGAGACAATAATTGATGATATTGCTAATAGAAAACCCCTTAAGGTCTTTACAATTTATTCGCATGTGCTTAAGGGAAAATTTGATAATTTACCAAATAATTTTGACATGCTATTAAACCGTTATCCTGAATTCAGAGTTAGACAAAGTGAGAAGAAGTATTATCTCGATGAAAAAGGAAGACCCAATGTCGATATTAGTTCCTCTTCTACTGCCAGACTTCCAGACAAGACAAAGTTCGTGGTGGAGTCAACTTTGATGGAGGGTGAAAAAAATGCAGGTGTGAAGCCGACCGATTTTAAAATTAAAGACTAGTTATACATCCGGCGAGAAATCTGGGAAATTAGGCGTCAGCTACGTCAGTCAATCACAAATTTTAATTCAAAGGTTCTTTCTTTCGTCCAACTCACTCTACCAAGAGAAAATTAAGGGGAGCATTTATGCTTCCCCCTTCTCTCCCCCTCTTTACACTCCTTTTTCTCCGCCCCCGGTTCCCAGTTGGCGCAGCAGGCGGGCTTCACGGCGTGTATAATGCAGGTAGCCAGACCTTTATCGTATTTCAAAAAAGCGCAAGCGCCATCCACGTGCCGTATCAGGCGGTATTCGGAATACTGCCACCGTGAATCGTCATAAAGCTCATCCCACTCTTTCATCGTTATCCCCAGGTACGCGATGATGCGCCCTATCTCCTCCGGTTTGACGAAAGCCTGGTGCTTTGTGCAGCAGACCCCGCACCGCCGGCATGCCATCGACTTTGCCTTCGTTTTCTTTACATCGGGTTTGTCCTGGCGGGACTTTGCCTGGCGCATATTAAAACCTTTTTCTTAGCCTTTCGCCGGCGACTTCCGGCGGCAGGATGCAGATGTTTTCGTCCTGCAATATCTGGTAGTAAAACTGGTCGCTCGTCTCGATGGGCGAATACAGGAGCAGGCCCCGCGGCGTTATCCGGACGTGCGCCCAGAACTGGTCTTTATCGAACCCCGAGTAGGTAGACATGTTGAAGCTGACCAGGTTCAGCTCATCGAGGTAGCCAAAAACCCTGAGCAATCCGGCGGCGAAATCGCGCAGGTCGTCTTCCGTAAGCTCAACAATCGAAGCCTTGCCCGGAAATACAGCTATCACGTCCGAAAGCCGTCCCCTGGGCACGAAGCTCGTCAGCCACTGCGTCCTGCCGATGCTGCCGATGTACCTTTCTCCCGTCCGCCTCTCCTGCTCCAGGAGGTCGCTCCAGTAGTTTGTTCCCTTTTCTTTATAATATTTCTGCGAAGCCTCCAGGATTTGTTTCTGGTAGGTGGTAGGGTAGTAGCCGGCGTTGCTCTGGAGGTGCGGGTGGATGAGGCTGCCCCCGGAAGGCGGCATATAGTTCCACGCCATGAAATGGTGTTTCGCCTCGGGGTCGGCCTTCTGGACGGCTTTGATATACGAATGCGCCGCCAGCAAAGCGTTGTGCACCGTCTCCAGGTCGAATTCTCTCAGGGGGATGAAGTGCTTGTCGGAAATAACCACGACGACGCCGTAAACGTCATAAGGTCCGGCATTCGGAAAAGCCAGGGCTTTGCCCTTGTGAATCACACCCTCGGGGATAAGGTCGGGCGAGAAGCGCGGCGTGATTTGCTCGACGCGCGGCGGGCAGAACGGACAGGTCAGCTCCCTCGACCTCTTTTCGAGGGCAGCCAGGTCCGGCCGGATAATCCTCTCCGGCGAGTACTGCACGATTCGACATGACCGGCCCGTCAGTGGGTCGAAGCGGAACTCCACCGGGATATCTGCCTCTATAAACTGGCCGTTACTATCCCGCTTTAATATCCGGGATAGCATTATCTCGCGCTTGAACTCTATCGGGCTGAACTTGGCTGATTTCATAGCAAAAAACGTCTTGTCATTGCGAGACCATTCCCGAAGGGAAGGCGAAGCAATCCCCTATTAGGCTTATGGCAGAGTTAGGGATTGCTTCGTCGCGGAGTTTACCCTGAGTGCCTACGAAGGACTCCTCGCAATGACAATCATATTTCTTCCACATTCTACTTCACGATGTTGCTTATCTGCTTGAACTTGTCACCTTTAGCCACTTTAAGAAGCTCGAATAGCGCCATCTCCGTGGTCGTCGGACTGATACCGGCGGCGCCCATCTTAAAAAGAGAGACCAGCTTGTTCTCCGGCTCTCTCGAGGAGACACAGTCGCCGACTACCTGCACTTCATAGCCTGCCCGTGAAAGCGCCGTCGCCGTCTGGTAAACGCAGATGTGGGCTTCGATGCCAGCAATGAGCACCTGCCTGCGTTTCAACGACTCCAGCGACTTACAGAAAGGCTCCTCGTCGCAGCAGTTGAAACAGACCTTTTCAATCGGTTTTATATCCGGCAGGAGCTCCTTTATCTCTGGGATGGTCGGCCCCAGCCCTTTGGGATACTGCTCGGTTAAAATTATCGGTATCTCCAGCACCCTTGCCCCTTTAATGAGCTTCACCACGTTACGCAGCAGTTTTTCCTTTTCGTGCATCACCGGGAACAGCCTTTCCTGGATGTCAATGACAACGAGGACGGTATTATCGGTGGTAAGAGGACTCGGTATGTTCATGGGATTAATACCTCAATTAACAAAATTAAAATGGCGTTTTCCCGTAAGGTTAGCATACGGCTAACGCTTTAAGTATAAATTTTGTTCTTTTACGTGTCAAAGCATGGTGATGGTTCAAATCCGGTGCGGGCTACCCGTTTTTTTACAAGCCTTAAAAAAAGTCTTTAGTCATTTGGCTATTAAATGACACCGAGATTGACATTGTATAAATGTTTGTGTATAATATTACGTAAAATTATTGTGGAGGAATCTGATGAATAAAAAAGTAATACAGGTTCCTGTTGATGAAGAACTCCTCAGGGACTTAGACAGCCTGTCTCGAAGGCGTCATAAAGCCAGAGCCGAGTTAATTCGCCAGGCCTGTTTAAGTTATTTACAACGTGTTGAAGATGAAGAGCTTGATAAATTATATCAACAGGGGTACATGAGAATCCCTGAGGAGCCAGAAGAGGGAGAGACACAAATAACTGTATCAGGCGAAATTTTGTCCAGGGAGTCATGGTAGATGCGCCGCGGCGAAGTATGGTGGGCAAAACTGCCTCCGCCTGCGGGCCGACGCCCTGTCCTTTTACTATCAAGGGATGCAGCCTATAATGTCAGAACCTCGGTCACGGTAGCCATAATCACCCGTACCATCCGTAACATTCCTGTAGAGGTACTGCTCGGGCAAGAAGATGGTATGCCAGCAAAGTGCGTTGTAAATGTGGATGTAATACTGACCATTCCCAAATCCAGAATAACGGAACGAATTACCGCATTGTCTGCGGCGAAAATGGTTGCAGTATCAAAGGCTATCGTTTTCGCTCTCGACCTGAGGGCTTAAAACTATCTGGTGTAATTATACTGGGTTTTAATTCTCACCCCGGCTTTATCGAGAATAAAGAAAGAAGCTTCATTGAATAGCCGCCAGACCCGCCAGAAGCGGGCCCTATCTGATAAACCTCGATTCTTCTACGGCTGGTATGTGGTCGCCGCTTCCTGGATTATGCTTTTCCTGGTGAATGCGGTAAGCGTGGGCATCTTTTTCAAGCCAATTCTGGAGGACGATGCCTTTAACTGGGACAGGGCTACCCTTTCTTCTGTCTACATGTTCGCCTTGTTGCTTTTTGCCGTAGCCACGCCGTTTCTGGGTCGGTTAATCGACCGTTTCGGGCCGAGGTTTATGCTGTTTATCTGTGTCGTGACGCAAACCCTGAGCAGCACGCTTAATGGAATCGCGACTGGCATCTGGCATATTTTTACCGCCAGGTTTTTATACGAGATAAAGCCTCTCCAGAGCAGCCAGGTGCTGATAAACCGGTGGTTTGTCCGGCAGAGGGGTAAAGCGCAGGGTATCGCCGCGACGGGTTACCCCATAGGGGCCCTGGTGCTTTCGCCGCTCTCACAGTTCCTAGTGCTGGCCTGGGGCTGGCGGCCGACCATGTTTTTCTGGGCGGGAATAGCCTTTGTGATACTGCTGCCTTTGACTATATTTATGCGTAATAAGCCTGAAGACAAAGGGTATAGTCCTGACGGTGAACCGATTGCCGAATCCGCACCGGTCGGGCTATCACAAGGGCTTGACTCCGGTGTTTCGGCGGCTGAAATTGCCGGACTCTCGGGACACAGCTTGGCACAGGCCGCCAGAGTCGGTTCTTTCTGGCTGCTATCAGCTACGCAGCTTCTCTGCGGCATCGGCTGCGGCTTTATGATGACCCATATCGTTATCTTCGCTACGGATGTCGGCTATACCGAGATGATTGGTGCCAGCCTTATCAGTGTCCAGGGAGGTTTGAATTTGGTCGGCGTGCTGCTGACGGGGCACATTTCGGATAAATATGCCAGGAGCAAAGTGCTGGCGTTGACCCACCTTGTCCGCAGCCTGGCATTTTTTACGGCAGTCTCTTTTATCCTCCTCGGCGGCGGCTCTCTGTGGATGCTTTATCTGGCGATGGCCCTCTTCGGCTTTGGCTGGTTTACCACTTCGCCGCTTACCTCAGGGCTGGTGGCCGACCTTTTCGGTGGGTTGAGAATGGGTACGATAATCGGTGTCACGATGTCCTGCCACACGGTCGGTATGGCGCTGGGCGCCTATGCGGGCGGCATCACCTACGAGATGACCGGTAGCTATTACTGGTTTTTCCTTGTTCAGGGCGTTCTGGAGCTGCTGGCGGCTGGTTTAGCTTATGCCATTAAAAAGCAGCCGATACGTTAATCTCTGTTTGCTTTAAGAATCTCATCTAAGCCGCGGGCGACTTATCTGGCTTGTCGGTGGGCTTTGGTGGCGGATTGGGCTTGCCGACGGGGAGATTGTTTTTATTACCCTTCTCTTTTTCCTCTTTTTTAATACTTTCCGCTTCCGCCTGCCTCCCCCCGAAGTAGAAACCGGTTATGGCTGCCAATAGCCCGGCCAGCATACTCAGGATATTATTGATGATGTCCCCACTCTCACCACGTACCAGCAGATGGGCTATCGCGATACCGAGGATAACGATAACTGTGAGGGCGATAGGGGTTCGGGCTGTACCCACTACGGTACTCAAGGGGCCCTTCACTTCGGCGAGCAGCGACTTCAGTTCATCCACCGTTAATCCGTTGGCGGCTGCCTTATCTATCAAGCGTTTCCTTATTTTATATTGCATGGAGTACAATATGATTACTTCGATAAGCCTGGGGAGAACAGCCACCAGAACTATTATCAGTACATACACCCATAACAGCCATATCATGTCTCTTGGAATCTCGACTAATGCTGCTGCCGTTGCATTCACTACATCACCCCCCCTTGTATTATTCGCCGAGATTATATTAGACCGATGAATTTATATCAAGCCATTTTTGTCCAATATAGCCTGTGTTTCCGGCTCACCGCGAAATATTTCCGTTAACCTCTTGCAAAACCCATTTTTTCAGTATATAATGTCAAACGGTGGTTTCAGTCTAGGTTATCATAAATGCAATTAACTTACTTTATCTCGACCCAGTTACGGATGACCTTAGCGCTAACCAACTACTAAAAGAAAGGAGGTCATCCGTGGCTTTTCAGGACAAAACACTAACGTGTTCCGATTGTGGGACTTCGTTCACCTTCACCGCTGCGGAGCAAGAGTTCTTCCAGTCTAAAGGCTATACCAACGAACCCAAGCGGTGCCCCGCCTGCCGGCAGGCTAGAAAAACCGAGCGCATGGGCTCCGGCGGCATGAAATCTCGTCAGATGTACCCCGCGGTTTGTGCCGAGTGCGGCAAGGAAACGGAAGTACCCTTTGAGCCTCGTGAAGGTAGACCGGTATATTGCAGCGAGTGTTTTACCAAAATCAGGGCTAATCGCTAACAATCGGTTCAGTCAGGAAACACAGATAGGCTAGTGAGATTAATTTTTCACTAGCCTATTTTTTTATCCGGCCTTTACAAAGCTTGGTCATTGAGGTTGTCCGAAAATGTGTAATGGTCATCCTGAGTGAAACGAAGGATATCGGCTGGGGGAGGAAACTCGTTTCTCTTGCACTCCCGCCCCGAGATTCTTCAGTCGTCCCGACTATGCCCGGACTGCTTCAGAATGACATTTTCAGATACTCTCAATCCAGGCGTTCCTGTCCTTCCATGGAGTGACTAATTAGATGGGGAATGATAGGTTGATAGATGTAATCTTAATAGCTTTATTATGCCTGTATCAGGTTTTATAAAGATATAGAGGTTTCTTGTCTGTAATTATTCTTGACTGCCTTGCCAGGGCATCTCTTACGTACAGCGGTAATGAAAATATTCCCTGGTGTGTCAGGCCGTCGTAGAACCTCAGCCCCGTAAGCGACCTTTCGGTAATTCTTTCGTCCACCTCTTCAGGGGAAAGCCGGGCGGGATTATATTTCCGCGAGGCTATACAAAAGCCCCACGGCCCGCCGAAACAGGGCACATAAGCCGCATACTGGGTAACTATAGGGAAAACGCTTTTCAGCGTGTTGTTTACGGCCGTAAAGTTCAGCAGTTCGGTAGGGGAGGCTGACCCGGCCTGAACAGCCATCAGTCCATCTTTCGTGAGCCTTTCGCGGACCATCCGGTAGAATTCCTGTGTAAAGAGTAAAGCTGCCGTGCCTTTTTCGATGGGGTCGGGTAAATCTATTATGATAATGTCGTACTTATCTTTCGTTTTCTCCAGGTAATCGCGGGCATCTGCATGGTGTAGCTCGGTACGGCTGTCCTCGAAGGCGCCGTGGCTGTGGTTGGGCAGGTATTTTTTACTGAGGGCGGTCACCTGGTCATCTATTTCGACCATCACCGCTCTTTTTACCGTTTTGTGGCGGAGGGCTTCCCTGAGTGTAGCGCCTTCACCGCCCCCCGCGATAAATACGCTCTCCGGGCCGGGATGAGCTATCATGGCCGGCTGCACCAGCGCTTCATGATAGATAAATTCGTCCCTCTCGCTGGACTGTATCTTGTTGTCCAGCACGAGGCAGATACCCAGGTTGCGACTGCGGATAATCTGGGCGGACTGGTACTTTGTTCGCCCGGTATACAGCACTTCATCGAGGCGATGCAGCTGTAAGAAGTCCTCGTTTATCTTATCCCGCAGCCATTTATCAGGGTCGATATCCATAACTTCATCCGTGTTCTACACGGTTACTAAAACCCCTCTCGGTATCTCCATCACAGAGTGGTTTTTCGACCCGAGCTTCTCGATAAGTACCTCGGCGGCTTTTTCGGGGTTGACGAAAGTACCGCAGGTAAAGATGTCGACTGCAGCGTAGCCGTATTCTGGCCAGGTATGGATGGATAGGTGAGACTCGGCGATGATAACCACGCCGCTTACTCCCTGCGGACTGAAACGATGAAAGGATTCGCCGAGCACTACCGCGCCGCAGTCGATAGCGGCTTTTACCATCACATCGCGGAGAAGGCCCAGGTCATTTAATGCCTCCTTATCACAGTCGTATAGTTCAACCAGTAAATGTCTTCCTAGCGCATTCAATCACCTGCCCCCCTTTTTAAATTTCATTAATTCCCGGATGGTCGCACCGGCCGGGTCGCCATTATATCGTTAACCTTATTCTATGGTGGACTAAATAAAAAGTCCCAGAGCAATATAGACACCCCAGGAACCTCCCTCACTTCCTCTTTGTTAAGGAGCGAGGAAATACTGTCAATTTCGGATGACAGTCAGTCCGGTATGTTTATACGTCCCCTTTCCTGTTACCCTATTGCTTTCAAGTCCAGGTTCTGTTTCAATATTTCGGCCAGCTTTGCCAGTTTCTTTTCTTGGTTTAACCTGGTTTTCATTAAAGCGTTCTCGATGCTCGTGACGATGTCGTTTACGGCTGTATTGGTGGTGATAATCGGGATGCCCCGACTCTTCGCTTTGTGGAGGACGTTGTAGACGGGTGGTTGGCTGCTGCCGCTGAGGACGAGACAGGTTGTCGGAGTTTCGAGCGCTGCCAGCTGCATATCCGGGCGGTCCTGCCGGATGACGGCGGCTTTGTTGCTCTTGCGACCGAAGTAGTCCAGTCCCGAATCGACCACCATCGCTCCGAGCATGTAGTTCTCGACCAGCTCCCCCGACCTTTCGGCGCTGTTCAGTATCTTCCCCTGGAGGCATTCGGCCAGCTCACCGACCGTTATGGCGAGCAGGACTCTATTTTCCGGGACTACTCCGAGGACTTTTATCCCTGATTTGCTGAACTGTGCTGTAGCCTCCTCCCGCACTCGCTTCAACTGACTCTGCGGTACCTTATTTATGACCACGCCCAGCAAGCTCTCCCCGAATCCCTTATATACTTCAGCGAATCTGGAGGCCTGGCTGGAGTAGGCTTCCACGGCGATGGCTTTAGCCTTCATCTCTTTGGCCACACCATAGGTAGCCTTGCTTACGGCGTCATCGGCGCTCTCCCCGAGCCTGGCTTCAACGAAGACGATATCCCTGCCCTTAATGACGTCCGGCGCGTTCACGACGTCGGACAGTCCCGGGACCTTCCTCATGAAGTCGATATCCCCATCGGCCTGGCCTTTTTCGGCAGCCTGCGGCTTCAGGTATCCCACCTTCTTGCCGGCGTTTAACAGATTGATAGCGAGTCCGGCGCAGATGGCGGTCTTCCCCGCTCCTTCTTCCGCAGAAACGATATATAAAAAGCCCAATCTTCACCCCCGGCTGGATTGCTTATAAAATAAACCAATATATTATAATCCTTTAGTAAAGATACGTAAAGAGGGGTGAGGTATACTATAAAGGACTTTGTACATCAATAACACTCATGCTTACTTAAATTCAAAGGTATTATATGAGTTGTACCAATCTCTGTTTCTTAAAACAGCAGTAAGGGTAGAGATGATCCATAAAGTAAATACGACTAATAGTGGATATATGTATGTAAGTGGCTCAATGAACATAATAATCAATATGAGGGGGATAACGTAGGTTAAGAAAAGACCTGTCCAAAGTTTCCAGCCATCTTTCTCATATGTATAAAGCCATGTCCAAGGCCCTGTAAAAATTGCAATAAGCACTGCAACCGCTTGATTTCTCTTATTAAATGCTATCCTGTATAAACGCTTAGGTTTTATGCTTGATTCTAGAACAGCCCAAAGCCATATAAGAAATGAAATTACACAAAAGAGAGATATTGAAAAGATTGTAAGTAATGGAGGGGCATCATAAAAGCCATTTGGATGCATTTGCATGTACTGTTCGCCGGCTCTCTTTTCCATGATAACAAAATATAGGGTAAGAAATAGAATATTCATGTCTATGCCCAAACTGAACGCTAACTTCCAAGCGTCACGTTTATAGGTATATAGCCAGGTTAGTGGACCAAAAAAAATAGCAATGAGGATGGCTATACCCTTCCGCTTATTCCGAGAGAGAACTTCGGAGCCAGATTCTTCAGTTTCCATGTTAGCTATTATAATACAATGCTCGAATAATATTTAGTAGTGCACCTATTTAAGTATTATTGGGCGTCCAAGAGGGGCGAAAGCCCCTCTTCCTTTTCCTCCCTCTCCTTGTCACTTTTACCATTTAAAGCTATACTGTTCCCGAACCGATAAGCACGGGGAGGAAGTAAATCATGCCGCCGACTATCTATCCCACGGGTACTACCATTTATTATCCGGAGAAATGCTGGAACGGCTATACACTGTTCCAGGCCACCCTGCATCAGGCAAAAAGCGCGGGGGCTATCCTGATTGATATGAACGGCAACGTGGTCAACCAGTGGCAGGGGTTCGATGGCTTTCCCAATAAGATCTGCCCGGCGGCTATATCATGGGCAGCACCGGCATCAGGAATTTCAAATACGGCTATCAGGATATGCTCGACCTCGTGCAGGTAGACTGGGATGGCAACATCGTCTGGAAGTTCGATAGGTACGAGCGTATCAGGGACCCGCGCCAGAAGCCGAGGTGGATGGCCCGGCAGCACCATGATTACCAGAGAGAAGGCAACCCGGTGGGGTATTATACCCCGGGGATGACCCCCTTGGTTGACAGAGGAAATACGTTAATTCTCTGTCATAAAAATCTCGTGAATCCCCGTATCAGCGATAAGCCACTCGTGGATGATACCATTATCGAAGTGACCTGGGACGGCAAGGTAATCTGGGAATGGGTTTGCGGTGAGCATTTCGATGAAATGGGTTTCAGCGAGGAAGCGAAAAACACTATGGCGCGAAATCCCGGCATGAAGCCGGCCGGCGGCGGTGTTGGCGACTGGATGCATATGAACTCCATGTCTGGCCTTGGACCCAATCGCTGGTTCGACGGTGGGGATGAACGCTTTCACCCGGATAACATTATCTGGGACGGCCGCCAGACGAATATCATCGCTATCACGGATAGGAAGTCGGGCAAAATCGTCTGGCAGCTTGGGCCGGATTTTACAGCCACTCCGGCCCTTAGAAACATCGGCCAGATAATCGGCCAGCACCATGCCCACCTGATTCCCCGGGGACTGCCCGGCGAAGGCAATATCCTTATCTTCGATAACGGCGGGTATGCCGGCTACGGAGCCCCCAATCCCGGCGCGCCCACTGGAATCGATAATGCCCGCCGGGACAACTCGCGTGTGCTGGAGCTCAACCCCACGACCCTTGATATTGTCTGGCAGTACCCGCCTCGACGGGAAGGGTTTATGAATCCAGCGTTTAGTACGTTCTACAGCAGTTTTGTCAGCTCGGCGCAGCGTCTCCCCAACGGGAATACTTTGATAACGGAGGGGCAGGACGGGCGTATCTTTGAGATAACTGCGGAACACGAAATAGTATGGGAATACCTTAGCCCGTACGCCAACAGGATGCTAAAGATAAATCTGCTCTACCGGGCCTACCGGATACCCTGCGAATGGGTTCCCCGGATGGATAGGCCGACTGAAAAAGCGATACCCCGTTTCGATAACAATAAATTCAGAGTCCCCGGTTCTTCAAGAAAGCGACCCCTGAAAGTTACCAGAATTCGGAGAGGTAAATAAAAAACCTCTTGGCCCTAAATCACTTAACATAACTCTAAAAACGATTCACGCCTGCCCAGCTTCGATTCGTTTCCTTAAAAAAATATTTTCGGTTTTGTCGCCCCCCTATAATTGACAATTGCCCGGTGCTATAATTAGGCTAAGGTGTGGGGGGAGCCAGGTCATGCATGAGGCCGTGCTTTATGAGAAACTGCCGGACTCGAGGGTAAGGTGCCATACCTGCCAGTGGCGCTGCCGGATTAACCCGGGGAAATATGGCGTCTGCGGCATGTACCAGAATCAGGGCGGCATCCTATTCAACCTGAACTATGCCAGGGTATCTTCCGCCGCCGCCGACCCCATAGAAAAGAAGCCGCTATTCCACTTCTATCCCGGCACACTATGTTTCTCACTCGGCACACTGGGCTGCAACTTCCACTGTAAGCACTGCCAGAACTGGGAAATCTCCACCGCCAATAGCAGTTCTCTGCTGCACGACTGCCGGGAACTCCAGCCGAAGGCAGCTATAGAACTAGCCAGGCAGTATCGCTGCCAGGGCATCTCCTGGACCTACAATGAGCCGACTATCTGGTTCGAATATACTCTGGACTCCGCCAAATTAGCCAAGGCTGCCAATCTCTATACCGTCTATGTGACCAACGGCTATGCCACGCCCGAAGCTCTGGATACCATCGGCCCTTACCTAGATGTCTGGCGTGTCGATATTAAAGGTTTCTCCGATGAGTTCTATAAAACGCTGTCCGGAGTACCCCACTGGAGGGAGATTCTTGAAGTCACCAAACGCGCTAAAAACAAATGGGGTATGCACGTCGAGGTTATCACCAATATCATCCCCACCATGAACGATGATGATAAGCAACTCAAGGGAATTGCTGAATGGATAAGAGATGAGTTGGGCGAACTGACCCCCTGGCATGTGACCCGTTTCTATCCTCATCATAATATGACACACCTGCCGGCGACGCCGCTGGCGACTATCGACCACGCCTGCGAGATAGGCCACCAGGCAGGACTCAAGTTTATCTATGCCGGCAATGTCTCCGGTCACGAGAGCGAGAGCACCAGGTGCTATGCCTGCGGTAAAGTCAACGTGAAGAGGTTCGGCTACCAGACTGAGGTAACCGGACTGGACGGCTCAAAATGTCGCTTCTGCGGGGCAGAGTTGAATTTCAGGCCTGTCCTGAAGGCTAATCCTGAAGGCTCGCCTGGCGAGAAGGGGGGATAAAATGATAAGGAATCCATATGTCGCCGGGTACTTCTATCCCGGCTCGGCTTCGGAACTCAGGGTAACGATTGCGAGGTATGTGGATAAAAACGCGCCGAAAGAGGAGGTCGTCGGGCTGCTAGTACCTCATGCCGGCTATCAGTATTCCGGGCCGGTGACCGGTGCGACCATCTCCAGAGTAAAATTCAAGGATACCTTTATTATCATGGGGCCCAGCCATTCCGGCCTGGGGAAACCGTTCAGCGTCATGCCTGAAGGGACATGGAAGACGCCACTGGGCAATGTTGAGGTGGACTCGGAGCTGGCACGGAAGATTATAGCCGTCTCCAAATATCTGGAGGAGGACTACCGGGCTCATGAGGAGGAACATGCCGTCGAGGTACAGATTCCCTTTCTGCAGTATTTCAAGCCGAATGTGCGGATAGTGCCCATCATCCTCTCTAATGCCGAAGCTGCCGCTTACAAAGAGATAGGGAAGGACATTGCCCGGGCAATTAGGGAGTTGAAGAGAGAGGCGGTGATTCTCGCCAGTGGTGACATGACTCATTATGAGACGCAAGCTTCGGCGAGCGAGAAGGATAAAAAAGCCGTGGAAGCCATGCTGGAACTTAATGAGGATGAACTGACCCGACGGTACCAGAGACTCAGCATATCGATGTGCGCCTACGGCCCGGTGGTCTGCCTTATCTCTGCGGCTAAAGAGCTGGGAGCGACCGGAGCGGAGCTGGTAAAATACCAGACCAGCGGCGATACTACCGGGGACTTTGATGCTGTGGTCGGCTATGCCGGCGTTATCTTTAAAAAGGCGGCCATAAACCCCATCACGGCACTAGCGAAAGAAACGGTGGAAACATATATCAGGGAAGGCAAAACCCCGCCACCTCCCAAGAACCTCACGCCGGAGATGAAGCAGAAAGCCGGCGTCTTCGTCTCTATTCATAAGCGCGGCGCCCTGAGGGGTTGCATCGGCACATTCGAGCCGCAGCAGGAAAACGTGGCCGAAGAGATAATCACCAATGCCATAAGCTCGGCTACGCGCGACCCCCGCTTTAACCCCATCGCCGCGGAGGAGCTTAAAGACCTCGATTACAGCGTGGACGTGCTCACCAACCCCGAGCCGGTTGACAATGAAAGCCAGCTCGACCCGAAGCGGTACGGCGTTATCGTGGAGGCGGGATGGAGAAGGGGACTGCTCCTGCCTGACCTCGAGGGTGTGGATACAGTCGGCGAACAGATAGACATCTGCCGCCAGAAGGGAGGCATCGGGCCGGATGAGCCGGTGCAGCTGTACAGGTTCGAGGTGAAGAGGTATAAGTAAGACAATAACCAAGATACAAGATACAATAACCAAAAGTTAAGAGGTATGACAAAACCAAAATGTTTTTTTAGGGAAACGAATCGTAGCTGGGCAGCTTCGGGATTCGTTTTTAGAGTTATGTTAAATAAATAGAGTTATGGTAAGTATAAAGGGGTAAAGAGGGATAGGTAAGAAGCACGAAGCACTAAACACTAAATTCTAAACGTGGAAAGGGAAAATCAGAAGGAGGGTGAAATGATAGTACAGAGGTCTATCGAGGTTGGAGCGCCGCCGGAGAAAGTCTGGCCTTTCCTAGTCGAGCCGGAGAAAATTATGAAGTGGTTTAACCTTCTGAAGAAATTCGAGTATACGGGCGAGAAACGGAGAGGCGCGGGTACCACTTTCTACTACGAGGAGAAGTCCAGCGGCCAGCTGATGAAGCTTCACTATAAGGTGACGGAATGGGTGGAGAATAAGAAGCTCGCCTTCGGCATGACCTCAGGCTCGTTGAAGAAGGACGACCAGGTATGGAGCATCGAGGCGACGGCGACAGGGAGCCGGTTTACGATGTACGAGGACCTGGAGATGCCGATGGGGATTATCGGGAAGGTTATCGGCGCGCTGTTCGGGGAGATGATGATAGGGAAAAGTATGGAGAAAATACTGGGCAATCTGAAGAGAATGGCGGAGGGGTAAGAAAGAAGCACTAAACTCTAAACACTAAGCTCTAAATTCTAAAGAGGAAGAGGGAAATTTTTAGGAGGTTGCGATGATTACTCTACAAGGTATGCGGATAATTCAAAAAGGTTATATTCTATATTTGACCAGCGCTACTGTTGAAGAACTTAACAATTGGAATGATGTTGATCGTATAGTTCCAGATATTTGGAAGAGAGAGAAACAAGACGGTTATCAAAGATTGCCAAATATGCAAAGGGCTATGAAGATTGCGCGATATGTAGAAGGAAGAGAGAATATAGAAGAAACTCTACTTCCAACTTCCATCATTCTAAACATAAGACAAACGGGAGCTATAGAATTCAATAAGTTCAAAGATTCGGATAGCCAAAAGACACGTGAATCTGGCACTATTTTAATACATGATGAAGCTTTACCTTTTTTTGAGGTTGACGGACAACATCGTATACGAGGATTAATCGAGGCATATAAAGAGCTAAAGCAAAAGAAATCAGAAAATTTTGAGGAAATCAAATACTATCCAATCCCATTAACGATAATGGAAGGATTAGACCGCCCCAAAGAGGCTATCCAATTTGCCGTAATTAATACACAACAAAAATCAATTGACCCTGCTTTGGTGTTAAGGATCCTATATAAACGGTACAGAGATAAAAGTCAGCAGTTAGATTTTTTTCTAAAAGGTGGTAAGTGGCGGTTTTGGGCAGTCGAAGTGTGTGATCAACTTAATTCTGACTATAATTCTCCATGGAGTGATAAAATCGTTGCGCCCGGAGAAGATAGAAAAGGTAAAGTAATCAGCCAACAGAACTTTATTAATAGTCTTGAAACAGTATATCGGAGATTAGATGATGGCATTATTAAACAATATCTTCCACTTTATTGGAAAGCCATTAAAAATTTATGGCCAGAATGTGTTGGCGAAAATGCAAGCAATTACTCTCTACAACGAACCAATGGAATAAATACCTTTCATTGGTTGTTTCCTTACATTTATTTCAAATGCTTTAGTCTTGGAAATGTAAAGATTCCAGAATTAGCCAAATGTCTTAAACCAATAAATAAAAAATTCGATGCCTCTTTTTGGGAGCGAGGTGGAAAAGCAAAAGGATTTACTAGTCGAGCATCTCAAGGCGGATTAGTAGATGAAATGATTGCGACTACACTCCCTGGGGGAATATTAAAATTATCAAAAATGGACGCAAGGATTAAAGGCACTAAAGAGGAGAAAAATTGGATTATTGCTAAAAATCTAATTCCCTTGCGTTCATATTTTTTATTCAACAATGAGGAAGTTGACCGCATTCAGCCTGGTGCTACCGGAGTTTATGTTATTTATTCATTTACAAAACAGAGATTTTACGTCGGTCGCTCACACCAGCAAGATTTAAAATCAAGGTTGCATAATCATTTACAGAATAAATCTAACGAATTTCATATATTTAACTCTCGGTTATGTAAGGAGCCAAAACAAGCACATGATTTGGAATGTGCTTTATATCATTTATTACCCGAGAACTTAAAAATAAATAAAGAGCATCCAAGTGCTTTTGAAGGAAAAGAGTGCCCATTTTGTTTGGTTAGATAATAATGGGTGTCCAAGAGGGGCGAAGCCCCTCTTTCCTTTTTCTTCCCCCTCTCCTTGCTAGGAGAGGGGGTCAGGGGGTGAGGTAGCTGGATTCTCCGCCCGAGGCGGACTGGAATGACAATTGATAGAGATTGCCACGTCGCTGCGCTTCTCGCAATGACAGGACGGGAGGTGGATAAAATGCGGGATTTGGAGTAAATTAGTAAAGGCGTAAATCTAAGAAGGTGCGTTATGAGCATGGACATGTTTGATAAACAGGCCGAGGAGCAGGAGATACAGCAGGCGCCGTTAGCCACCCGCATGAGGCCCAACACCCTAAATGCATTTGTCGGGCAGGAGCATATTATCGGCAAGGGGCGTGTGCTGAGGCGGGCAATAGAGTCCGACCGTATCCCGTCCGTAATTTTCTGGGGGCCGCCGGGGTGCGGCAAGACCACCCTGGCATTTATCATCGCCAACAGCACCGGCGCGCACTTCGCCCCAGTCAGCGCCGTCAGCGCCAGCGTGGCCGACCTGCGCAGGATTGTCGAGCAAGCCAAAGAGCGCCGCAGGGTACAAAAGCAGAGGACCATCCTCTTTATCGACGAAATTCACCGTTTCAACAAGACCCAGCAGGACGCCGTTCTACCCTACGTCGAAGACGGCACTGTCATCCTCATCGGCGCCACCACGGAAAACCCGTCCTTCGAAGTTACCTCGCCGCTACTTTCCCGCACGCGCGTCCTGCCGCTCAAGCCCCTCACCGCGGATGAGATTCAAATGCTCATTCTGAGGGCAATTTCGGATAAGTTCCTGGGCATCGGCGAGCTGAATGCCGAGCTTTCCCCGGAAGCCATGAACCACCTCATCGGCATGTCCAACAGCGACGCCCGGATTGCCCTCAACACCCTGGAAACGGCTGCCCAGAGCACGCCGCCCGATGCAGGGGGCAAGCGCCTGATTACGCTACCGATAATCGAAGATGCCTTACAGAAAAGGGCGATGCTCTACGATAAAGCGGGAGACCAGCATTACGACCATATCTCCGCCCTGCACAAATCCATGAGGGATTCCGATCCGGATGCCTCAATTTACTGGCTGGCGGTGATGCTGGAAGCGGGGGAAGACCCGCTGTATATCGCCCGCCGCATGATACGCTTCGCCTCGGAGGACATCGGCATGGCCGACCCCCAGGCGCTGGTCGTCGCCATGGCAGCCCAGCAGGCGGTCCACTTCATCGGTATGCCGGAGGGCAACCTGGCCCTGGCCGAAGCGGCGGTTTACCTCGCTACCGCCCCCAAGAGCAACTCCCTTTTTGAAGCGTACTCAAAGGTACAGGAGGAAATAAAACACGGCTCAAGTGAGTCGGTACCGCTGGACCTACGCAACCCGGTAACGCCGCTGATGAAGGAGATGGGCTACGGCAAAGACTACAAATATGCCCACGACTACCCCGACCATATTGTCGAGCAGCAGCACCTTCCCGATTCTCTCAAGGGCAAGAAGTTTTATACTCCGGGGAGGCTGGGGTACGAGAAACAGGTACTATTGCGGCTGAAAGCCTGGTGGCAGAAGAGGGGTAAGCCGGGGGAAACGGAAGGGCCGGCGGAGGGCGGGCAGGAAAAGGAAAGCTAACGCGACGAAGGAGAATCAGCTATGGTCAGGTTGTCTTTAATGCCCAGGGAGCAAAAATTTTATGACCTTTTTGAAGAGAACGCCCGGAACACGGTAAAGGCGGCGCAGGCGCTGAAAGAAATGGTCGACTCCTGGCAGTTTATCGATAGCCATGTGGCCGAAATAACCGAGATGGAACACGGAGGTGACACCATCACTCACCAGATTATTTCGATGCTGCACCGCACTTTCATAACACCCTTCGATAGGGAGGATATCGCTATGCTGGCCCATACCATGGATGATATCGTCGACTTTATTCAATCCGCAGCCGACTCCATGTTCATCTACAAAATAACAAGTCCCACCCAGAGGGCCAAGGAGCTGGCCGATGTTATTTTCCAGGGGGCGGGCGAGGTGGAAAAGGCTATCTCCGGGCTGCGGCGTAAATCCGAGTTCAAACAAATGCTGGAACATTGCGTGGAGATAAACCGGCTGGAGAACGTGGCCGACCGAATCTACCGCGCGGCTATCGGGGAGCTTTTTGAAAACACATCAGACATCGCCCAGATTATAAAGTGGCGCGAGATATACGAGCACATGGAGAGCGCTACGGATAGATGTGAGGACGTGGCTGATGTCATTGAAGGGGTAGCCCTAAAGCATGCCTGATTCGTTCTTTATTCTTCGTAAGATATTTTGTAGAATGTTTAATTATGTCATCCCGACTTTATCTGGAGATAGACCACCATACCACCCCGAGATTCTTCCCCCGATTGCATCGGGGTCAGAATGACAGTTAGGCATGGAGATAAAGTAGAAGCAATGACACATTGAGCACTTAAAGAGAAAGCTCTCGGGGCGTTACGCGGCATTTTTCGGCGGCGATGATAGCTTCAATATCGGCTACGGCACGGTCGATTTCACCCGGGCGGTTAACGACGATATAGTCGAACATCGGCAGCTTTTCAAGTTCTTCCGCAGCGGTTTTCAAGCGCAGTTCCAGTTCTGCCGGTGTCTCCGTGCGGCGCTGCTTGAGGCGCTTTTCCAGTTCTTCCATGTATGGTGTCGCCAGGAAGATAAACACAGCCTGCGGCAGGATTTTCTTGATGGTGGCCGCGCCCTGGACGTCAATTTTGACGATAACGTCTTTCCCGCTTTTCAGCGCCTGCCTGACAGGCTCCCGGGATATGCCGTACCGGTTGCCGTAAACGGTAGCCCATTCCAGCAGTTGATTGGAGTTAATGAGTTCCTGGAACCTGGCGTTGGAAATGAAGTGGTAGTGGACGCCGTCCTTTTCATCGGCGCGGCGAGCTCTGGTGGTAAAGGAGATACTGATTTCAAGGGGAAGCCCCGATTGCCTGAGTCCGGTTAAAACGGTGTCCTTGCCGCCCCCCGAAAGGCCGGAGAGGACGATGAGTAAGGGTTTCGGGGGTGGAACGAGGGGGGAGCGATTTTCATAGCTCATCGGAACTTTCACTTTGCTCTGGCTTCGACGGCAGGCCCGCCCGGCTTGACTGGAACCGGCTGGCGATGGTTTCGGGGGCGAGAGCCGCCAGTATGATATGGCCGCTATCGGTGAAGATAACGGCCTTGGTCCTCCTGCCGCTGGTCATGTCAATTACTTTGCCGTTGTTTCTGCCCTCGTGGATAATGCGTTTGGTGGGTGCGGAATTTGGTGAGGCTATAGCGATGGCGCGACTCATTGCCAGTATATTGCCGAATCCAATGTGAACCAGTTCAATACTCATATTGTCACCTCGTAATTTTTCCTGGGGACTATATTCACATCCCGGGTCAAACCAGAATTTTTTTTCACCTCCGTGTAGAGCAGGCCGGGCGAGGCTTTTATTGGTGCCGGAGTACTGCAGTAGCACCGGGTAGTGGTACAAAGGAAAGTATCGTTAAAACTGCCTCGAAGGAAAAGCCCTCCAATAACCTATCACTTGTTTTGAGGCTTGTCAAGGGCGTTTTTGAGAGGTTCTGTTTGGTTTTGGTTATGCTTACAACAATTTTAGCCTCACCCTCTTAGCCTCACCCTCTTGGTCTCCCTCTCCAAATAAGGCATTGAACATAACCGTTGGTAATTACATTTGGAGAGGGAGAAACCTAATGAGAGGGGGCTGCGCCCCCTCTCACTGCGCACTCCCCTTTGGAAGGTGGGCGTAACGCACAGGGAAAGGCGAGAGCATCGGAATGGCTATCAATAGAGATTTCCTCGTCCCGATTGAGTCGGGATACAGAGCATCACCCCACCCCTGGATTCCCGCTCCCGTATCGAATACGGGACAAGCTTCGCGGGAATGATAATTGCGGTACTGTAGTGACAATAGACTATTGCTGAACGCCCTCCTTTACTCTCAGTAATTTCTCTGGTTCGGAGGATTATATACGAAAATCATACGTTCCTAACGTGAAAATCTAACATTTAGCTCTTCCCTTATGGCGGATATTGTGCTACAATATCTTTATAACTATAGAAAAGGTCTTTAACAACTATATAGTGTCAAGTTAGACATATGCCTCTTGGTGGTTAGAGCGGGGTGGCACCACCCGTTCCCATCCCGAACACGGAAGTGAAACGCCCCAGCGCAGACGATACTGAGGGGGCAACCCTTTGCGGAAAATATGCCACTGCCAGGAGGCTTATGTTCTTGGAGCACCTCCCAGTCTATAGTTGTATAAAAAGACCGGGGCTGTTATCCCTCTTGCTTTAAAGATTTCTATATTATAATATTAGAAATAGAGTGGTATTCTACGGGATGAAGTAATTCCGGGGAGTGGATATGGCCAGCAGGTTTGAGAAATTCTCAGAAAGAGCCCGCCGCGTCCTCACGATTGCCCAGGAAGAGGCACGCAACCTTAATCATAGCTATATCGGCACTGAGCATATTTTGCTTGGCCTGGTACGTGAGGAAGAGGGAGTGGCCGCCAGGGTTTTAACCAACCTTGGTATCGGCCTGGGCAAAGTACGTTCGGCCGTGGAATTCATCATCGGGCGCGGTGAGAAACCGGGCTCCGGCGAGACCGGCCTTACTCCCAGGGCCAAGAAAGTCATCGAACTCGCCATAGACGAGGCGCGCCAGATGGGCCATAACTATATCGGCACCGAGCACCTGCTACTGGGTCTATTACGCGAGGGAGAAGGAGTAGCTTCAAGCGTGCTGGACAGCTTCGGCATTACGCTGGAGCGGGCACGGGCTGAAGTCGCCCATATCCTCACCCAGGGAACACCCAAAGCCAGGCTCACCCGCAGCACCAGCCGCACTCCAGCGCTGGACCAACTGGGTATCGACCTTACGGAAGCCGCCCGCAAGGGGAAACTGGACCCGATTATCGGACGGCATAAAGAAATTGAGCGGGTCATCCAGATATTGAGTCGGCGCACCAAGAATAACCCCGCGCTCATCGGAGAGCCGGGCGTGGGAAAGACAGCCATCGTCGAGGGACTGGCCCAGCACATTGTGGCCGGTGATGTCCCGGAGACCCTGGAGGATAAGCGGCTGATAGCGCTTGATATGGGCTCGCTGGTGGCCGGGACGAAGTACCGCGGCGAATTCGAGGAGCGGCTGAAGAAGATAATCGACGAAATAAAGACGGCAGGCAACTGCGTTATCTTTATCGATGAATTCCATACCATGGTAGGCGCCGGCGCCGCCGAGGGGGCCGTCGACGCCGCCAATATCCTCAAGCCTTCACTGGCGCGGGGCGAGCTACAGTGTATCGGCGCCACGACGCTGGACGATTTTCGTAAATATGTAGAGCGGGATGCCGCTCTGGAGCGCCGTTTCCAGCCGGTACTGGTGGAGGAGCCATCAGTAGATGAAACAATGGCGATATTGAAGGGCATCAGGCAGCGTTATGAAGAGCATCACCACCTGAAAATCAGCGATGAGGCTTTAACTGCGGCGGCAAATTTAGCCTCCCGTTATATACCCGACCGCTTTCTGCCGGATAAAGCCATCGACCTGGTTGACGAGGCGGCTTCGAGGGTGCGCATACGGCACAGCACCATGCCCTTCTCGTTGAAACAGATTAAAGAGCAACTGGACAGTGTACGCAAGGATAAAGAGGCCGCACTGGCAACGCAGCAGTATGACTATGCCGGGGAGCTGCGCGAGCGGGAGGTACAGCTGGAGGAGAAGGGGAAGCAGGCGGAGGCGGAGTGGCGGAACGAACAAGAGCAGGTGGATGTGTTGGTTAAGAAGGAGGACATCGCCGAGGTGGTGAGCATGTGGATTGGCGTGCCGGTGGTACAGCTGGCCGACGACGAGACGAGCCGACTGCTCAATATGGAAGAGGTACTGCATAAGCGTATCGTCGGGCAGGACGAGGCCATCGATACCATCTCCAAGGCGATAAGGAGGGCGCGGGCAGGACTTAAAGACCCCAGGCACCCCATCGGTAATTTCATCTTCCTCGGTCCTACGGGCGTAGGAAAGACCGAGCTAGCCAGGACTCTGGCCGAGTTCATGTTCGGCAGTGAAGATACATTGGTACGGATTGACATGTCCGAGTTCATGGAGAAATTTGCGGTATCCCGTCTGGTGGGAGCGCCGCCGGGATACGTCGGCTATGACGAAGGCGGACAGCTTACCGAGGCGGTGAGACGCAAGCCTTACTGCTGCATACTCCTAGATGAGATTGAAAAGGCACATCCCGATGTATTTAATTTGCTCCTCCAGATATTCGATGACGGGCACCTGACCGATGCCAAGGGCAGGCGGGTGGATTTCCGCAACAGCATCATCATCATGACCAGCAATATCGGCGCCGAGCTTATCCGCAAGCAAACTACCATCGGCTTCGCCTCACGCACCGATGAGGCGAAGACTCGGGAGCAGGCCTACGAGGTAATGAAGAAAAACCTGCTCGACGAGCTGAAGAAGCCGCAAAACTTCCGCCCCGAGTTTCTGAACCGTATCGATGGGGTGGTGGTATTCCACTCCCTCAGCAAGGAGCAGATACGCTCTATAGTAGACCTGATGCTGGCCAGTGTGAGCAAACAGCTGGCCGAGAAGGAAGTAAAGCTATCGGTAACCGATGTGGCCAAGGATTTCCTGGGTGAAAAGGGTTATGATGAGGTCTTCGGGGCAAGACCGCTGCGCCGCGTCATTCAGAGCATGATTGAGGACAGGCTGTCGGAGGATTTGCTCCGCGGCAAGTTCCGGGCCGGAGATACAGTTGTCGTTGACCTGGAAGGCGAAGAAATCGTCATACGTCCTGAGGCGGTAGTCGCCCTGAGCGGCGAAGGGAAATAATCCGGCATGGCTTAAAAAAGCCGACTTTAGTATAATAGGGCGGTGGGCAGTCCAAAGATTTGAACCCCACCGCCCTTTTTATTTGTCCGGGATGGACAGGAAAGGAGCTTGAGAATTGGCAAGGGAAACGATAGAAGTTCCAATAGCTGGTAAGATTATCAGTGTGAATGTTAAGGCTGGCGACGCCGTCAATGAGGGTGATGTCATCTGCGTGCTGGAGTCCATGAAGATGGAAAACCCGATACTGACGCCGGTGAACGGCACCGTAATCGAGGTAGATGTTCAAGAAGACCAGGTGGTAAAACCCGGTGAGGTAATCGCCGTTATAGAGTATTAATGATGATAACTCAAACACCGGAGACATCAGGGAAAGAGATATGAAGGATATGGCTTTCGGTTTGACGATGATGGTGGCGGGGATGCTGGCGATAATGTCCGGTATGGGCATCCAGCCGATGGGGTAAGGCTACTATCAGCCACTTTTTTCTTATAACTTAAGTATTAAGCTATACCTCACCCCCTTAATCCCCCTCTCCGTCGACGGAGAGAGGGAGGAAAAATGAGAGGGGGCTTCGCACCATTCGACAAGCTCAGGAAAGGCCCCTCTCGCTGCGCACTCCCCTTTTGGGGGTGGGTGTGGATATAAACCTCTGGAAAGTTATAAATAAGCCAATAAAATAATTTTCCCTTGTTAACAAGCAGTGAAGTACAAAATCCCCCTATGTCCCCCTTTACGAAAGGGGGACAAACGTAAAGGTTGAGAATGATAATATATAGGAAAAATGACATCGTCTCCCTTTGATAAAGGGAGATTGAGAGGGATTTTGTGTCTCCCCCCTTTTCCTCACCTCTGGATTCCAGCCTGCGCTGGAATGACAGCAGGAATTAGTGGGGCGGAAATAGAGATTGCCACGCCTTCACGGCTCCGCCGTGAATGGTCTCGCAATGACAACAGGGCCGCATCCCCTTGCCTTCTTTCTTAAAATCGGGTAAAGTCATGCTATGAGCAAATCCCAGGGTAAAGTCGTTTACATGTGCAAGGAGTGCGGCAAGGAGAGCCTGAAATGGCTGGGGCGCTGTCCCGATTGCCAGCAGTGGAACAGCTTCGTAGAAATGACGGTGAAAGCCGCGGTGTCCCCTTTACGACCGGCCGGTCAGCCGAGTCTGCCTCAGGAGCTTTCACAGGTGGTTATCGAGGCTGCCGACCGCAAACCGCTGCCGCTGGGCGAGTTCAACCGGGTTCTCGGAGGCGGGCTGGTGGCCGGCTCGCTGGTGCTCATCTCCGGCGATCCCGGCATCGGGAAGTCCACACTGTTGCTCCAGGCAGCAGCGTCTATAGCCAATGAAAGAAATCGGGTGGTATATGTTACCGGCGAGGAAACGGCGCGCCAGATTAAGCTCCGGGCGGAGAGGCTGGGACTAGAGGGCGAGGGGCTTTTCATCATGGCCGAGACCGACCTCGAAGCGGTAATAGCTCAGGTGGAACAGGTGGCGCCGTCGCTGGTGGTTGTCGACTCTATCCAGACCGTCTACTTAACGCAGGTGGAGGCGGCGGCGGGGAGCATCAGCCAGGTGCGGGACTGCACAATGAGGTTGATGCAGTGGGCCAAGCTGCACGGCGTGCCCGTCTTTATCAGCGGACATGTCACCAAGGAGGGGGCTATCGCCGGACCCAGGGTGCTGGAACATATCGTCGATGTGGTGTTATATCTTGAGGGGGAGCCTTTCAGCGCTTACCGGCTGCTGCGCTGCGTGAAGAACCGCTTCGGCTCCACTAACGAGGTGGGCGTCTTCGAGATGAAGGAGCAGGGCATGATAGAGGTGGAGAATCCCTCGCAGGCGTTCCTGTCCCAGCGTGGAGATGAGTCCATCGGCGCGGCGGTGGTGCCGGTTATTGAGGGAAGTCGACCGCTATTAGTGGAAATACAGGCATTAACGACGGCCAACGCTTTCGGGCAGCCACGGCGCACGGCCAACGGCGTGGACTTTAACCGGCTGCTGCTGGTGACGGCGGTGCTGACCAAGCGGGTGGGGCTGAAGCTGGGGAACCAGGATATCATGGTGAACGTGACCGGCGGGCTGAGGGTGGGCGAACCGGCGGCGGACCTGGGCATGGCGCTGGCGATTGCCTCCAGCTACCGCGATGCGGAAGTAGTCCCGCAGACGGCGGCTTTAGGGGAGGTGGGGCTGAGCGGGGAACTGAGAGCCGTCAACCAGCTCGAACGCAGATTGACCGAGGTCGCTAGACTGGGATTTAAGCGGTGCATTATTCCTAAAGCGGGGGCAAAGTTTAATCCCCCGAAGGATATCGAAATTATTGCGGTGAGCACGTTAAGGGAGGCGGTGAACAGGGGGCTGGTGGGAGGGAATAAGCCAGTTAGTGAAGCTTAAGGTTAATTGATGGCATATAGATATTTCAGGTAGTATACAGAATATATAATATAGTATTAATTATCAAATAATATACTATTGGAGGACAAATAGTCTTTATTATAATTTGATTATTATATTTAAAATTATGGGGGGTGTAACAATGGAAGAACACATACCTTGGCAGTGGCTTCTTCTCGGCATTTTGGATAACTATCCTAGCCATAAAGCTACGTTGCATGATATTTATATCCGCGTTGAGGAAGATTACCAAGACTTTATAAAGAATGGCACGCAACTAATAAAGCCAAAATTACTTGATGTAGAACGTAAATATGGAGACCGCCCAAAATATCAGCACACAGTACGAGGGTGTTTGAGCAGCTACAAAAAACATGGTTGGGTGAATAGGATAGATAAAGCCATCTATCAATTAACTGATGAGGGGAAGAAACGTCTGGAATGGGTTATGAAAAATGCAAAATAAAATCGCCACCATTATCGTGGCGGCGGGGGACAGCCAGCGGATGGGATAGAAAAAGGGTAGTTTAAGAAGGGTTTACCCTTCTTTTTATCTCTTCCCCCTTTCCTTTGAAGGAGAGGGGGACACAGGAGGTGAGGTAGACCACCCCGAGATTCTTCGCTATGCTCAGAATGACATGGGGGGGAAGGGAAAAGAGGGAGCTGATGAGTAACGAGATGGACATTGTCACCAGGTATTACGATGAGTGTTATCTCTACTATAAAATATTCTGGAACAGTCATAAGAACCTCTGCCTCCATTATGGCTTCCATGATAAGGGACAGAGGCATGATAAAGCTTTGGTCAGGATGATAGAAGTCCTTGCCGATAAGGTAAAGGTTACTTCAAAAGATAAAGTCCTTGATGCCGGCTGCGGTGTGGGTGGAAGCTCGGTCTGGTTAGCTAAGAACATCGGGTGCAAGGTACTCGGGATAGATATCAACCATCATTTTGTTGACATCGCTAAAAGAGAAGCAAAAAAGAGAAATCTGGATAGCCTCATTAGCTTCCATGAAATGAACTTTTGTCAGACTGCCTTCCGAGAAAATGTCTTTGATATTGTCTGGGCACTGGAGTCTTCATGCCATGCTGAAGACAGGCAAGCCTTACTCATGGAGATGAGCAGAATACTCAAACCGGGAGGACACATCGTAATTGCCGATGGATATAAGACCCGGGAGAGTTCTGAACTCAGCCATGACCTCATGGGCTGGGCGGTAACCGATATTCCAAGTGTGGCGGAGTTCACGGATTACCTGACGAAGGCCGGCTTTCAGCATGTAATATGCGAGGATGTAAGCGATAAAGTTATACCGTCATCATTTCGTATTTACTGCCTGGCGTGGATTGCCTATCCTTTAGTTATGTTGCTCAAGCTGCTCAGGCAAAAGACAGAGCTATCGATAAACCATGCCCGGTTGGCGTTAAAACAATATAGTTACGGAACTAAAGGTCCGGGGGCATATTGCATCTTCGTTGCAGAGAAGGCCATTTAAGAGGAGGGGGAAAAGGGGGGTGGTAGATAATAACGGATTCTTCCCCCGATTGCATCGGGGTCAGAATGACAGGGTGGCTACCAGGAGCAAGTTATGAACATGAAAATAACCAAGGTGGCGGCGATTATCGTGGCGGCGGGGGACAGCCAGCGCATGGGGGGCATCGACAAGATGTTCGCCCCGCTAGGGGGTCGGCCAGTGCTGGCGCGGGTGATTGACACCTTTCAGAACTGCCGAAGAATCGACCAGATAATATTAGTGATGAACTCAAAAAAGATCGAGCAGTGCCGGCGGATGGTGGCGGCTGAGGCGGAGACATGGAACAAGTTAAGGGACATCTGCCTTGGAGGGAAACAGCGGCAGGACTCGGTGGTGGAGGGTTTAAAAAGGCTCAAGGAAGGCGAGTGGGTGGTTATCCACGACGGCGCCCGCCCGCTGGTAACGGCGGACCTTATAGAGCGGGGACTGGAGGCGGCTAAAGAGACGGGAGCCGCTGTAGCGGCCGTCCCGGTAACAGACACCATCAAGTTTGTGAGGGACGACGAGATAGTGCGCCAGACGCTCCCACGTCAAAATCTGAGGGCAGTCCAGACGCCGCAGGTGTTCCGCATTGATGTCATTAAAAACACCTACAAATACACTACTGGAGACGTGACCGACGACGCCGCCCTGGTGGAGAAGGCGGGGTACAAAGTTAAGCTCTACATGGGCTCTTATGATAATATTAAGATAACTAAACCCGACGACCTGGCGGTGGCCGAGGCGCTATTGAAAGAACATGGGCGATAAAATGCGTATCGGCATAGGTTATGACATGCATCCCCTGGTAAAGGGGCGGAAGCTGGTGCTGGGAGGAGTAGAGATACCCTTCGGCAAAGGACTGGAAGGCTGGAGCGATGCCGATGCCCTTACCCATGCCATCATGGATGCGCTGCTGGGGGCGGCGGCGCTGGGGGATATCGGGCAACATTTCCCATCCGGCGAGCCGGAGTACAAAGACATTTCCAGCCTGATATTGCTCGATAAAGTGATAGAAAAGCTGGAGGAAAGGGGGTGGCGGATGGTCAATATCGATGCTACCGTGGTGGCGGAGAAGCCCAGGCTCAGTGAGTACATTGATGACATACGCCAGACGTTGAGCCAGGTGCTGGGTGTTAATATCAGCAAGGTCAGCATCAAGGCCAGCACCAATAACCGGCTGGGCTTTATCGGGCGGGCGGAGGGAATCGCGGCTTATGCCGTAGCTCTGATAGAGGAGAGTTAACAGTTTTCAGTTTACAGTCCCCCCTACCTCTCATGAAACTGACAACTGACTACTGAAAACTTAAACGAAAAGGACTTGATATGAAAATAACTGATACTTTATCCGGTAAGAAAGAAGAATTCGTCCCGCACGGCGACGTGGTGACGATGTACGTCTGCGGCATTACCCCTTATGACGATTCTCATGTAGGTCACGCTATGAGCTACATCATTTTTGATGTCGTACGGCGTTACCTGAAATACCGGGGCTACAGTGTCAAATGCGTGCAAAATGTTACTGATATCGATGATAAAATTATTACCCGGTCCAATCGTCTGGGTGTCCCTGCCAAAGAACTGGCCGAGAAATTCACACAACGTTACTTTGAGGACATGGACAATCTTAATGTGATGCCGGCCGATTTTCATCCGCGGGCCACGGAAGAGATACCGATGATGCTGGATGTAATACAGGGATTAATAGATAAGGGGTATGCCTATCCGGCAAAGGGCAGCGTCTATTTCCGGGTAAGAAATGTACCGGACTACGGCAAGCTTTCAAAGCGCAGCCTGGAGCAGATGATAGCCGGGGCGCGTGTCGAGACAGGGGAGGAGAAGGAAGACCCCATGGACTTCGTCCTCTGGAAGGTGGCCAAGCCGGGCGAACCGTCCTGGGATAGCCCGTGGGGAAAAGGCAGGCCGGGGTGGCACATCGAGTGCAGCGCCATGTCCCTGAAATATCTCGGGGAGACAATAGATATCCACGGCGGCGGTCAGGACCTGGTCTTTCCCCATCACGAAAACGAAATAACGCAGTCGGAAAGCTTCACCGGTAAAAAGCCGTTCGTGAAGTACTGGATGCACAACGGCTCCTTGCAGTTGGGCGCCGAAAAGATGAGCAAGAGCCTGGGGAACCTGATAACGATACGCGATGCCCTGAAAAAATACAGCGCCGACGGCATCCGCATATTTATTTTAAGCTCTTACTACCGCAGTCCGCTGACTTATACGGGAGAGGCTCTGGAGGCGGCAGAGCGAGGTGCCGAGAGGCTGAGACAGGCTATCAGGAGCGAGGGTAAAACGAAGTCGGCGGCCATGAGCGTGGAAGTGGAGACTTACAAGCAACAATTCATCAAGGCAATGGACGATGATTTCAATACTTCACAAGCTATAGCCATCCTCTTCGACCTGTCGCGGGATATCAACAGGGCGGAGGAGGCGGGAATGGATGCCGGGAAAGCTCGCGAGACACTCAGAGAGCTGGGGGGATTAATGGGGTTGGCATTCAAAGCGCCGGAAGAGTCGCCACTTGATGCCGAACCGTTGAAGAAGCTGGCATTATCATTCAAAGCAAAGCTGGTGGAGGCTCGCCTGGAAGCGATAGCTAAAGGCGATATACCTAATGACGCCGATTCTATAATAAGACTGCTGATAGCCATTCGTAAAGAGCTGAGGAAAGCCAAGAAGTTTCAGCTTGCCGATGAGATACGCAACAGGCTAAACGAACACGGAATAGCTCTTGAGGATACGGCCAAGGGCACGGTGTGGAAGAGGAAAAGATAAACTGAGTGAAGTGGCAAAGTCATTTCCAATACGAGAGATAGAGATTGCCACATCCCGATTGCATCGGGACTCGCAATGACAACGGAGTAATAAATGATTCCCCCTCACCTTAATCCTCTCCCGCGCTGGGGAGAGGAGACAAAATGAGGGACGGATTACCTCGTCCCGATGGCATCGGGACTCGTTTCACTTGCAATGACAAGGTGGTGGGATAAAGGGGGGATTACACTTTTTTCACTTATAAATGCCCACCATTATAGCGATTAAACGCGGTCGAAAAAGATTACACGCTTTCTTATAAGCTTTTGCCAGCTTCAGGCCGACTCGCGGAGAAGTCGCTATACTCAGATAATAGCGTCATTAATCCGGTTACGTTAACAGGGCGGGGGGATTAAAGCAGGACTAGCCCTTGCCGATGCGGAACACCTTGGTGCCGCAGGTGGGGCAAACGCCCTGGGTGGCCGGTCGCTTATTCTTAAGCGTGACCGACCTGGCATTCCTCATTTCAACTTTCTTCCTGCATTTCATGCAATAAGCCTGCATTTTGCACCTCCAATATTATCCTTGCCCAGCAGAGTAGCAAACCTGAGCATATTTGTCAATAGCAACAAGCATAAAATCATAACAATTTCTCAGTATTTAGCGGCACAGATGGAAAAAAGGTGATTTTTCCTTAAAAAAAGGGGGAAAAGGGGTGAGATTCCCGTTCCCGTATCAAGTCCCGATTTCTTCGGGATGGCGACAATGTCGCTCATACGGGACAAGTTTCACAGGAATGACAGAATAGAGGTGTAGTGGCTCATGCCCTGGTGTCAGGAGCTCATACGGATGGATACTATCGAGAGAATGATGAATATAAATGCCAGGGCGATGGTAAGCTGAAACAGAGTTTTTTCCACACCACGCTTGGTGCGATATACCGTGTCCGCCTGGCCGAAGATACCTCCCAGACCGCCACCGCGGACCTGAAGCAGGGCAACCAGTATCAGGGCTACGGCGACAACTATCTGCGCGATATATAAATACATTTCCATATCAGTTTCTCCAATAATCGTTTTTATGTTTCAGATTGAAGAGCCTTCGGCAAGCTTCCGCTTTAACAATTCATTGACAAGCTGCGGATTAGCACGGCCCTTCGTCGCCTTCATCACCTGGCCGACGAGGAACTTGAGGGCCGTCTCTTTCCCCGACCGATAGTCAGCCACGGGCTGCATATTAGAGTTTATCACCCCGGCAATGATTTTCTCAAGCTCACCTGTGTCGCTAATCTGGCTAAGGCCTCGTTCTTTAATAATTTCTTCGGCGGTCTTGCCGGTCTGGAACATCTCTTCGAGGACGGACTTGGCGGTGGCCGTATTAATCGCACTGTGCGAGCTCAAGATAAGTCCGGAGAGCATCTGCGGACTTATCTTTTTTCTGAATTCGTCAATATCAATGTTATGGGCATTGATAATGCGGCTCGCTTCGCCCAGCAGCCAGTTGCCGAACTCTTTAGGCGAAACTTCTTTACTGGCCCCGACGCACTCCTCGAAGTAGTCGGCCAGAGCTTTGGAGCCGGTGAGCAAACTGGCATCATAGAGCGGCAGGTCATATCCGGAGATGAATCTATCACGCCGGGCTTCGGGCAGCTCGGGGAGTTTTTTCCTGACAGCCTCCACCCAGTCCCGACCGATAATGACCGGCGGAAGGTCCGGCTCCGGGAAATAACGGTAGTCATGGGCGTACTCTTTACTGCGCTGGGAGACGGTCCTGCCTTTTTCTTCCACCCAGCCCCTGGTTTCTTGGATGAGTCTTTTGCCCTCGGCGGTGGCTTTTCTCTGGCGCCCGGCTTCATACTCCATAGCCATGAAGACCGCCTTGAAGCTGTTCATGTTTTTGACCTCCACCTTGGCGGTGAAGTCCCGGCTGCCTTCAGGGCGAAGGCTGATGTTGGCATCGCAACGGAAGCTGCCTTCCTCCATATTGCCGGTAGAAACACCGAGGTACTGCAAAATGCTGCGCAGCTTGATGAGATACTGCCGCGCTTCCTCCGGCGAACGCAGGTCAGGCTCCCCGACGATTTCCATGAGAGGACAGCCGGAGCGGTTGACATCTACCAGGCTGTAGTCTTCTCCGTCCGGGGAGGTGCGGTGTAAAAGCTTGGCGACGTCTTCCTCCAGGTGGACGCGGGTGATGCCTATCTGCTTTCTCTGTCCGTCAACTTCAATGGTGAGCCAGCCTTTCTTTCCGATGGGCGCATCAAACTGGGAAATCTGGTAGCCTTTCATGAGGTCGGGATAGGGGTAGTTCTTGCGGTCGAACTTGGTGAATTCAGAGACAGTACAGTTCATGGCGAGCGCCGTCATCATGGTGTATTCCACGGCCTGGCGGTTAATGACCGGAAGGACGCCGGGCATACCCAGGCAGACCGGGCAGACATGGGTATTGGGCGGCGCGCTGGCGTAATCAGTGCTACAGCCGCAGTACATCTTGCTTTTAGTTAAAAGCTGGGCGTGGACTTCCAACCCGATAATCGTCTCATAATTCATTTATGCGCTGTCCTAAAAAACAACATATCCAGTATAGCAACAATGAGTGTGACTGACAAGGAATGAGGGTGTGTGCTATAATTTTTCTATAGTTTGGGGCCGTAGTTCAGTTGGGAGAACGCCTGCTTTGCACGCAGGAGGTAGGGGGTTCGAATCCCCCCGGCTCCACTTAAGCAACTGTCTTGAACACCCCGGCATCAAAGTCAGTATTTTGCGCCGGCGTAATCCCAGGGCGTGTAATTCTTAGCTATAGAATTTAGTATCGTGAGCATCTTGTGCATACAAGCCACCAGTGCCACTTTTTTCAATTTGCCTTTGGCTATCAGACGTTGGTATAAATCTCTTATCACCGGATTACAGCGGATAGCGGAGAGCGCAGGCATGTACAAAGCCTTCCTCACGGTTGCCCTGCCTCCCCAAATCATTCGTCTGCCTCTTTGCTTCCCGCTATCCTTATTCAAAGGAGCTACTCCTACCAGGGCAGCTATTTCCCTCTGGTTGAGGTGACCCAATTCACCAAGGTTAGCCACCAGATTGTAACTGAGATTATCACCTACCCCGGGCATGCTCTTGTAGAGTTTGACCTTCTCTGCAAACTTGGGATTTTGTCGGATGCTGTCTTTAAGCTCCTTTTCAAGGTCCTTTAACTCGGACTCGAGCCAATTGACGTGGCCCTGAATATGTTTCCAGACTATTTTGTCGCTACCGTGCTTAAGCCGGTGCTTTTCGGCAATAATCATGTCGCTGATCTGGCTTCTTCTAGTTAGGAGGCTCTCTAATTTCTGGCTGGCCTCATCCTGAACGGGACGGGGAGCTGGTTCTATCTTAGCCGCAAAATAGGCCATTACTTTGGCATCCAATCTATCCGTCTTCGCCAATATACCCATAGAACGACCGAAATCACGGATCCTACGGGGATTGACTATCGCTGCAGGCAAACTGGCTTGATGCAACGCTTCACATAGCGGCTTTTCTAATCCGCCGGTGAGCTAATATCAAAGGGTGTGGAAATTGGTGACGCCGGGATAGAAAAAGGCGTATCCTTCCAGTAAGAAAGAATAAAAGGATAGGAGGGAATACGCCTTGGTAACATCATACCAGAGAAAGAGCAAAGAGGAACAGAGGGACGAGGTATACGATGCTTTGGAGGCCTGTGTTCAGGAAGGAGCCAGGAAGA
>Ga0315282_10002564_pt1 | contig 33234 bp, 26 predicted proteins | sample YL17G07_20_MG_FD_203693 | JGI IMG/M metagenome (GOLD analysis project Ga0315282, IMG submission 203693) | Sediment microbial communities from Yellowstone Lake, YNP, Wyoming, USA - YL17G07_20 | ecosystem: Environmental > Aquatic > Freshwater > Lake > Sediment | place: USA: Wyoming | collected...
TATAGGCATGTTCCCGGTCTCGGAAAAGAAAGGGTAGGTCCACTACGAACATCTTTGGAACAAATCCCCCTACGGGACCCGTTGAGGTGACCACCAGATCAATGGTGCCGAGCTGGAGACCTTCGACCATGTCTCGTTCGTTACCCAGCTGAGTTGAAGGATAAACATCAATTTTCACCTTGGCTTTCGTTCTATTGGCCACGAGTTCAGAGTATTTCATCGCTCCGAGATGATAGGGATGTTCTGGAGCCACGGCATGACCCAGCTTCAGGACAGTTGGTTTATCCTGACAGTTACCGGAAACGACCCAGGGTACGGCCGGGATGAAAAGGACCAGCATGATAACGATAGTAAATTCCCGTCTCAACATTTTCCTCCTCTCTTAGCGAAACGATTAGCAATATCCTGGGATTAAACCGAGAAAGGGAGATGGTTTGCAGGTAATTATTTCTGCTCTATCCCACCCGATTTTTGAGAGATTTTAAGTATTTCGGAAAGGGTTGTCAATGAAAATTTACTCTCTTAATTATAAGGATTGATTTGCTGATCTTTCAACTCATAAAATACTCCCCGGGGAGTGATCGATAGGTAAGTTTACTTGTACCCGAAAGCAATCGATCGCGCCAGCTTCTTCTTTGCCTCGAGATCAGTTCCTTCATAAAGGGCCATCCGCAAATGATAGGGAGCACCTCCCCCGATCCACGCTTGCGCCGCATGGGGCGAGGCTACGAAATGATTCAAGAATTTAAACATGCGCATTCTATCTTCCGTGGAAATATCAGATCTGCCCTTCAGGTATTTGAGAAGAAGAGCTCTCCGTTCAGGGTCTTTGAGTTCCTTTTCCGAAGGCATTGTGACGAGGAGCCCCCCTGCGATATCGGCCGCGGCCTTCATGACTTCGTAGAATCCCTCATTGGCATTGAGCTTTGAAAGAACGCTGAAACGCTCATCCGCGAAGAATACCCCTGAGCCGGCCGGCATCTCCGAACCTTTGTGGGCAGCCACCAATGCTGAAGCATAAGTCGTATCATTGGCGGCAATGATCTTCACGAAATCTTCAATGATGTGCGGGGCTTTATCCAATCCGTTACTCTCGGCCAGAAACTTCGCAGCCCCTAAGATCAAGTCTCCAAACCCTGCCTTGCAGGGTCCCTCATTGTAAATATGCGTCCGCCTTGCCGCTCGAGCACAAAGTGCGGTATACTCCACTTCACCGCACATAAAGACCCTTTCCCAAGGGACCAAGACATCCTCATAAATGACCAGCATCGTTTGTCTGCCGCCGTATAGGGGATTCCCGAGAGTGGAGATATCATCCGACGTCCTTCTCTCCGCATCATCCGAATTGAACTGCAAAAAATAGGTAAGGCCTTCAGCCCCATTGGGGACCGCACAAGCCACGGCATACTCTTCTTCGCCCCCTGAGAAATAACCGGGATAAACGATCATCTCGTCGACAGCAATCGCACTGGTCTGATGAGCTTTGGCCCCCCGAAGCACGACCCCGTCTTTCCTTTTTTCAACGATTCTGAGATGGAGGTCTGGGTCCTGCTCTAATGGAGATTTGCTCCTGTCGCCCTTCGGCGAGGTGGTCGCGGCATGGCACGACAGATCGTGTTTGTGGACAAACTTCAAATAATCGACAAAGCGACCGTAGTATTCACTGATACCGTCTTGTTTCATCCCATAAGTAGTCGCCGCCAAGGCATTCAACCCACTGCACCCACCACAACGCCCGCAGCAGGTTCCCGTGCTCTGGGTCATCAGCCGGGTCAGCTCAAGACGCATCTCCAGATCTTCAATACTTCCCGCTATGTGGTTCAGACGACTTACCCGATCACCCGTCAAATGCGACTCTGCGGTCATGACTCTTTCGAACCTCGGATCACAGGCAAGTTCATAGGTCTTAGCGACGGTGTTGATAATGGTTTTTGTGTTAGGGTCTCGGAGAAGGTCCTTTATCCTTTCACCACCCACAAAGGCCTTCGGTTTATACCCTTTGACCCTCTCCAGGTACTGCTCCTTTGTTCCTACCATACTCCTTCTCCTTTCCTTGAATCAGCCTTCGAGACCTTCCAGAATTACGGCATAAACACCGAAATCTCAACTTTTAGACGACCGTTTGGCCGCTTCAATACATTTCCCGATCAATTCTTCTTCTTTGGGCAATGAAGGTAAATGGAATCTCAAGAGGTGCATGGTTGCCTCTCCGGTATTCCTGACGTTATGAAGAAGGCCAGGGGGGTTGAAAACTAGCATATTGGCTTCCACTTGAATTTTATCTTGGCCCGCTTCGAGTACGCCCTTGCCAGAAGCCACGTACTCAAATTCCGCCTGACCGGGATGGCGATGGAGCCCGGTTGATGCTTGCGGCGGCAAGGTGACCCAGAGCACGCTGGCGTCTCTATTTAAATCTTGTATTGCAGGATGCATCAGCATTTTTACTTCCGATCCAAACTGGGTTTTGACACCTACAACCTCTTCGCACTTTACAATAATGCTTTTTTGATTTGAATTCATGTTGCGTAAACCTCCAAAGTTTTCAATCAGTCCATAATTATATAGACACCGAAGACTAAATCCCTCCTTCCCCCCCCTTTACAAAGGGAGGAATTCCCCTCTTTTCCTTCCGTCCTTCCATCCGGCCGCCCGCGTGTCCCCGTCTTTCCGGGAGATTGGACAGTGGTGACTTTCTCTTTCTCCTTTATCGCCGGGTGTCGATTCCATATGTCGGCAAGTCAAGGTTCCACCATTTCTCCGGGTCCATGGGTTTGCCGTAGCCGAAGAATTTATCCGCCGCCACAAAGAATCGGTTGAAGAAGGAAGTCTTCTTGATGACCGCCCGGACCAAAGAATGAAGGATTCCCCGCGGCTTGTTCCAGGGGCAGACGGGCAGACAGATTCCACAACCGCCGCCGGTGGATTCCGCATAAGCCCAACACCTGGGGTTATCTCCATGCCAGGTTTTGTGTCCGGGGTTGACCCAGGGACCCGGTACGGCGAAGCTGGGTTCCCGCTCCTCATCGATGGCCTTCACCGGACAAACTTCCACGCAGCGGCGGCAGACTTTGCAGAATTCGGTTACGCCGAAATTCTTTCGCCGGTCGAGCTCCATGGGGAGGTCGGTTATGACCTTGCATATCCGGACCATGGGGCCGAAATCCGGATGGATCACCTTGTCCATACGGCACTGTTCCCCCAGACCGGCTTCGATCGCGAAAGGTCCGTTACTGGAGATATCGTTCGCGGAAGGGATGGCGGTATAGCCCAGACCCCGGATGAATTCCGCCACGGCCCCCGTGAGATAATCGATCCGGTTGTAGGACAACGCGGGCATGACCGACCCAACCGGGAAAGGGGCGCAGGCGAAAGCCTCAGCGGACATCTGCACCAGCATCACCACCACATAGCGGCATTTTTCCGGGATCACCCGCTTCTCCTCGGTTTCATAGGGCTCATCCACCGCTTCAAAGACAATTTCCTTGCCATCGCATTCGTACCGATAGACATGTCTTTTGTCCAATCCGGTAATCCCCGCTCTGCAGGCGCCAAAAGTTTTCGCCGCCTGCTTTACAATCCTGACAGCTTCTTGCGGATCCCCTTGATAGGGAGGAACTCCCAATTTCTGGGGGGTCGCCAAGGATTTGTTCACTTTCGTCCAAGACCGGAGCCCAGCATTGGTCTTATTCGGGCCCGGGCAATCCGGGTCGGACATGTCCTGCAACCAGGCAGCCCCCAGCAATGCCCTGTCTTTGAGCCCGAATCCCGGCTTGTTCTGTTTAATTCCTTCAATCGTGTCCTCCCGAGATTTTCTTTTCATCTTCGATCTTTGTCCCTCGCCCAAATACTGGTCATAGTAGAGGGCGCACTTCCGCTTATCAAATCTCCCGTAGGTAGCGTCATCGATTAGTTCCGTCAAGCTGCTCTTGTAACCGTTTTGCTCTTTCATGGGGTACCTCTGTGAAATTCCTGGCAAAGCTTTTCCAAAAAGATTATACCGCAGGTCGCCTGGGCGGGCTATCTTTTCTTGCAGGAAGGGGTTGAAGAAAATGAATGGGGGCTAAATTGCGGGCAATAGGCCGCGAAATGACTATTGAGTCGATGAAGATTTTTGCGCCTTTCTTCCTTGACTTCCCCCAAAAAATTCTATATAAACATCTGGTCTCCAAAAAAATCCAGGCTTTCCATAGAGGGGAAGTGAGGAGTCGAAGAATCTCCATGGGAACGGAAAACGATCTTCCCAAGCTTCGCAACATTGATATGTTCCCGGCAGAAGTTTCCGGGCAGAAGGTAATCTGTCTGCGGGACCCCCTGAACCTTTCCGATAAGGTCTTCTTCATTCCCTATCCTACCTTTTTTATCGTTCGCCTCTTTGATGGGCAGCACTCCATCGTGGACATTCAGACCGAATTCATGCGCCGGTTTGGAGAGCTTCTCTACCGGGAGAAAATCCAGGAGATCGTTGACCAATTCGACGAGCATTTCCTCCTGGACAGCGAACGATTCCGGCGATTGGAAAGGGAGATCATCGAGAACTTCAAGAATGCCCCCGTTAGGCCAATGGCGCTGGCAGGGGAGACCTACGAGGAGGACCCGGAAAAGATGCGGCAGACGATCGGGGCCTTTTTTGCCCAACCCGAAGGCCCCGGGTTGCCTGCCCGTTCAGATGGATCCGGCAACTTGATCGGGGCCATTGCTCCGCACATCGACTACCGCAGGGGGGGACCCTGCTACGCCTGGGCGCACAAGGCCATTCAGGAATCTTCCCAGGCTGATTTATTTATCATCCTGGGGACTGCGCACTCGGCAACCCAGCAACCTTTCGCCCTTACGCAGAAAGATTTTCAGACGCCCTGGGGCCCGGTGGAAACGGACCGCGCCTTCCTGGACGAGGTCAGAAACCTTTGTCCCATCGACTTTTATGAGGATGAATTCGTGCATAAGGCGGAGCACTCCATTGAACTGCAGCTCATCTTCCTGCGGGCGCTCCGCCCCCAAAAGGATTCCTTCCGAATGGTTCCGATTCTTTGTGGTTCTTTCCATGAAGCCATCCTCAAAGACATCAGCCCGATGGAATTGCCGGGAGTCGGTCCGTTCATTGAAGCCTTACAGACCGCCATGGCGAAGAGGCCCAAGAGGGTCTGCTTGCTGGCGAGCGCTGATTTGGCCCATGTTGGCGTGCGCTTTGGAGATGCCGAGGCGCCGAATCGCTTCACCCTCGAATCCATGGGTGAGGATGATCGGCGGCTGCTCGAATATGCCGAGCGGGTCGATGCCGAAGGGTTTTTTAATTCTATTCGTCTGGAGAGAGACCGTCGCCGGATCTGCGGCTTTCCTCCGATCTATACCCTTCTTAAGCTGGTCGATGCCCGGGAGGGGAAGCTTCTAAAATACGACCAGTCCATGGACCCGCCCACACAATCCGTCGTTACCTTCGCCAGTTTGGCCTTTTTTTCATGAAGGGTCCTCTGACCGCAAGGTAGGCTCGGCCGTTCTTTACACGGCAGAGCCAGTTTTTTGGACGTGAAAGGGCAAGAAACGGTCCCAGTTAGCCCCCCTCACCCTTTCCCTCTGCCCCGCAAACGGGGGAAAGGGCGAGGGTGAGGGGGAAATACAAAAAGGGGAACCCTGAACCAATCAAGATTGGGACCTTCGTTCAGCCGGAAAGGGAAATCCCCGGGCGATTCTTGGGGAAAGGAGGGGAAGGAGCATGCAGAGGAAAATTTCCTTGGATTGGAGAATCATCATTCTCTCAGCGGCCTTAATTCTGTGCCTCTCGGTAGGCGGGTCAATTCTTTTACGGGAGTCTCCCAAAGCTTTCGGGGGAAACTTCGGGCCGCAGATGGGGCAACAGGGAGGAAGATACCAGATCGCCGGCTGTGACGGCAACTCGGCCTGGATCATCGACACGGCCATGGGAGATGTTTACCTGATCTATTCCAACGGGAAGTGGAAAGAAGTGGGGAGCATCATGGATGAGAAGAAACGGGTCAAAAAATGAGTGGTTGAATTACTGATGGGAGTTCCGGCTGAGGAGAAGAGGCTCAGGGAGAAAGTTCAGTCCGTCTTTGAAAAACCCAATTACCCGTTTACGGATACGACCCCCGACGACCTCGTCCGTCTGGTACTGCAAGCAGTCGGAAAGGCAAATTGAACGTCAAAAATTGAAAAGGAGGGTGACCAATGAGCGAGGGAATTTCGACCCAAGTTAGCGAGGAAGAATTTATCCTGCGGGCCATCAAGCGGCTACGCAAGCCGCCCTACCGGGGAATTCACAGCGTTTACAGCGGGTTTAACCAGGCCTTCAAGGAGCATTTCGGGAAGAACCCGGTGGAGGTCACTATAAAGCTGGCCGAAGAAGGAAAGATCGTCACGCGTCCGGTCCGGGGCGGGGTGATGATTTACCTCCCGGATGATGCGCCGAAGCCGAAAGAAAGTGTTCTGCAGAAAATTCTGGCTCCCGAAGAGGGTTCGTAGGGGGACCCAGCGTATCCGGTCGGCGAGATCCAATAATGTTGCGGAGAAGATAATCTTCAAATCCGCCCAACCCCCCTTTACAAAAGGGGGAGGTGATTTTGATCGGTCGCGGGTGGCCGATCGGCCGTGAAAAATGAGCAGGAAAATAATGGGCAAATCTTCAAACTGCTGGTAATTGAAAGGAGGGGGAGATGCGCAGGAGGCTTTTACTCGTTGGATTTGGAATGGCTTTGTTTCTGTGTGCTGTGCTGCCGGTGGTAGCTGCCGAATTTCCGACCAAGGCGGTTACCCTTATCGTCCCCTGGGCCCCCGGCGGTTCCACGGATGTTTGCATGCGGGTTCTGGCCGAAACTACCGGCAAATACCTGGGTCAGCCCGTGGTCATCGAGAACAAGCCCGGCGGGGGAGGCACCGTGGGGGGGGCGACCATGGCCGCCACGTCCAAACCCGACGGCTACACCGTAGCCCAGATTCCCATCACCATCTTCCGTTATCCATACATGATGAAGGTGAGCTGGGACCCGCTGAAGGATTTCACCTATATCATCCACCTGACGGGATATACCTTCGGCGTGGTGGTAAAAACGGATGCCCCCTGGAAGACCTGGAATGATTTTGTCGCTTACGCCAAAGCCAACCCTAACAAGGTGACTTACGCCACCCCCGGAGCGGGGACTTCCCTGCATATCACCATGGAAACGTTCGCGATGCGCCAGGGGATTAAATGGATTCAGGTGCCGATGAAGGGCGGAGGAGAAACGACCCCGGCCGTTCTGGGGGGCCATGTTTCGGCAACGGCCGATTCCACGGGGTGGGCGCCGCAGGTGGACGCCGGCCAGCTTCGCCTCCTGGTCACCTGGGGGAATCAGCGCACCAAAAAGTGGCCCAACGTTCCCACCTTGAAGGAGCTGGGGTATGGAATCGTCTCCAATTCCCCCTTCGGCATAGCTGGCCCCAAAGGCATGGACCCCAAAGTAGTTAAAGCCCTCCATGATGCCTTCAAAAAAGGAATGGAAGACTCAGCCTTCCAGAAAATTCTGGATAATTTTGACATGGAGCCTTTTTATAAAAATACCGAGGATTACGTGAAATACGTAAAAGAGTTGTGTGAGGAAGAAAGAGTAATCGTAGAGAAGTTGGGTTTGAAGAAAAAATAATTTTTAGGAGACGCGCTCAAGGTGAGGTACAAGGATATTTTCAGCTCTCTTTTTTGGATGGTGATAGGCGCAGGCCTATGCTATGGGGGGTATGAGCTGGAGCTGGGAACGCTGCATGACCCGGGCTCCGGTTTTATCTTCTTCTGGGTGGGCCTGATCATGGTGGGGCTTTCCTTGAGCATATTCATCCGGGCCTTGAAGGAGAAAGGAAAGGCCGGGGAGATGAGACTCATCTGGTCCGAGGTCCAGTGGAAGAAAATCGTCTCGGTCCTGGTGGCCCTTTTTCTCTACGGCTACTTTTTCCAGACCCTCGGGTTTATCCTGAGCGCGGCCCTGCTGCTCGTCTTTCTCTTTAAGGCCGTCGAGCCCCAAAGGTGGTCCGTGGCCATCCTGGGAGCGGTTGTATCCTCCCTGGTTGCTTACGTGGTATTTCAGGTTTGGCTCGGAAGCCAGCTTCCCAAGGGTCTTCTGGATATCGGGTAAAAAATGGACTTGCTGAATTATCTGAATATCGGGTTTGGTGTTGCCCTGCAGCCCATCAACCTGTTTTACTGCTTTGCCGGAGTACTCATCGGCACGCTGATCGGGGTGCTGCCGGGCATCGGGCCGGTGGGCGCGATGTCCTTACTCCTTCCGACTACATTTAAGACAACGCCCGAAGCGGCCATCATCATGCTGGCCGGAATTTATTACGGAGCCATGTATGGAGGGTCCACGACTTCGATCCTGGTCAATATCCCCGGGGAGGCCGCGTCCGTGGTCACCTGTCTGGATGGCTATCAGATGGCCCGGCAGGGGAGGGCGGGTCCGGCCCTGGGCATCGCCGCTTTCGGATCTTTCATTGCCGGAACCCTGTCCATCCTCGGGCTGATGCTGGTGGCGCCGCCGCTCTCCCGCTTTGCCCTGAAGTTCGGCCCGCCGGAGTATTTTACCCTGATGGTTCTGGGCCTGACGGTCCTGATTTACCTGGCGCACGGGTCCATGCCCAAAGCTTTGATCATGGCCACTTTCGGGATTGTCCTGGGGCTGATTGGCATGGATTCCATCAACGCCCGCCCCCGCCTGACCTTCGACCGCATGGAACTGATGGACGGGGTCGGCCTGGTCCCCATCGTCATGGGCCTTTTCGGGATCTCGGAGGTCTTACTGAACATTGAGCAGAAGATCCGCCGGGATATTTTCCAGACCAAGATCAAAGGCCTTCTGCCCACTGCCAAAGACTGGCGGGACAGCGCAGGACCGATTGCCAGGGGATCGGTGTTAGGATTCTTCCTGGGTATTCTTCCGGGTGGTGGGGCGGTGATCTCCTCCTTCATCTCCTACGCCGTGGAAAAGAGGGTATCCAAGCACCCGGAGCGCTTTGGCAAAGGGGCCATCGAAGGGGTGGCCGCCCCGGAAGCGGCCAATAACGCGGCCACGGGCGGGGCCTTCATTCCGTTGATGACCATGGGTATTCCGCCCAACGTGATCATGGCCATGCTGCTGGGGGCTTTCATGATCCACGGGGTGCAGCCCGGGCCATTGATGATGAAGCAGAACCCGGGTCTCTTCTGGGGGGTCATCGCCAGCATGTACATCGGGAACGGCATGCTCCTGGTCCTCAACCTGCCCCTGATCGGCATGTGGGTGAAGGTGTTGAAGGTTCCCTACCGGATTCTCTTTCCCCTGATCCTGCTCTTCTGCCTGATCGGCGTCTACAGTGTGAGCAACGCGGTCTTTGACATTTACATCATGGTTGTCTTCGGCATCGTGGGCTACCTGATGAAAAAGTTTGAATATGAAGGCGCACCATTGGTCCTGGCTTTTGTCCTTGGCCCTCTTCTGGAAAATAACCTGCGCAAATCCCTGATCATGTCCCAGGGGGATTTCTCGATCTTCTTTCTTCGGCCCTTATCCGCGGCCTCTTTGATCATCGCCATTTTTCTATTGATTTCTCCCCTAATTCCCTGGATGGGAAAAAAGCGACACGAGATCCCCAAGGAGGGGCTTTCGTAAGGACCCGGAAGCGGAGAGACCGGGAAGGGTGCCAGGAAACCCGTGATCTTCGGCAGAACCATCGGCATTTAAAGGTCTTGCCAAAGGTATTTCCCCTGGGCGATAGGCCTGACGGAATCAGCGAGTGAGGATCTTTCGAAATGAAAAAGGGGGTGATCTAAGACGCTGCGAAAGAGGAAAAATGGTCCAGTTCTCAGGAGAAATCTTTCGAATCATCTTTGAAAAACAAGGAAAGGAGCGAGGAACATGTTGGGAAAACGTATCGGATGGATGGTGATCATTAGCCTCATGGTTCTTTTGTTCGCGGTGACGACGGCAGGGGCGGCCAACCGGGATTTTAATAAGATTGATACGGTGCGCATCGGCGTGCTGACTCCCGTGCAGATGTCTGTCGGAATGGGAATCACCAATGCGGCCAAGATGGCGGCGGAAGAAATTAACGCTTCCGGGGGCATTCTGGGGAAAAAGATTGAGCTCTTTATCGGTGACACGGAAGGGAAACCGGAAAAAGGGATCACGGCCCTGAAAAAGCTCGTCCTGGAAGATAAGGTGGATGTATTGGTTGGAGAATACTCCAGCGGTGTTTCCCTGGCCTTACAGCCCTTCTTGCCGAACTACAAGATCGTCTTTATAACCACCGGATGTGCTTCCCTTGCTTTAACCGACAACGTCAAGAAAGACTATGCCAAATACAAATATTTCTTCCGCAACATGATCAATTCCGATATCCGCCAGCAAGAATGGGCCTTCAAATTTTTGAAAGAATTTGTCAACGAGAAGATGGGATATAAAAAGTTTGCTATCTTGGCGGAAAACGCGAAATGGACCGAAGAATATGCCCCCAACCTGAAAAAGAAGCTGGAAGGGGCGGGGATGGAAGTCGTCTTCTCCGAGCGATTCGACGTCGACCTGAAAGATTTCTCGCCCATCTTCGCCAGGATCAAGGCCAACGGGGGGCAATGGATCGCCCAGATCGTAAGCCACGCCGCGAGTATTCCCCTGGTAAAAGCCTGGCAGGATAATAAACCCGCGCCCATGGGGCTGTGCGATGTGCAAAGCATGGATTCAAAATTCTGGGAGATCACGGGCGGTGCCTGTTTGTACGAGGTCACGTATAATTTTATCGCCCGGGCCCCGCTGACGGACCGGACCATCCCCATGTGGGATAAGTACGTGAAGCAATTCGGGACCAATCCCGTTTACACCACCGGCTTTACGTACGACAGCGTCTGCATGGTGGCCGAGGTGATCAAGCAGAAGAAATCCGTAAAGTCGGACGACATCATCGCCGGACTGGAAAATATCTCTTACAAGGGCGTGCTCCATCCCCAGACGGGATTTGATAAGCAGAGCCACGACCTCTTGGAAGGCAGATACGTGATGCCTTTGGTCCAGTGGCAAGAGGGCGGAAAACAAGTCGTCATCTTCCCCGAACAGTACAAGACGGGCAGCTATGTCAAGCCTACCTGGTGGAAGCAGTAAGAGGGTCCTTTGGGGTTCAACGTTGGGCTTTCCTGACGTTGAGCCTCAGAGGGGGCAACTTTAGACCCCAACCCAGGCCCGGCGAAAAGGATCGGTTGCTTTTCCGGGATAAGCGAATACGTTATGGCGGAGTGAGTCGGTGACCACGCTATTGAGTATCCTTGTTTTGGGAACCATTTGGGGGGCGGTCTACAGCCTCATCGCTGTGGGATTTACCTTGATCTTCGGAGTGGCCGGAATTATCAACCTTTCCCACGGCGCTTTTTACATGCTGGGCGCTTATCTCGCTTACACCTTCATGACCCTTTTGAAGATTAACGTGCCCTTATCCGCCGTTATGGCCGTGGTCGGGGTCGCTTTGATCGGCATGGCCATCGACCATTTCGGCATCCGGCCCATGCGGGAACGCCATGCCTACGTTCTGATCCTGACTCTGGCCTTTGCCCTCTTTTTCCAGGAGCTCATGTACGGGATCTACGGTCCCTACGGGAAACCCGTGCAGAGTTTTGTAGGCGGCGAAATCATCTTGGGAGGGGTCCACATTTCTTATCAGAAATTGATCACCCTCTTTGTAGCCGCAGCCTTTGTGGCCCTTCTCTGGTTTTTCATCAAGAAGACCAAGACCGGGAAATCAATCTCCGCAGTGGCCCAGAACAAAGATGCGGCGATCCTCGTGGGAATTCAGTACGAGAAAGCCTACCGGATGACCATGGGGATCTCGGCCGCGCTGGCCGCTGTTGCCGGGGTGTTCATCTCTCCCATTCTGGAAGCCGTTCCCACGATGTGGGCGTTTCCATTATTCAAGGCCTTCGCCATCGTGATCATCGGGGGGTTGGGAAGCCTGGAGGGAGCGATCATTGCCAGTTTACTCTTGGGGTACTCGGAGACCCTGGTGAGTATACTCATCTCGGCGAATTATTCGGACATGGTCTATCTGATTGCCATCATTCTCGTGCTGGTTCTGCGGCCAACGGGGCTTTTGAGCAAAGGCCGCCGGTCCTAGATCGGGCACCCCCACAGGGGAGGGTACTCCCCGTTCGAACCGCCTCTAATTTTCTCGGGTGGAGAAGAAAAAGAAATGAATCGCTATGAGGATTTATTCGGTCCCAGAATGTTCTACCGCAGGCTCCTGGGTTTGGCCATTTTCAGCGCCGTGGTTCTTCTGGCTCCTCTGGTGGTGGAAGACCCATACTATCGGGAACTCTTGTTCCTCTGTCATTATTACGTGATCCTGGCCAGCAGCTGGGACCTTCTCTCCGGGTTTACCGGAAATATCAACTTTGGCCATGCTTTCTTTATCGGAGGGGCAGGGTACACGGGAGCCGTGCTGAATTTGAACCTGGGCTGGCAGCCCTGGCTCACTCTGCCCATCGGAGGGATCACGGCCGCTCTGTGCGGCCTGGTGGTCGGCACCGTAACCCTCCGGCTTAAGGGACCCTATTTTGCTTCGGTCACTTTTTGCTTCGGCGCCCTCCTTTACAAATGGCTCATGGTCAGTTCCAAATTTTTGGGCGGCGAAGAAGGCCTCTCGGGTATCGTTCCCCTTACGGATTCCCCTCTGGGGAACTACTATCTTTCTGGCCTGTTCATGTTAGCCGTAGTCTTTATCCTGTATTTTATCTCGAAATCCTCCTTTGGCCTCATCCTGCGCTCCATCGGGGAAAACGAAACGGCCAGCGAGGGATCGGGGATCAATACGACTTATTATAAAGTCGTAGCCTTTATCATCAGCGCCGCCATCGCCGGGGTCGCGGGGGCGATGTATGCCCATGCCCAGATGCACGTGGGGCCGGAGATGGCCCATGATTCTCTGTCGGCCTTGATTTTAATGATGGCCGTAGTGGGAGGAATGGGCTCGATCATTGGCCCGATCATGGGAGCCTATCTCTTAACTCTGGTCAATGAAACCCTCCGTTTCATGGGCGAGCTGCGTTTGCTGATTTATAGCGGCGCGGTGGTAGCGGTCATCTTCTTTGCCCCCAAGGGACTGCTGGAAATTTTCTCCCGGGCCATTCGGCGCCTGATCGGCCAGGAACGGGGAAAAGTGATCTAGCGGAGAATTTGGGAAAAAGCGGTATGAATTCCATCTTGGAAATTCGCGGGATATCCAAGGCTTTCGGCGGCCTTCAGGCCGTAAGGAACTTTGATCTGCGAGTCCGGGAGAAGGATCTTGTCGGAATCATCGGTCCGAACGGCGCCGGGAAAACGACGGTTTTTAACCTGATTACCGGCTTTATCCGGCCCGACGGCGGGGAAGTCTGGTTCAAGGGTGAAAATATCACCCGTCTAAAACCCTTCCAGATCGTCAACCGGGGGCTGTGCCGAACTTTTCAATTGGTCGATCTCTTCAAAGAGATGACGGCTTTGGAGAATGTGATGATCCCCTGTTTTTCTCACCGGGCCACCCGGGAAAGGCCCAAGGGAGAGAAGGCCTGGAGGGTGGCCATGGAATTTCTGGAAGGAGTGGGATTGGCCAGCCGCTTCAACGAACAGGTCAAAAACCTGGCGTTCGGGGAATTGCGCCTCCTGGATATCGCCCGGGCCATGGCCACCCAGCCGGATATCCTGCTGTTGGATGAGCCCTTTTCGGGCCTCGACGTGGAGGATGCGGCGGTTCTCTCTTCCGTCATCCAGAAGATGCACCAGAAGGGCCAGACGATGATCATCATCGAGCATCGCCTGCGCGACCTCTTAAAGCTGGTCGAGAGCGTGGTGGCCATCGTCTTTGGGGAGAAGGTGGCGGAAGGCACCCCTCAGGCGATCATGAACAACCCGAAAGTGATCAACGCGTACCTGGGAGATCGGAGAGAATGAATTGGACCTGCTCGAAGTGAAAGCCCTAAGGGTCCTTTATGGCAAGGCCATTGCGCTCAATGGATTGTCGATGACCCTGAAGCCGAAGGAAATGGTTGGGGTGGTTGGGCCGAATGGAGCGGGCAAGACGACCCTTTTGCGGGCCATTTCCGCGCTGGTCCCGGCCGAGGGAGAGATTTTCTTTCAGGGAGAGCGGATTGATCACCACCCCCCGCATGACATGGTGCGCCTGGGAATTATCCATTGTCCCGAGCGGAGGCAACTCTTTGTGGATTTTACGGTCGCTGAAAACCTGGAGATGGGAGCGTTCCTGAGGAAAGACAAAGCCAAAACCCGGGACGACCAAAGCTTTATTTATAGCCTCTTCCCGGTCCTGCAAGAGCGCAAAAACCAGCTGGCCGGGACCCTCAGCGGCGGGGAGCAGCAGATGCTGGCGATCGGCCGGGCCCTGATGAGCAGCCCCAAACTGCTCATGCTGGATGAGCCTTCCATGGGCCTATCGCCCCTGATAAAATCCGTCTTGGTCGAGGGAGTCAAGAATATATGGAAGACGGGTCTGGCGGTTCTGATCGTTGAACAGGACGCCAGCTTAACGCTGAATCTAACGGAGAGGGTGTACATCCTGGAGCACGGAAGGGTAGGGCTGGAGGGGAACAGCCGGGATTTAATGAACAACGAGGAGGTTAAAAGGGTCTACTTCCAGTTGGGCTGAGAGCGGCAATTTTTCACGTTGAGACACAAAGAACGCAAAGGCAAAGGGAAAATATAATTAAAGATGAAAATGGATTCGCTTACGGCAAGATATGGAAAACTCTTCCGCCAGTGAAAGGAGTGGATGAATCGGGGGCTCTTCCCCTTCGTGGCCTTTTGGATTGGCATCTTTGCGTCCTTTGCGTCTTTGCGTGATTCTTTATTTTAAGATCATCTCCAAATTAGTTGAGGGCCAAAAAGCTAGTATATTCCAAATGTCGAGTGATTCCAGGGTCCCGGAAAGAAAGTCATATTGCTTGCAATCATGAGGCACATATCCGTTCTTAGCGGTGGCGGCGGTGTTCGGTCATTTCATCGAAGTTTTCTTTTCCCGCCCCCGCTGCGCTTTGCGGAAGGCAAGCCGGGAGGCTATGGAAAGCAATATCCCGCCGATGCTTGCGGCGCAATCTGACTTTCCTTCCGGGCCCTTGGCAGGTTTTCATAAAATATTCGATCAACTAATTTGGAGATGATCCTTATTTTAATGAGGATGGATATTATGAAATTAAAAAGTAAGGTTGCGATTATTACAGGAGCCAGCAAGGGGATCGGCAAAGGGATTGCCATCCGTTACGCCCAAGAGGGGGCGTCTGTGGTTCTGGCCAGCCGATCTATGGATCTCCTTTCCGCCATCGCCGATCAGATTCATAAAGACGGCGGGAAAGCTCTGGCGCTGGAAGTGGATGTTTGCAATTATGAAAGCGTGGAAGCAATGGTGGCCAAATCTGTGGAGCACTTTGGCCGCCTGGATATCATGGTCAACAACGCGGGAATTTCCATGGCCCATCCCTCAGAAGAGCTTTCCCCCAAAGATTGGCAGCGGGCCCTGGATACGGACCTGTCCGGGGTGTTTTATGGATGCCAATGCGCCGCGCGCCGCATGATTTCTCAGGGGGGAGGCTGCATCATCAATATCACATCGGTCTACGGGATCGTGGCCGCTCCCGGACGGGCGGCTTACTGCTCCAGCAAAGCGGCTGCCAATATGCTGACCAAGGTCTTGGCCGTTGAGTGGGCGAAAAAAAACATCCGGGTTAACGCCATTGCCCCCGGGTATGTCCGTACCGAATTCGTTCAAGGGGTCATCGACAAGGGTATGCTGCCGGTTGGGGCCATTGAGAAACGGACCCCCCTCGGCCGAATCGGGGAAGTAAAGGAGCTCCTTGACTTGGCGGTCTACCTGGCCTGCGATGAATCCGCCTACATGACCGGGTCCGTCATCAATATCGACGGGGGCTGGGAAGCATACGGATACCTGTAAATTGCGGATTGGAGGTTTCGGACGGGAATGCGGCAATTGAGTAAGTAATTAGTGTCCATCCGGAAACCCCCTCTCCCCTTGCGGGAGAGGGGCGGGGTGAGGGGAAATGGAAATGAAGGGGGAGGGGGGATTCCCGGGATTCCGGATGCGCAATAATTAGCGAATGGGGGGGCGGGCAGCCCCCCTCTTTCAGCCGCCTCGCTTTTTCACGCCGTTGGCTTTCAGAAATTGTTCCAGAACCTCGTAGGGCTGGGCTCCGACCGCCGTCTCTCTGCCGATCAGGAAGGTTGGGACGGCAGTTATTCCCATCTGGTGAGACCTGTCCCAATCGGAATCAACGGCATCCTTGAAGGTTCTCGACCGCAGAATCGTCTGGGCCTCTTCAGCGGGGAGGCCGATGGACGTTGCCAGGGCGACCAATTCTTCACTTTTGCCGATATTCTTGCCATCGACGAAGTAGGCACGAAAGACTGCTTCGTGGAATTCATCCCCCCTGCCTTTGGATTCGGCCCACTTGGCCAATTCCTGAGCCAGCCGGCTATTATAGGTCTTCTTGCGTTCACCCAAGGGCAGGCCTAATTCTTCAGCCACTTTTTTCAACCGCAGCATCATTTTGCCGATATCCATACCCCGACCGGCAAAGAGTTCCTCAAGGGTGAGCCCCTCCTCAGGCGTTTCCGGATGGAGCGGAAACGCTCTCCATTGAACGGCAATCTCATAATTCTTTCGCAGTCGATCAATACGCCCGGTACTGAAATAGCACCAGGGTCAGATGTAATCGGAGAATATTTCCAGAAGAACAGGCTTGGTCATGGCTCCCCTCCTGCATCAAATCGTTATTTTCATTCCGTCCTCCGCCAGGAGGATTTCACCGGAAAATTCTTTCTGGCTTTCCTGGAGAATATCATGTCCCTGAAATACCGGATAAAAATGAGTGAGCAGAAGTTTTTTACAAGAGGCTTCCCGGGCGATCCGGCCTGCCAGGGAGGGAGTCAAATGTCCTTTCGTCTTCCTCTCGTCGGGGAAAGAACACTCCAGGATCAGGAGGTCCGCATTTCCCCCCAGCCGGACGATGTTCTCGCAGTAATCGGTGTCCCCGGAATAAACGATCGATTTACCTTCGGCCTCCACACGGAATCCGATACTCGGATCCGAATGGGCCATGGGGAGGGTGTCTACATCAAAACCTGGAAATTTCATGCAGCTCTCCTGGACCTCGTCGAAGAAAACCGGGTAAGTTCGCGCTTCAATCCAATGGCCAAAAATTCCCCGGAGTTGCTCGAAGAAGGTTCTCAGGCCGTGAGGACCGATTATCCGAAGGGAAAGAAAGCGTGTAAAGTCGACCGTGTAATTCATGGCAAAAAGGAAGGGGACGAAGTCGGAAACGTGGTCCGGGTGGAAATGGGTAAGGCAGAGAAAATCGACCTGGCGATAATCCAGGCCGAGCCTGATCATTTGCCGCAGAGACCCACCCCCGCCGTCGAAAAAAATAAGGTGAGAACCCTGAGCCAACACCAGGCCGGAGGGGCCCCGCTCAATTGTCGGAATGCAAGTGCCCGATCCCAGAACATAGAGTTTCATTTTTTATTAAATGGGACACAGATTTAAATGGATAAACACAGATGTTTCTACGATCGCCCATCAAAGATGCGATGGCCAAAAGGATTGTTTTCTCGCCTTTTTTATGAAATCCTGCAGATCTGCGTTAACCTGCGTCCAAACGTTTTTTCAGTTACTCTTTTGCAGGAGATAGGCTTCAATGAACGGGTCCAGGTCTCCATCCAGGACCCCATCCACGTTGCCGATTTCCAGGTTCGTGCGGTGGTCCTTGGCCAAACGGTACGGCTGGAGGACGTAAGAACGGATCTGGCTGCCCCAGGCAATGTCTTTCTTGGTGCTGTGGAACTGCTCCATCTTTTCTTCCTGTTCTTTCTGTTTAAGCTCGTAGATGCGGGCTTTGAGGACTTTCATGGCCGTGGCCCGATTCTTGTGCTGGGAACGTTCATTCTGGCATTGGACGACGATGCCCGTGGGCAGGTGGGTAATCCGCACCGCCGAGTCGGTTTTGTTAACATGCTGGCCGCCCGCACCGCTGGAGCGAAAAGTGTCCACGCGCAAGTCATCTTCATTGATCTCTACGACGATGTCCTCCTTGATTTCCGGGTACACAAAGAGCGAAGCGAAGGACGTGTGGCGACGCTTGCCGGCGTCGAAGGGTGAAATGCGCACCAGACGATGGATTCCGGACTCCGCCTTGAGGTAGCCGTAGGCATAATCCCCGTTTACCGTGAACGTCACACTTTTGACCCCGGCTTCCTCGCCGGGTAGGTAATCGATGATTTCGGTTTGGAATCCCTTCCGCTCGGACCAGCGCAAGTACATGCGCAGGAGCATGTCTGACCAATCCTGAGCCTCGGTGCCGCCGGCACCTGCGTGAATGGACACGATGGCATTGTTGGGGTCATTTTCCCCCCCGAGCATACGCCGGAATTCTGCCGCCTGAACATCCTGTTCGACCCGGGCCACCTTGGCAGAAATTTCCCGCAGGGTCTCTTCATCGTTTTCCTCCTGGGCCAGCTCAAGGTATCCTTTGGCGTCTTCCACTTCCGCCTTCAACTTTTCCCAGAAGGTCAGATCCGACTTAAGGGTGGTCCTTTCCTTGAGCAGTCTTTGGGCGCTCTCGTTGTCGTTCCAGAAATTCGGTTTGAGGATTTCCTGCTCGATTGCTTGAAGGCGGGCGGTTTTGGCGTCCGGGTCAAAGATGACCTCGGAGAGCTTCAATTTTGGCTTCGAGAAGAGAGATCTTATCTTGTACTTCGTTCCACACGGTTGAGTCCTTTACGGCGGATAAGAATCAAAAATATTACCGAAAAGCCTACACAAAGATAAGTGAATAAATCCCCGAACTCCGTGTAAAAGGTGCGCGATTTATTTATTCCTATTTTACCGGAAAGTATTTCCCTTGTAAAGAGGTCTGTGGATCGAACGACTCTCCCCCGGGAATCGATCACCGCCGAAATTCCGGTGTTGGCCGCTCGGGCGATGGGTACGCGATTCTCCACAGCCCGCAGCGTGGCCATGGATAGATGCTGGTAGGGGGCTGCCGTGCGCCCGAACCAAGCATCGTTCGTGATGTTGACGAGGAATTGAGCTCCCCGATCCACGAACCTCCGGGTTAAGTCCGGGAAGATGGCCTCATAGCAGATGAGCACCCCGAATTTTCCCCAGGGCAGAGTAAGGTTGTGGACCCCTTCCCCGGGCGTGAAGTCGCCGATCGCCCCGATGATGTCCCGGGTAAACCCGAGGACGCCGGCCAGGGGAGCATATTCCCCGAACGGAACGAGATGGACCTTATCATACCGGCCCAGGATTTTCTTATTCGGAGAGATCAAGAAAGCGCTGTTGAAATAATTGATTCTGGGGCCATCGCGGTCAAAGGCCGGCGCCCCGAAGAGGATGGGAACATCCATTTCATGGGACAGCTCCAGGATGCGGTCTCGGAAAGGAAGGACGCTCTGGAAAAAAAATGGGGTGGCCGTCTCCGGCCAGATGATTAGATCCGGGGTCTGGGACTTCACCCGGCGGGTCAAATCCGTATAGGTCCTTACGGTTTCCTCCTGGAACTGGGGCTCCCATTTTACATCCTGGCGGATATTGCCCTGGATCAGAGCGACCCGAAAGGTCTTTTCATCCGGGGCTTTTCTATCCAGTTCGGTCAGTCTCCACTGCCCGTAGATGCCGGTCATGGCCAGGATAATTCCTGCGGCCAGCAGTTCCTTCAGGGCCGGTTTCCTTCTGTGTTCGGATAAAGCGGCTATCAGGCGATACAGCGATACGTTAACCAGGACAATGATGAAGGAAATCCCGTAGATTCCCGTAACGTCAGATATCTGTACCATCGGGAGAGTTAAAAATTGGGAATACCCCAATAGCCCCCAGGGGAAACCGGATAAGAGGAAGCCCCGGATATATTCCAGGGATACCCAAAGGGGAGGGGCGAAGAGGGTTTCCGGAAGGTCGATTTTTTCTGCCGCCCAGCGCAACAAAAAAGCAAAGGCGGAGAAATAGAGGGACAGATAACCGGTAAGGACGATCAAAAAGAAAATGCTGACCGGGCCCGGCAGATGGCCGTATTCTGTGAGTACGACGTAAATCCAGTAGAGCAGGCCGGTAAAGAAAACCAAGCCGGCGACCAGGCCCAGGCACGCAGCCTGTATCGGGGATTTTTTTTTGATGGCCCAAAGCCAGGGAACAAAAGCAATCCAGGCTAAAATCTCGAGGTTGGACTTGGGGAACGCCAGGATCAGGAGAAAGCCGGAAAGAGCGGATAGGAAGATATCTTTGAATCGCATGGTTCTGGGATTGAACAGTCCCTTCCGCGCCTCAACCGCCGATCTTCACCATGGGGCGGTGGCATCTTTTCATCACAGCAGCCATGGACCCATGGCGCAGAGGCTTCGTGGAGATGGCCTCGTCGAGCTTCTTTTCCAATTCTTCATCGCTGCAGCCAGAGCGCAGGAGGCCCTTCAAGTCCGTCTCCTCATCCGAGAAGAGGCAGGTCTTCAGCTTTCCATCCGCCGTGAGCCGCAGACGATTGCAGGAGCCGCAGAAGTGATCGCTAACAGGGCTAATAAACCCGACCTCGCCAGCCGCTCCGGGAAGTTTAAAGAGACGTGCCGGTCCATCGTGACCATCGGTGCCGTTTTCCAGGGGAATCAGGGGGGAGAAGGTTTCGATCCGCCGTTTGATCTCGCCGGTGGCAAGACAGCGTTCCGGGCTCCATTCAATGGAATCCCCCAGGGGCATAAATTCGATGAAACGAACTTGATAAGGGTCTTCCATGGTCAGGCGGGCAAACTCCAGGATCTCCAGGTCGTTAAACCCGGCGATGGCCACGACGTTGATCTTGATGGGGAAGATGCCCGCAAGCCTAGCCGCTTTGATTCCGGCCCACACGCGGGAGAGGTCTCCCCCGCGGGTAATGACCCGGTATTTTTCCGGGTTCAGGGAATCCATGCTGACATTCACCCTTCTCAGTCCGGCCCGAAAGAGTGCCGGGGCGAACTCTTCCAGCAAGATTCCATTCGTGGTGATCGAAAGATCTTGCAGGCCGCTGAGCTGAGAGATCTGGTGGACAAGCTGGACCGCATCCTTGCGTACCAGCGGCTCTCCTCCCGTAATCCGGATCTTGGTGACCCCTTTCTTCAGGGCGAGGGCCGAGAGGCGCAAGACCTCCTCGTAGCCCAGGATCTCCGCATGACCGAACTGCGAAATCCCTTCTTTGGGCATGCAGTAACGGCATCGGAGATTGCAGCGGTCCGTGATGGAGATCCGCAGATAATTGATTCTGCGGTTATGAAAATCGATTAACCTATTCATGGCCGAAGGGGAAAAGCCGCCGGCCAAGATTCAGGCAGTAAAAGGTGAAAAAAATCCGTGGAAAATTGGCCCAAGATGCGCTGGCTTTCATACCCATCTCCTTTCCAAGTTCGGGAGGTATGGCCGTTTCCGGCCCTACCCTGGCCCGCTTCCCGATAGCCTTGGCGTAGCCCCCGAGGATATGTAGGGATCGCGGGCTCGGAGATCATCCTTATTATAATTATAATCTCTTTTTCTATTTCTTCAAAGGGATTTTTCTGGAGGGGAGCGGCCTTGTCTTCAGCACTTTCTTAGATTTTTATTCTCAGGATTCGGAAAATTCTTGCCTTTTTTTGCCCGATGGGCTATGAGGATCATGAAAGAAAACATCCGGTGAAACCGCCCAGAAGAAACATAGAAATGGAGATCGTCACCATCGATGGCCCGGCAGGCGCCGGCAAGAGCACGGTTGGCAAAATGTTGGCTCAGCGGCTCAAATACTTTTATCTGGACACGGGGGCCATGTACCGGGCGGTGGCTCTTCGAGCCAGGGAGCAAGGAGTCAGCCCGGAAGACGAAGGGGCTTTGAAGCGCTTGTGCCGGGGCCTGGATATTACCTTCCAGGAACATAAACAAGGACAGCGAGTGATCTGCCAGGGAGAGGATATAACCGCCAAAATTCGGGAGCCGGAGATTGGATGGATGGCCTCGGCCGTATCGATGAAACGTCCTGTCCGCCAAGCCATGGTGCGCCTGCAGAGAATCATCGGCGCCAAAGGGAAGGTTGTAGCCGAAGGCCGGGATACCGGAACGGTGGTTTTTCCCCGGGCGAAATTCAAATTTTTTCTGGACGCCGAAGTGGCAGAACGGGCTCGCCGGCGCCATCGGGAATGGGTCGAAAGGGGTCTTTCTGCGGAGATGAAGAAGGTAGAGAAGGAAATCAGGGAGAGAGATGAACAGGATTCGCTTCGGGAACTGGCTCCGCTTCGTCCGGCTGCGGATGCCCGGCATATCGACTCCACGGGAATATCCGCCGAAGAAGTCGTGGAACGGATCCTGGCCGTCGTCGAAAAGGCCTCCAGGCTTCAAGTTAAGTCCCCTCACCCTTCCCCTCTCCCCCGCAAACGGGGGAGGGGGCGGGGGTGAGGGGGAAAGATAAAAAGGGAAATTCCCATACAATCAAGTTTCCAGGGGGGATCGATAGCGGAGGCTATTTTTGCGAAAAAACTTTATTCCTATTGTGGTTTTTTTGCGCTATGGTATAATCAATTTCGATTTTCAGGAATAAGTTTGGGGGGGTATTGAATGTCAGTAAAAGGCGAAGATCTTATTAACGAAAAAGTGGAGGATGGTCCTCCGAAAGAAACATTCGAAGAGACAAGCGAAACCAAAGGCAAGCCCGAGGAAGGGGAAAGCTTTAAAGAGCTTTACGAAGAAAGCCTGCACGAAGTTCAAGAGGGAGAGGTCGTTCACGGACGGGTGATCCATATCGGGCCGGAATTCGTCACGGTCGACATCGGGTTCAAATCCGAAGGCCAGGTTCCTCTGCGCGAAATCCTCACGAAAGAGGGCACCCCGGCGGTGGGGGTAGGCGAGTATATCGATGTTTTTGTGGAACGCAAAGAATCAGAAATCGGGATGGTTAGCCTCTCGAAGGAGAAGGCCGATAAATTCAGATTCTGGGAAGAGATCAGCCGGGCCTGGAACGAGGACCAGATGATTCAGGGGAAGATCGTCTCCCGCATTAAGGGAGGCCTGACGGTGGATATCGGCGTGCCGGCTTTCCTGCCGGGCTCGCAAATTGATATTCGCCCCATCCGCAATCTGGAAAAGCTCATCGGCAGCACTTTTAAGTTTAAGATCATCAAGCTCAACCGCCGGCGGGGAAACGTTGTCCTATCCCGACGCATTCTGCTGGAAAAAGAACGGGAAATGGCGCGGCAGAAGACCCTGGAGACTCTGGAGGAAGGGAAAATGGTCGAAGGGGTTGTCAAGAATGTCACCGATTACGGCGCCTTCATCGACCTGGGAGGGATCGACGGGTTGATGCACATCACGGATATTTCTTGGGGAAGGATCAACCATCCTTCCGAAGTTCTCATCGTCGGTTCGAAGATCAAGGTCAAAATTTTGCAGTTTGACCGCGAACACCAGCGGGTCTCGTTGGGGCTGAAGCAAACCCTCCCCGATCCCTGGGAGAATCTGACTCAAAAGTACCCCTCGGGAACCCGGGTGAAAGGAAAGGTTACTTCCATCACGGATTACGGGGCTTTCGTTGAGCTCCTGGATGGGGTCGAAGGTCTGGTTCATGTGTCCGAGATGTCCTGGACCAAACGGGTCAGGCATCCATCCAAAATTCTATCGGTGGGGGACGAGGTCGAGGTGATGGTCCTGGATCTGGACCCGGCCCAAAAACGTATCTCCCTCGGGTTAAAGCAGACCACCCCCAACCCCTGGGACTCGATTGCCGAGCGCTATCCCGTGGGAACGAAAATTCAGGGGCGGATCAAGAACCTCACCGAATTCGGCATTTTCATCGGAATCGATGAAGGGATCGATGGTTTGGTCCATATCTCCGACATCTCCTGGACTCAACGCCTGAAGCACCCCTCGGAAGTTTACAAAAAGGGACAGGAGGTGCAAGCGATTGTCCTGAACATCGATAAGGAAAACCAACGGTTTTCCCTGGGGATTAAACAGATCCAAAAAAACCCGTGGGATGACATCCATCACCGTTTCAAAGTCGGGCAGATGATCAAGGGGAAGGTAACGAATGTCACGAAATTCGGGGCCTTCGTGGAGATTGAACCGGGAATCGAAGGACTGGTGCATATCTCCGAGATCAGCAATCAAAGGGTCGAAAAGGCCAGCGAAGTAACCAAGGCGGGAGATGAAATTCAAGCGGTAGTCATAAACGTGGACCCGAAGAAGCATAAGATCGGCCTGAGCGTCAAAGATATAGACCGATACCGGGCGCATCCGCGGCAGGAAACTTCGCCCACCTATGATGACGATACCTCTGACTTCGGTCGAATGCTCAAAGAAGGTCTGGAAAGGAGAGCGCGCGAAGCGGATAACTTTCGGGAGCAATAAACCGCGATGAAAAAGCACCCCCTGCTGCTCGGACTTCTGGTCTTTGGAGTATTATTAAGCCTTTTTTTCGTCAGCATCTTTGCCCTATCCTATTTCTCCGGTCGAGAAGAAAGCCTCTGGCAAGATGAAAAAATCGCCATCATCGAGGTCAGGGGGGTGATCATCGACCCCCAACCCACCGTCGAAAAGCTGATCAAGTTCCGCAAAAATGAAAATATCAAAGCCATCATCCTGCGGATCGATTCGCCGGGGGGAGCCGTCGGCCCGGCCCAGGAGATCTATTCTGAGGTAAAAAAGGTCCAGCGGGAGAAGAAGGTGTTGGTCTCGATGGGCTCGGTGGCGGCCTCGGGAGGTTATTACGTTGCCTGCGCGGCCGATAAAATTATGGCCAACCCGGGAACCATCACCGGCTCCATCGGCGTGATTGTGGAGAGTTTGAACGTGGAAGATTTATTTCGCAAGATCGGCTTGCGCCCGGAAGTAATCAAAAGCGGCCGGCACAAGGACATCGGTTCACCGTTTCGGAAAATGAGCCCCGAAGAAAAAAGATTGCTTCAGGGGGTTTTGGATAACGTTCACGAGCAGTTCATCCAGGCGGTGGCGGAGGGGAGAAAACTTCCGCTGGAGAAGGTGCGCAGCCTGGCGGATGGGAGAATTTTCTCGGGCGATCAAGCCAAAACAATGGGATTGGTCGATGAGCTGGGAAACCTCCAGGATACCATCGCGATGGCGGCGAAGATGGCTGGAATCAAAGGGGAGCCGGGGGTGATCTACCCGGAAAAGAAAAGATTTTCCCTCCTCGACCTTCTTCTGGGGGAAACCACCCTCAGATTTCTCGAAAGCCGGGGAGAAACCTTCCCCCAACTTTATTTCCTTTACTCCTTGCCTCAGGGCTAACCGCTTTTTTTAAGCGCGGCTACGGCTGAGTCCGGTATTCCTTCCATGCCCGATCCACGGTACGCTTCTTTAGACGTCGGCTCGAACACCGTGCGACTGCTTTTGGCGGAAAGAGCCCAGACGGGATGGTTTCGCCCCTTGCGGATCGAAAGAAGCATTACGCGCCTGGGGGGAATTTTTTCCACCGCTGGAAACCTTGATGAAAAGGCCATGCACCGGACCCTGGAGACTCTCACCGCTTTTGCCGCTTTGCTGAAGCATGAGCGGGCCGAAAAAATCTTCGCGGTGGGCACCGGGGTATTGCGGGAGGCCAAGAACGGCAAGGCCTTCGTCGAGCGGGTATGGAAGCATACCGGCCTGCCCCTGCGGGTAGTCAGCGGCGAAGAAGAGGCCGATCTGATGCTGAAAGGTGTGCTGGGGTCACTACCGGAAACAACCTCTTCCCGGATCGTCGCGGATGTGGGGGGATGGTCCACAGAGCTCGTTTGGGTCGAGGGCCAAGAACCCAGAAAAATGCAGAGCGTTCCGATCGGAACCGTCGCCCTCACGGAACGCTTCCTGCGAAAAGACCCGCCGCCGCAGGAAGATCTGGAGTCTTTGGCGGCGTGGACGAAAGGAGTCCTTGGAGAAATTCGGAAAGCGTTCGAAAAAGAAGGGCTCCGGGTGGAAGGGCTCCATCCGCACCTTGTCGGCACGGCCGGCACGATGACAACGCTGGCGGCCGTCGATCAGGGACTCAAGGTTTATGACCCGCAAAAAATCAGCGGGCATCGAACCTCGCGCGCCACGCTGGAAAAGATTTATTTCCATCTTCGCTCGATTCCCGCCGAGGAGCGGCGCGAGGTTCCCGGACTGGAGAAAGGACGGGAGGACCTGATCATCGCCGGGGCGGTGGTCGCTTTGAATCTGCTGGAAGTTTTCGGGCTGGAAACTTTAATGATCGTCGACTCCGGGTTGTTGGAAGGGATCCTGCTGGACGGGCTGGAACGGATGGCACGGAGCGAAGGGCATGGAGCTACCCGCTAAAACAAACGGAATAAATAAATTTACATAATATGTGGGGTGCGTTCCCCGAACGCATCACGCCGTGGCGTGACCTGATCGGGGATCAGGCCCTACAAAATTGTCACAAAACTCGAGGGCCATGTCCCGCGTCGGCGGGATTGGCATCCTGAGTCCCTCCGCAGGCGGGATTTCTTCGCTCTTTTGGGTCCTTGACATCGCTGAATGGCCATAATAAAGTATCTTAACGTCTCTTTTTCCCATCGATAAGGAGTGCAGGATGCTGTCCGAGAAGATTGATGTGAGTCTGACCTTTGATGACGTCCTTCTGATCCCGGCCGAATCCGCGGTCCTTCCCCGGGATGTAGAGGTATCCACATTCTTGACTAAGGCTATCCGTCTGAATATGCCCCTGATCAGCGCCGCTATGGATACGGTTACCGAAGCCCAGACCGCCATCTCGATGGCCCGGGAGGGGGGAATCGGGATCATCCATCGGAACCTGCCCATTGCCACGCAGGCTGCGGAAGTGGACAAAGTGAAAAAGTCCGAGAGCGGGATGATCGTCGACCCGATTACCATGGACCCGGACCAGAAGATCTATGATGCCTTGGAAGTGATGAAACAATACCGCATCTCGGGAGTTCCGGTAACCCGCAAGGGGAAGCTTCTGGGAATCCTGACCAACCGGGACCTGCGCTTCGAAACCCAGTTAGACCAGCCCATTTCCGCGGTGATGACCAAGGAAAACCTGGTAACCGCCCCCGTGGGCATCACTCTGGAAGATTCCAAGAGATTGCTCCATAAGAACCGGATCGAGAAACTCCTGGTCGTGGATGAGAACAATAACCTCAAAGGTTTGATCACGATCAAAGACATCGAGAAGACGATCAAATATCCCAATGCCTCCAAAGATAACCTGGGCCGGCTGCGCGTGGGGGCGGCGGTGGGGCCCTCGGCAGACCGGGAAGCCCGCATAGAAGCGCTGCTCCGCACCGGGGCGGATGTGATTGTCATCGATACCGCTCATGGCCATTCCCATGGGGTCTTGGAAGCCATCCGGGACACCAAGAGAGTTTTCCCCAACTGCCCGCTCATCGCCGGGAATGTGGCCACGGCGGAGGGAGCGGAAGCCCTGGCCAAGGCCGGGGTAGACGCCGTGAAGGTGGGAGTGGGCCCGGGGTCGATATGTACGACCCGCGTTATTGCCGGCGTGGGGGTTCCTCAAATTACGGCCATCCAGGAATGTGCGCGGATCATTCAGCGGTACGACATCCCGCTCATTGCCGACGGAGGCATTAAATTTTCCGGCGACATCACCAAGGCTCTGGCCGCGGGGGCAGATTCAGTGATGATCGGAAGTCTTTTTGCCGGGACCGATGAAAGCCCGGGAGAGACGGTTCTCTACCAGGGCCGGAGTTACAAGATCTACCGGGGCATGGGCTCCATCGAGGCCATGAAATCCGGCAGCAAAGACCGCTATTATCAGGATGATGTGGAAGCAGACATCAAGCTTGTACCCGAGGGGATTGAAGGGCGGGTGCCGTACAAGGGGCCCATCTCTTCCAGCATCTATCAACTTTTGGGGGGACTCCGGGCCGGCATGGGCTACCTGGGATGCCGCACCCTGAAAGAATTAAAACAAAAAAGCAGGTTCACCCGCATCACCAACGCGGGCTTGCGGGAAAGCCACGTTCACGACGTGGTTATTACGAAGGAAGCACCGAATTACAGCGTCGGCCCCGAGGGGCCCTTCAAAGAATTTTGATCGATGGCAGGGAAGGATTTCCAGGGCCGCGTATTAATCCTCGACTACGGGTCGCAAACCACCCAGTTGATTGCCCGCCGGGTGCGGGAATCCCATGTTTACTGCGAGATTCACCCCTTCCATATAGGACTGGATGCCATCCGGGAGTTCCAGCCGAAAGGGATCATTCTGTCGGGCGGGCCGGCGAGCGTTTACGAGCCGGGAGCCCCGCTCAATCCCCCGGAGCTCTTCCAGATGGGCGTCCCCACGCTGGGCATCTGCTACGGGATGCAGCTCATGACCCATGTCCTCGGGGGAGAGGTCAGCAAGTCGCTGAAGCGTGAATACGGCCGGAGCGAGCTCTACATCGATGACGCCGGAGATCTTTTTGCCGGTCTGGATCAAGGAGCCCCGATTCAGGTGTGGATGAGTCACGGGGACCGGATCGGAGTTCCTCCGCCGGGTTTCCGGGCCATCGCCCATTCGGCCAATTCCCCGGTGGCGGCCATGAAGAACGAAAGACTGAGAGCTTTTGGAGTGCAGTTTCATCCGGAGGTCGTCCATACCCCGCTGGGGAAGGAGATCCTGAAAAATTTCCTTTTTCGCATTTGCCAATGCCCGGCCGACTGGACCATGGAGTCCTTCGTCACCCGCACCGTTCGTTCCCTGAAGGAGGAGATCGGGAATGGGCGGGTGCTCTGTGCCCTGAGTGGCGGCGTGGATTCTTCGGTCGTGGCGGCTCTCCTGCATCGGGCGGTGGGGAACCGGTCCACCAGCATCTTCGTGGACAACGGGCTGCTGCGCAAGGGGGAAGCCCAGAAAGTCCAGGAGCTTTTTGGGAGACATATCGCCTTGAACCTGAAGGCCGTGGACGCGGCCGAAATTTTCCTGGAAAGATTGGCGGGGGTAGTAGACCCGGAGAGCAAGCGTAAGATCATCGGGAACGAATTCATTTTCCTGTTCGAAAAAGAAGCCCGGAAAATCGGGGGGGCAACTTTTTTGGCCCAGGGAACCCTCTACCCCGACGTGATCGAATCTACCTCGTTTCGGGGGCCTTCCGCCAAGATCAAGAGCCACCACAACGTGGGCGGCCTGCCCGAACGGATGCACCTCAAATTGATCGAGCCGCTGAAGGAGCTCTTCAAGGACGAGGTGCGCCAGGTGGGCAAGGAAATCGGCCTTCCCCAGGAGCTGATCGAGCGCCAACCATTTCCGGGCCCCGGATTGGCCGTGCGCACCCTGGGGGCGGTCACCCGGGAGGATTTGGCCGTCCTGCGGGAAGCGGATGCCATCGTCGAAGAGGAGATGCGCCGGTCCGGGTGGTATACAAAAGTGTGGCAGTCATTTGCGGTCCTGCTCCCCGTGTGCACGGTCGGAGTGATGGGAGACGAGCGGACCTATGAACGGGTCGTGGCCCTGCGCGTGGTCCAGAGTCTGGATGGGATGACCGCGGACTGGGTGCCGCTCCCTGCGGAGCTCCTGGGGACGATCTCCAACCGGGTGATCAATGAAGTGAAAGGCGTGAACCGAGTCGTCTACGATATCTCCTCCAAACCCCCCAGCACGATTGAATGGGAATAATAGGCATAGAGCAAAGCGCATAGCGCAAAGCGTAAGGCGAAAACCGCAAGTCGTAAGTCGCAAGCCGTAAGGCAAAAAACGCTTTTATTTAACTTTAGGCACTCTAGGCACTTAAGCACACTTTAGGCACTTTAGGCATTTAAGTGCATTTGAGGCATTTTAGGCATTCATTATGAAACACGCGAATTTTGTCCACCTCCATCTGCATACCCAGTTCAGTCTTCTGGACGGGGCCATCCGTCTGGAAGAGCTGTTCAAGCAGGCGAAGGCCTACCGCATGCCCGCGCTGGCGATTACCGACCACGGGTCCATGTTCGGGGCCATCGAATTCTACCAGCAGGCGGAACGCAGCGGCATAAAACCCATCATCGGCTGTGAGGTCTATGTAGCTCCCGGCAGCCGCCTGGATAAGACCTCCCGGGGGATATCCGAAGCTTCTTTTCACCTGATCCTTCTGGCCAAGAATCTGGTGGGATACCGCAATCTAATGAAGCTCGTCACTGCGGGTTATTTCGAAGGATTCTATTACCGGCCGCGGGTGGATAAGGAGCTCCTGCAGAAGTACAATGAAGGCCTCATCGCCCTGAGCGCCTGCCTCAAGGGTGAAATCCCTTTCCTCCTGGCCAGCGGCGATAAAGGGAAGGCTCTGCAGGCCGCCGAGGAGCTGAAAGCGGTCTTTCCCGACCGGCGCTTTTACCTGGAGATCCAGGAGAATAAGATCGCCGAACAGAAGAAGGTGAATGCGGGACTGATGGAAATCGCCCGTGAGCTCTCGCTGCCGTTGGTCGCGACCAACGACTGCCACTACCTGAAGAGGGAGGATGCGAAAGCGCACGAAGTCCTCCTTTGCATCCAGACCGGCAAAACGATGCGGGATGTGGACCGGATGCAGTTTTCCACCGAAGAATTTTTCTTCCGCTCGGCCGAAGAAATGGAGGAATTGTTCAGTTACTGCCCTGAGTCCTTGCAGAACACCGTGGAAATCGCCGAGCGCTGCAACTTGGAACTCAAACTGAACGAACTGCAATTCCCGAAGTTCCAGGTACCCCCCGGGGAGACTCTGGACAGTTTTCTGGAGAAGTCCGCGCATAGAGGGCTGGAAGAACGCCTGGCCGAAATGGCGGCGCAAGGGGAGCACCGATCCCCTTCCACCGATTCTTATCGCCCGCGTCTCCATGAAGAACTGGGCATGATCCAGAAGATGGGTTTTGCCGGATACTTCCTGATCGTTGCCGATTTCATCCGTTACACGAAAGAGAGGAAAATTCCAGTGGGGCCGGGACGGGGTTCGGGCGCGGGGTCTCTCGTGGCCTATTGCCTGGGTATCACGGAGATTGACCCTTTGGCCAACGGTTTGCTCTTCGAACGCTTCCTCAACCCCGAGCGGGTGAGCCCGCCCGACATGGACATCGACTTTTGCATCCAGGGAAGGGATGAGGTCATCCAGTACGTCCGTGGCAAGTACGGAGCGGACCATGTGGCCCAGATTATTACCTTCGGAAAGATGCAGGCCCGGGCGGTCATCCGGGATGTCGGCCGGGCCCTGGACATGCCCTACAGCGAGGTGGACCGGATCGCCAAGATGATCCCCAACACCCTTAACATTACCCTGAAAGAGGCCTTCCAGCAGGAGCCCCGGCTACCGGAGCTCGCCGAGAGCAATCCCGATGTCCAGAGGCTCTTGACCCTGGCTCAAGCCCTGGAGGGGCTGCCCCGCCATGCTTCCACCCATGCGGCCGGAGTGGTGATTTCCAGCTCGCCCCTGGTCGAGATGGTTCCCCTGTACCGAGGCCAGCAGAACGAAGTGGTCACCCAGTACGCCATGAAGGATGTGGAAAAAATCGGCCTGATCAAGTTCGATTTTCTGGGCCTGAAAACCCTGACCATGATCGCCGACGTGATCAAACGGGTGAACCAAACGCAGACGGAAAACCTGGAGATCCGGAAAATCCCCCTGGACGACCACGCCTCCTATGATCTTCTTTGCTCGGGGGACACCTCGGGGGTTTTCCAACTGGAAGGTTCGGGGATGAGGGATCTCGTGGTGCGGTTGCTCCCGGCGCGCTTTGAAGATATTGTGGCCCTCCTGGCCCTGTACCGGCCGGGACCTCTGAAGAGCGGGATGGTGGATGACTTCATCAAACGCAGGCATGGCAAGGTTCCCATCGCCTATGAGGTTCCGGAACTCGAAGATATTCTCGAGGAGACCTACGGGGTAATCGTTTACCAGGAGCAGGTCATGAAGATCGCCAGCAAGCTGGCCAGTTTCAGTTTGGCCAATGCGGACATCCTGCGGCGGGCCATGGGCAAGAAGAAGGCCGATGAGATGGCCATGCAAAAGAAAAGCTTCCTGGAAGGGGCCCAGAAAAACAAAATCCCGCCGAAGAAGGCCGAGAGACTTTTTGACCTGATGGCCAAGTTTGCCGAGTACGGGTTTAACAAGTCACACAGCGCCGCCTATGCCCTCATCGCGTATCAGACGGCCTACCTGAAAGCCCATTACCCCGTGGAGTTTATGGCCGCGTTGCTTTCCAGCGAAATGGGAGACGCCGATAAGATTCTGCGCCACTTGAGCGAGTGCCGGGAAAAGAAAATTGAGGTCCTCCCCCCGGACGTCAACGAGAGCCAGCAAGATTTCGCCGTCGTAGGCGGGAAGATCCGCTTCGGCCTGGCCGCAGTAAAGAACGTGGGTCTGGCGGCGATCCAGTCCATCCTGGCCGCCCGCGAAGAGAAAGGGGATTTTACCTCTCTGCCGGATTTCTGCCTCAAGGTGGACCTGCGGAAAGTGAATAAGCGGGTGATCGAGAGTCTGATTAAATGCGGAGCATTCGACAGTATCAGCCTGCAAAGGGCCCAGCTCCTTGCCGGATTGGAGGAAGCCACGGATTGGGCGCAGGAATTGGAACGGGAACGGTCCAACTCGCAGATGATCATGTTCGGGTCCCTGCGGCCGGCCGGCCGGCCTAACGAACCTTCCCTTCCGGGCGTACCCGACTGGCCCGAAGGCCAGCGGTTGGCCTTCGAGAAAGAAACCCTGGGTTTCTACCTGACCGGCCACCCCTTGACTCCTTACGCCGCAACCCTGCGGCGCCTGGCCACTGTGGATTCCCAGAGCATCCGGGGGGTCCCCGACGGCCAGGAAATCACCATCGGGGGAGTGGTCAATGCTCTGAAGGAAATCAACACGAAAAAGGGCGACCGCATGGCCTTTGTCACCTTGGAAGATTTACAAGGAGTCGTGGAGGTAATCATCTTTTCCGAGCTATTCAAGAACTCGAGCCTGCTCCTCAAGGGAGAAGAGCCGGTATTCATCAAAGGCCGGGTGGACGCCGGGGAGGAGAACACCAAGGTAATCGCCGGGGAAGTTTTTTCCTTCGAAGAGGCCGTGAAGAAATTGACGTCCAGCGTTCATTTGCGGGTGCGGTCCGAGGGTTTGGGGCGCGAAGACCTGGTCGCCATCAAAGAGATTTTCCAGGATTACCGGGGAAACTGCCCCGCCTATCTGCATTTGATCCTGCCCGAAAAACGCGAGGCGGTCATCGACCTGGGGGATGAGTGGAAGTTGAATTCCTCCGAACAACTGGTCCAGCGGATGCGGGACCTGTTGGGCTATGAAGCCG